>Ga0099826_10001741_pt1 | contig 13434 bp, 7 predicted proteins | sample Mtrugardesep15_FD_76830 | JGI IMG/M metagenome (GOLD analysis project Ga0099826, IMG submission 76830) | Root nodule microbial communities of legume samples collected from California, USA - M. trunc garden sep15 | ecosystem: Host-associated > Plants > Roots > Nodule | place: USA: California... | reverse complement strand
TGAACGAAGTATCGATGTTGTAAACCTTAGTCCATGATTCTTCAATACCATATTCATTCATAACCCACATTGAAACATCAGATAAAAATGTCCAGTCACAAATGTAAAGAAATCCCTTTAATTCTCCCATGATATGCCTGTTATCAACAATTCCACTATTATGGTTTCCAAACACATGTGGAGGAGAAGGAAATGACTGCAACCTCTCACTTTCAAAACAGAAAAACAATATTGACCTTTGCTGACTTTGATATCTTATCCAATGAAGTGCACCATTCACACAAGTGGGATACTCAAGACTCAAAAAAGAAATTTGAGGATCCACTTCAACATTTCTCCATATTGGTGTTCCAAGTGTGTTTATCTGAAGGATCACACGGTCATTGGCACGTTTAACATGTCTTATCCACATTCTTATTACCTTATATTCATTAGTATTAGGTTGGAATCCAAAACCAACTTGTCCTACCATTCTTACCCGAGTTCGATTCGTGGTAGCTTCAGGAAGTCTTATGAACTCCCCAGTGACTGGGTTGCAGATCACTAATGGGTTTCCGAAATATGGGTCAGACAAACAAAGTAAACCATTGCAAGAATTCACGATATCAACCTTATTATAATCTTTGTTGCAAGCAGTATAACTATATCGGTTTGTTCTAGCCCTATCATTGTTCTCGTTGTTTTTCCCTGAAACTAATCTTGCAGCACGAAAAGGGCGATTGTATTCATTACTGATCTCGTCTCTTTTATCCGTAAATGATCTAAGAGGAAGCTTGAATATAGGCTCAAGCTTGACATGATTGTTGCTTCCAATCTCAAACTTTTCAGGTTCACACTCAAGAAGGTACATGGTTCTTGAAACTCTAATATCGTCAAGGGCATGAATCATAAAACTAAGTGGTGCTCGCTCAAATTGTAATTTAGCAAAATGTGGTTCTGAAATAAGTCTTTTCCAAATTTTGCACACACATTTACAAATGAGAAGAGGCTTGATGGGAAGTTTAAGCAGAATATTGGCAGTGAGGTGAGATGGAAGATTGTCAAAAAAAGGGAAAAGTTCATCACGACTCTTTGCCTCATCAACTTTTGTTCTTGCAATTTCAATTGAATCCTTTTTTCTTTTCATGACTACAACAAGTTGTAAAAAGGACAATAAACAAATTAAGTTAAATTCAATCACATAAAAAAAGTGATTAAATTTGATAGATATCATAGGGACGAAAGCGAAACTAAGAATCAAACACGAGAAGACAAAAACAATTACAATCGAATTAACAAACTAAAAAAACTTATGTAAGTCGTGAAAAATATTACAATATGATGTTGATTATTGATAAATAAGGAAGAACGGTCGATAAAAATCATAGTGAAAGAATTACCTTGAGGAAGCTCAGAACCCTAATTTAGTTGCTCCAACAAGATTGGTGAAAGAATGAATGGACGCTCTTGAAACTTTATAGGGCGAAGGTGTTATACCCTTCATTTAAAAATGTTAATGCATACAATTATTAACAGTATTCTATTCTATATAAAATCTTGATTTTGTTTAAAATCACAACTATGTATATTTATGACTCCCAAATTGTAACCGATCCAACAAATCTTTAGTTACATGCATGGTGCATATGCATACGACGTTCAATGATACTCCAAACATTCACTTGCCTCCAAAACCAAAACCTCATAATCTTAGCAAAAGACACCAATACACCAGAATATGCACAGCACAATATCCACAAGTTTGAAAGCGAGTCTTGGTGGGAATTATTTCCATGCAAAGTCACCATAAAAATCACTTAGTTTTACCCGGTACTTTCAAGTGTCGATTTTCCAAAATGAAAGGTTAATGAAATACAATTTTTTTTTAATCTCATTCCCTCATTTTCGCACCACCACTTCCCGCCAAAAAGAATCATCCTCTCGATCAGTCTGATCCCCAGAGAAGAAGGGATAAGCAAAGATAATCATAATCATAATAAGTTAAGTGGAAATAGATTGAAGTAGTGACTTGGACATAACTTCATTTCTTGCCTTCAATAAAGACCGACCACTGGAATTCATCTTTTTCAAATTCGGTTTTTATGAGCTGACTCCTATCTATTATTGAAGATATTGGTCTTTTTTTTTTATTTTTTTAATATAAAAAACAGTTAACTTTTTATGTTCATTGAATAATTGATGTATCTTGTCTTTAATATAAATCAAATACATGAGTTAATCAATGAATCTAAAAAATAAATTGTTTCTCATAATAAAGATCAAAAGAGAGTGTTTGTTCATGCCTAAATACACTTGAATTTGAAAGGTTTGATATACCAAATCTATTCTTCTCATCAGCATTTTTTTTGTGAGAAATATGAAAAAAGAAGCATATCTTTTAGTAAAAAACTATTATTGTTGTTGTTGTCTTCTTTTATTTATTTATTTTATTTTGACTTTATCCAACACTTTTTTTTATCTTATTGAGTTGATTTTTTTTTAGCCCTCCGATTCTTAGAAAAAATATACCCTAATAATCTGAAGTTTGATAAAAAAGGTAAATAACTTTTGCTAAAGGATTGTTTCAACTGAAATTCTCAAGAATTATTGGACTAGTCTATGCCTACTAACTCATTTCTCTGTCTTTATTTTAACTCCTCTTACATTAGTTACATAACGGAAAGAACTTGTTGTACTGTCTTTGAGGAGTTGCGCATATTACATAGACAAATAATTTAAAGACAATTAAATGAATGCATCGTGTTTTCCATAAAGGAAATGCTAACATAAGTTTTAAGGGCACATATTACATAACTCAATGTAAAGATTTTGTTTTGAAAAGAGTTAACATAAGCCAAACAAAATCCAATATGGCAATGTTTTTTACTTGAGAATCCATTGACTTGACCAAATGCTTATAGTCTTCCATTACGTTTTTCTTAATTATTTTTTTGAAAGAATTACTTTTTTTCTTCATGTTTTTTTTTTTTGACAAATTCTTCATGTTTAATTGATCTGAAAATCTTGTACGGTCACAAGATTTGATATATATTGTTTAAACATATATACAAAAGATGCATATCTTCAAAATGCAAGATTTTTTTTTATTAGAAAAATGTCTCTTTACATGTTTACCTAAATATTATATATCTTTTCTTATTGTATAATTGATCTTGCGACCATACAAAAATAATTTTTCATTGTTTTAAGAAGAAATTTTCTTTTAGGAGATTGTTGGTGGTCGGTGCACAAGACCAATTTTTTTTTTAAGAAGACACAAGCGACCAATTGTTCCTTGATATCGTTTGAATACATCAAATTTACTTCCATATGAACAAACATGATTTTATTTCCATTATAAACACTCGAAAAACATGATTTGTCATAAAAAGAAACTATATATTATTTGATTATAGTATTATATTTTTTACTCAAATTATAGGATGCTAAAATATGTTTGTATGTACAAAAATACTTGAGTAAGAGTGAAACATATACCTTTTGAATTAAGTTATGTTCACCGGTGGACCTTTGTCCAAAAAGTTATATTCAATGGGGAACCTTTGTCCAAAAAAAGATGTTCAATGGTGAACCTTCGGAGAAATTTTAATAGTGCATGATTAGGAACAGGGACATAAACTCAAATCGGAATTTGCAACTACATCACCTACGTAGAAATTTTAAATGGCAAATTACAACATCCATCATTATCATCACACGACAAAAATAATAAAATTCTAGGAAAAGGTTAAAGTTCAACTGGGTGCAGTTGGCTTCCTCACCGCTAATATACCGATTTTCATCAGCAAAACCGTCTCTGTTCACCAACTTTATTAATTAAATAAAAAACTTTATAAATAAACACATAAACTAAGTAATTAATCCTAAGAAGTTTCCAACAGGGGGTACTCATATATTTGGCACCAACCTTTTGCTAATGTAAAATCAACGCCGATCGCGGATGAAAAATAAATAAGACGACTTTGACTTTTCCGTAGAAAAAAATTGTGTATCCTAAAGCAAATCATAAGCTATCTTCTCCCTTCATGCACAGTGCTTCTAGACAACAATTCATCACAGACTAACCAAGTGGTTCAATAGGAGTCATATGTCAATGGATATGACTCATCTAAATTCAATGGTTAATAAAACAATAAACGTGTATGATTCATTATGTATGTACATATACTTGTAACATCAACTTATTTTTTTATCAACGGTTGATGTTATTTACTTTATTTTTATTGTAAAATATTAAATTTATCTGAACCGTCTGATCTTGATCTTGAAAAATGGCAACTACATAGAATCCAAATCCTTACATTTGAATGTTTCATGATACACAAGGAACTTTCTTATTACACGCTTCTTGACTCTGCCGTTGACATTTACTTCACACGCATAAAACATACTATGTTACTAGTGTTATTAACTCAACCATATACGTATATATTTTCCTAAAAAATTTCATATTACATGATACTATAGCTAACTTCAATTCTCAATTCAACTCATCATATTCATCATGGCTTTTCTTTCTATCTCCTACCAAACCCATAATTCTCTATATGTTTCAGTGTTATTAACGTTAATACTATGTTTGATTTCACAATCACAGAGATGCTATGGTTCTAGTTCATTCGGTTTTGATATCCACCATCGGTTTTCTGATCCGGTGAAGGGTATTTTAGGTATTGAGAACGTTCCCGACAAGGGAAGTCGTGAATACTATGTTGCTATGGCCCACAGAGACCGTGTTTTTCGGGGTCGGCGTCTTGCTGACGGTGGTGATGTTGATCAGAAGCTTCTTACGTTTTCTCCTGATAACACCACGTACCAGATTAGTTTGTTTGGATAGTAAGTGTTTTTTCAACCACTACTTAATTTTTTGTTATATTTTAATTTCATCTTTTTTTCTTTCTGGTTCGTATATTTTATGATTGTTCTATGACATAGCAACCACATATGTTTGTGTTTGGTACATGAATAAAGTTCATAGAATCACATGGGATACTTCTTTTTAGAAAGAAAAAGATTGGGAAAGAGAGAGAGTGTTCGAATTCTTTAGCCTTTAATTACATTATTTCTTTTCCATTTTAGATAATTTTTGGAATTGAATAAATTTATTTAAAAGGACTAATTTGATTGAAGATTATTTTGTCAAAATAATTATTTTAAAATTTTATTTATTTCATTCATATACTACACTAAATTGTATAAGAGTTGGGTCGTTTCAACAACCATTTTGTTGACAACTTATGTGACAACCTTATAGATGAACAAAGAAAAAGTAGGTATTGACTCGAAACGAAAAACCAAAGTAATAGAGTTAAAGTAAAACATAATGTGAATATGAGAGAGAAAATTGTCACAAAATGATTCTACAAATATATTTCTCATTGTATAATGCCTAAATTTAAGAGATTAAATTGGTAATTTTTTCTTTGTCAAAGAATAAAATAAAATTGGTATCTATAGTTTTCTGAAATTTGGAGGGAATAAAAAATAGTCCATAAGCCTTAGCTCAATCTGAAAAAATGCTGAAATTGCTATGTTTGAACACTTGATTGGGGTTCTAACATGAGCTCCTCCATTTGTGTGTGTGATTTTTAATGGCGATTGTTATTTAGTCATTCATTCATTTGTGTGTGAATTTTCAATGACTATTGTCATTTGTCTATCTAAAAAAAAGTTCTAATATGGACCTTTCAAAAAAGAATCTAAATGTGAACTCTTACAATTGTTTAGTAAAATTTACTGAAATATTACATTTTTTCCCTTTTTTATTAGTTTAAAATTTCAATTTAGTGTTTTTTCTTTGACTCAAAATCCACTTTTTTAATGGGAGGTACATATTAGACAGCTCCCTTAATTATTCTTTTCATTTTTTGGGTTATGGAAAATTATATGTGTGTCATGTATCTTTTGTTTTTCTAAATTTAATATGAATCTAAAAAAACTTAATGAGTTTTGCCTTTTTGTTATGCATTCTTGATGTGGATGATAATAATGTATACATGTATAGTGATTATCCATTGCTTATTTTCTCCTCTTGGTTTGTATTTCAGTTTGCATTTTGCCAATGTTTCTGTTGGGACACCAGCTTCATCGTATCTTGTTGCATTAGATACTGGGAGTGACTTATTCTGGCTCCCTTGCAATTGTACCAAATGTGTCCATGGTATAGAGCTATCAACAGGACAGGTATACTAAATTGCATTTATCAAAATTATACTATATATGTATCAAAACTCTACTGTAGTTAAATCTTGTACTGCTTGTACTATTATATTATCTCTACTATTTGAATTTAATGACACTTTCTTTATTACTTGACAGAAAATTGCTTTTAATATCTATGATAACAAAGAATCATCCACTAGCAAAAATGTTGCCTGCAATAGCAGCTTATGTGAGCAGAAGACACAGTGCTCTTCTTCATCTGGTGGTACTTGTCCATATCAAGTTGAATATCTATCAGAAAATACTTCAACTACTGGTTTCTTGGTAGAGGATGTGTTGCACCTAATTACAGATAATGATGATCAAACTCAACATGCTAACCCACTAATTACTTTCGGGTAAATTTTAACATCTTACTCAGTTATACATTGAACATTATTTTTGGTGAAGGATTGAATATACATGCATACATATATAACTATTTTCAGAATATATTGTTTATCTTGCATTATACTGTAAGAAAATTAAAATTAAGCACTTAAACTAGAAACAGAAAAAATGTAATTTATTATCACTTATTCCTCACTGAATTTAGTAACGAAATTATAGACGAGTGTTGTATTTTTTCTCTCTAAATTTCCATCACCAATTTAACTATACAATATTTTTTTGGACTTGCTTTTTTTTGGCAATTTTAACATTTGTATTTCTCATTGAATGTGTTGCAGTTGTGGACAAGTTCAAACAGGGGCTTTTCTGGATGGGGCAGCTCCAAATGGTCTGTTTGGACTAGGAATGAGTGATGTATCTGTTCCAAGTATCTTAGCCAAACAAGGGCTAACTTCAAATTCTTTTTCAATGTGTTTTGGTGATGATGGTTTTGGAAGAATCACATTTGGGGATAATAATAGTAGCTTGGACCAAGGAAAAACACCATTCAACATTAGGCCGTCGCAGTAAGTGGTTATTGTATATTTATATATCTTAGATTTCATTTATGTTTTTAGCAGCTTGGATAATATTAAGGTCTCTTGAGTAAAAAAAAAAAATTGATTAACCTGCTATACAGAGTTAACCTCAAAGGTCTATCTTTAAACTATTTTTCTGAAAGGCTTATATTAGAAGCAATGTATATGTGAAGTTTTAACATGAACACTTTGTTTGCAGTTCAACTTACAACATCACTGTCACCCAAATTATTGTGGGGGGAGATGCTGCCGATCTGGAGTTCAGTGCAATATTTGACACTGGTACCTCATTTACATACCTAAACAACCCGGCTTATAAGCAAATTACTCAAAGTGTAAGTATTAGTAATCTTAATTAATTAATTATAATTTTTTAAATATGTAACTGGAGGATCATTTCATTCCACTTGAGTTCTTATTAATTAATTATTCCATTGTTTTTGCAGTTTGATTCAAAAATTAAACTACAAAGGCATTCATTTTCTAATTCTGATGATCTTCCCTTTGAGTACTGCTATGACTTAAGGTGATTATAGTTTATAGCTTGAGAGATTTCTTTTCTTTTTAATTTCAAATTTAGCACTGATTGTTGGATATAGTTGAAGATATGTTCGACATAATTGAAGTTTGTTAAGTTAGTTACAAGTTGGATAGTATTAGTTGCACATTAGTTAAGATTTGTTAGTTTAGCTATGATCACTGTGTAAAGTGTATCATACATTCAGTGTAATCATCTTTTCTTATTCTACCAACTGTATAGTTTATCAGTTGCAAATTAGTTAAGATTTCAACTTTGTTTGCAGAACAAACCAGACAATTGAAGTTCCCAATATTAACTTGACGATGAAAGGTGGAGACAATTATTTTGTCATGGACCCGATAATAACAAGTGGCGAGGTGAGAGCATGAAATATAACTTTTTAGTTCATGAAATTGATAACTAATGTTTTTCATTTCTCTTAACCTTATAAATGATTCTCGCGGTATTCATTCCAGGGTGACAAAGGTGTTCTTTGTTTGGCTGTTTTGAAAAGCAACAATGTGAATATCATTGGACGTGAGTATTTTAATTGAATTGAAGCTTTTAATAAGTATGTGTTTGATTTTGTGATGAAGAGTGTCGTAATTGCAGCATTGATCATTATATTTATTTTCATGCAGAAAACTTCATGACTGGTTACCGGATAGTCTTTGATCGTGAGAACATGACTCTAGGTTGGAAGGAATCTAACTGTGAGTACAATTCACCCTTTGTGCTTCAAAGTATATATCTTCCTTTAATTCTCCATTAGTATTGTTAATGAGAAATTATGTTATGTTATTATCAGGTTATGATGATGAACTCTCGAGTTTACCTGTTAACCGATCGCACGCCCCAGCTGTGTCTCCTGCTATGGCGGTGAATCCTGAAATACAATCTAACCCTTCAAATGGTCCTCAACTTCCATCTAGTCACTCATTTAAGATAGAACCTGCATTTGCATTTACAGTGGCAATTATCCTGCTTTTAGCAATTGTTTTAGCATAGATTTAGCTGTTAAGAGTTGTATTATTTAGATTACAATTTTTTTTCAGAATACACGAGAGAAGCATTATTACTATACATTTTTTTCTGGAGTCTTGATAGCATTGATTTGATAGGGTTTGTAAATAATGTAAAAGCACATCAGCATAGTTGTATACCACATAATTTGTCTTTGGATTCTTATGATCTCTATTATACTTGGATCACATAATTTATTTGTTGAAAAAACAGTCAATTTGATCCCTAAACTATAATCTCTCACCAATTTGATCCCTAGACTATAGAAATATTATAACAAATTAGTCCCTCAATTGCTTTCAAAATAAGAGAGAGCAATAATGATTCGGGGACTAAGATGATGGACTGAAGATAGTTTAGGAACTATTTATTATATTTATATAGATCAGAGACTAAATTGGAGTGTTAGTTAACGGATCAAATTAATGGTTTATTTTTTATTTGTGAGATTTCAAATGCTAATTTGTGTTTGTCATGGCTTAGTGAAGTACTGCTGAATCAAATAATGCCAGCAGTGCAAATTGAATCGAATAACTTAAATTTAATTTCGGTAGTCTTCCTAGAATCTTAAGTTCAAACTCATTGCCTTTATCGTAACACAAAAAAAAAAAATCAATTTTAATTGACACGAACATTTACCCAACTCAAAATAACTTGCCCTACAAACTCTTGAACATGTAAATTTTGGAACATTGGTAGAGTAATAAACAAACATGTGTGTTTTATTTAAACATTAAAATACATAAATTAAATGTGTTTACCTCTATTACTCTCACACACATCAAAAAAATACATACCGTAAGAGTTAAAAGAATAATCATATTAGTCCCCTTGAGCTTAGCTCAGTTGGTAGGGACATTGCATAATTTATGCAGGGGTTGTGGTTCGAATCCCGGACACCCCACTTCTCCATATTTAATTGTGTGAGCTCTAGCCACTAGTCTACTAAAAAAAATCATATTTAACATCAAAATTGTGATGTCCAATAATCATCTCTCTGATCTTAACCGACCATATTCAGAAACACAATCAACTAACCTGTTTCCATTTTCAATTCACAAGTCAACCAATAGTGCCCAATGGACCTAAAAAGCACATGATTGCAAATAGCAGCACTGACTCGATAGCTACTTTTAATCTAAAACGAAGAAGAATTTTTTTTTTCATTATGCTATACCTTTTGTAAAATCACCAAACTGTTCAGACATAAAGTAGGATTTCAATAATTAGATTCCTTTTAACTAGAAACCTGCATCAACAGAAAAACAACTGCAATAATTAAAGCTTTGATATAACATGGTTAACATGATAAAAAAGACTTGGAATGCAAGCAATGGCAGCAACAAAACAAAATTACGATGGCTCGGTCTTAACCACCTCATACATTCCTTCTACATACTTGAGGAGCAGCACTCTTTTTTTCAAATAGTTACCGGACTTCTTTTTTGTGCAGAAATATTACTTCGAGTTCGAGGCATTCCATTCGGCCCGAAAAATGAAATTGTGATATTTAGACTATGTTTGGGAGTTTACGAGGGGGGAGGGTTTTGAGAAAAATTAAGGAGAAAGAAAAGAAATGAAGTACGATAGTCTCCAATTTGAATAGGAGATTATTTTGCTACATAATACAAAATCTCTTGGAATATGGGCAAATTTAAAAAATGTATTCGAAGATGATATTGGATAAATTCTTCAAAAAAGTTCAATAAATGTTTATATAATACTCACAAAATTAAAAATATTTTAATGATACATATTTTTTTTCTCATTCTCTACAAAAACTACTTCCTTAAATAAGGTGGAATATTTTCATCTCTTTTTCTCTCATCCCCTCCTTCCGTCAAAGCATTCCCCTCCATTCAAAATGGTTGCAAAATTTTAAATATAAATAAATATAAACTTTGGAAAATCTAAAGTAAAATAACAATAATACTTTCCTTCACGATCAGAAATAGTAAGTTAAAAGAAACATAAAATACCGATGTAAAAAGTAGAATAACTTTTGAAAAGGAAACCTTAATTTCGGTCAAAACTCAAAACTAAATGTTATCACCAAACTTTAAAAAAAGAAAAAAAGGAAAAGAAAAAAAACTTACTGTAGATTAAAACAATTCACTCCTCACATTAGGACACTGCCAAAAACATCTGTAATAATCAAGGAATCCTAATAATATATCATGGGGATTGACCTTCTCTAATTGTACTCATGAAGACCATGCAATCATAGCTTAACACTAGATTTAGTTGGAGCATCTAATCTAATTAATTTATTCTGAATGAGTGTAACAAACTCTACACCGTCAAATTCCACCCCGCTAAAAAAAAAAAATAGTAACATTGTACACCAGAACAATTGAACCTTCCTTCAGTTTGGAGCATAAAGTGGATTGTCTGTTTGTAATGAGAATGCTTAAACATTACTACTTCATTGACAATACTAGTTAACGAACTGGTCTTCTAGGGCCACATTATCTCATCTAATAATTAAGCTTTTACCCCTTTAAAAACCCATTGAACTCATCTTTGATTTCCACAGATAGCAACAGCTAAAAAATAATCAAAGTACTCTTAATTGACATGGCTGTCATGGTTACATTCTTGAATTTGATTATCATTTTTTCAGTGGTTTCTACAGGAAAATCACTTAGCTTAAACTACTATGAAAAATCATGCCATGATCTGGAGTATATTATTTTGAAGACTGTGAAGGATGCTACTGCTAGGGACAAAACTGTTCCAGCAGCACTTCTCCGAATGCACTTCCATGATTGCTTCGTTCGAGTATTGCTTTATTGAACTCCTTTCTTCTTGACATTGTTTTTTTTCTTTCCTCTATACATTTGATTATTCATTTGAATGTGTCGTTTTTTACCTATACTTTTGAAGGGGTGTGATGCATCTGTGCTGCTGAATTCAAAAGGAAAAAACAAAGCAGAAAAGGATGGACCGCCAAACATTTCATTGCATGCATTCTATGTCATTGATGAAGCAAAGAAAGCATTAGAAGCTAAATGCCCTGGTGTAGTTTCTTGTGCTGATATCCTTGCTCTCGCAGCAAGGGACGCAGTTTATCTGGTAATAAAACAAAGCCAAGAACCAAAGCTCTCTTTCATTGAGACTCTGTTATGTTTTTTACTTTAGAATTGAAATATGTAGACATGGTAACTTGTATTCGTAAGTTTTAACTGATAATTGATGGTATATCTATGTATATTCTACAGTCTGGAGGACCTAAATGGAATGTTCCAAAAGGAAGAAAAGATGGAAGAACATCTAAGGCAAGTGAAACAAGACAATTACCAGCACCAACATTCAACATATCACAGCTGCAGCAAAGTTTCTCACAAAGAGCATTGTCTGTGGAAGACTTGGTAGCGCTGTCAGGTAAGCTATTCATAAAGTTAAAAACTGCAAAAACTTCACCATTTTTCATGTTTTCCAATTTACATCTGAATGGAGTTTAAAGCAACGTGTTTTGACCCATATGTAGGAGGGCATACCTTAGGCTTCTCTCACTGCTCATCTTTCCAGAACAGAATCCAAAACTTTAATGCTACACATGACGTGGACCCTTCATTACATCAATCGTTTGCAACAAAACTAAAATCAATTTGTCCGTTGAAAAATAAGGCCAAAAATGCTGGCACCACTATGGATCCTTCTGCAACAAATTTCGATAATACATATTACAAGTTGATCCTCCAACAAAAAGGCTTGTTTTCTTCTGATCAGGCTTTGGTTGACAGCCCAAAAACCAAGCAATTGGTTTCTAAGTTTGCCGCCTCACAAAAGGCTTTCTTTGACGCTTTTGCCAAGTCCATGATAAAAATGAGTAGCATCAATGGTGGGCAAGAAGTTAGGAAGGACTGCAGAAGGATCAATTAGAAAGCCTTCATTTAGTTGAAGTTGCTTATGATATTCCAGACAAACTATTGTGTGAAAAGTGGTGAGTCACATTTTGAAGATGGTAATAATATTGTGTGTTTCCATTTATAGAGATATGTATTCTTTTTATTTTTATTTTGAAGAAGCAGAGATATGTATTCTTATATCAGTGTTATAAAAAATCAAGCTTGTCACGAGCCCTGCTTCTCAAAGTGGTGATTTTCAATTTTTCATGGGAAAAAGTAAGATATCGGTCTTGTCAAGAACATGGCCAACAAATGTTTACTACCATAGGCTGCGAGTTGAGATAACAGTTAACAATGCAAAACTCAACATTTGAAAACAATTCAAAAAAGTCGCAAGGGTTTTAAGCATGGCCATTTGATAGCACAGCAAATATCAACATTGTAAACATCTTTTCAGTTACTGTATAATAAAATACCTAGTGATTCTGAAGAGCAAATCAAATCAAGCCCAAATATAATTCATAAAGCAGTTGAAATAAATAATGCTAGAAAACTCCTTAATGCGCGCCAAACCGCCCCATCCAAAAAGTTTGCTACTTGGTAGTTGCTACCATGTTTTAACATTAAGCAACGATGAAATAAAAAGGAACTAGGTATGTTTTTCCTTCATCAAATGTATGTATAGCATGGAAGTACGATATCCATTTTAGGAGGTATTCTTTTAAGACAATCAAATCCTATTCTATTGCTTAATATAAAAAAAAAAAAAAACATAGATTGCAGCAACATCACCTAAAAATACAGACACTCCTAAATTTTATCATAAAACTTGGAGGTACCTCAAGCATTATCTTTCGACGTTAGAGCTATCTCCACCAATTGAATGTTTCCACTTAGCTGAGAAGCCTTG
>Ga0099826_10001739_pt1 | contig 13441 bp, 10 predicted proteins | sample Mtrugardesep15_FD_76830 | JGI IMG/M metagenome (GOLD analysis project Ga0099826, IMG submission 76830) | Root nodule microbial communities of legume samples collected from California, USA - M. trunc garden sep15 | ecosystem: Host-associated > Plants > Roots > Nodule | place: USA: California... | reverse complement strand
TTTTCTTAAAGGGTGGTTTAAAATTAATATATATCATAAAAATATTTATTTATGTTAAAATAGATTAAAGTGTAGTGCATATTTAATTATCAAGGGAGGGGGTTGTAATTCAAGCATCTTATAGGGGAGGGAAGTGTAAATTTTATTTTTCAAGGGAGGAAATTGTATATTTTAACATAAGAGGGTAGGAGAATGTATTTCAAGCATCTTTAAGGGGAGGGGAGTGTAATTTACTCTTTATTTTACTTGGAAAAAAAAGTTAACCACATAATTTTAATGTTTTACGTATTTATGATTTGATACCATTTTGCGTTAGTGTATAACACTACCAACTGTGTTCTATAATAATTACTCCGCAGAACTTGAGTACATTTGTATCTCATAAAAAAAATTACATCCGCAAAAAAATAATGTTCGATAAAGATTGTCATTTTTCTTTGATACAAGATTGTCATTTTTAATTTATAATGGTTAGTAATCATGAAATCTTAAAGATAAAGATCATAATGATAAATACGAAATAGTGCATACGAATATTCTCGTGCATAAGAGTGTTTATATAAGAGATACCCATAAAAATTAACTATAGAATGAACATAGATTGATAAAAGATAAGATGAAAGAGTATAATAGGGTGAGATATTTATATAAGTGAATTAGAGTAACTAACTCCCTAGCTACCTAACCAACTTGGTAACTCTAGTTAACCTATCATCTAACTATAGTTTATTCACTATACCGTAATAGTTTCCCTCAAACTCAAAATGCATAAATTCATCAATTTGAGTTTGAAAAACAAAGAAACATAAAATTTATTCTCACGACGCTGTGATGACCAAGTAAAATGTGTGCAAACTAGCAAAAACAAAGATTGATGGTAAATGACGAGGAAGCCCAAGCTGAGGCCCAACAAAGATGAGGTCCAAGCCAAGAGGGGAACACTGGAACCTTCATGTAAGCTCGAGACTCTTATGAAGGAACAAGACAAAAAAAAAAACTCGTCTCAGCCAAAAACAACTTATTCAAAACAGTATTTTCAAAAATCAATTTCTGAAACACACTTACGTGATTATGCAACTTTCCAAACAGTTGAAGATGTGAAAAAAATCCAAACACAATTCTGAACGAAACTAAAACAACTTATATCAAACACGTTCTTTCGAAAATCGCTTTTCCAAACCTGATTCAAAATAACTTCTTCAAAACGTGCTTTTGTAAAACTTTTACAATATGATTTTGCCAAACACGTTTCGAAACAAGAAACGTAATTATGTGTTGGAAACACGATTCTTAGCCAAAACAACATACACCAAACACGTTTGTTTACACAAAATTCTCAAAATCACTTATAGAAACGTAATTCAGTGTTGGAAACACAATTCTTAGCCAAAACAACATACACCAAACACGCTTGTTCACACAAAATTCTCAAAAGCACTTATAGAAAGTGCTTCTTCAAACTCAAATGATGAATCTCAAATGATTGAAACACGAATTCAAAAACAATACTAGAAAAGTGATTACAAAAACAATACTTCCCTTTGTGCAATCTGTTGAAACAAATTTCAAAACAATGAGGATTGAAATGACATAAATTATTTTAACTAACAAAACACACACTAAAGACTATTTTAAAATTTTGATACATTAGGGACTATTGTGATTACTCATTACACATTCATGGACCAAAATGACTATTACCCCATTCAAAGGAACTCATAACTCCAAACAACCCAAACATCTTTCAAATCCCCTCTATATGCGTTCTCATTACAAAATTCTCCAAAACTTTATCACGAGATAAAGAATCGGACCCACCAATAAAAACATTAGTTAAAATCTCTTTAGTATCAACCACACCTTGCACAGTAACAAGGAGTGCAAAGGTTTTCTGATTTCTCTAAATGTGTCTCGTATTGAAATAAAATTTTGAGAAATGCTTAAGTGCACGAATGCAAAATCACACGAATTCATAATCACACCCATCATTTAAAGTCACAACCATTATCCTGGACCCACTAACATGGAAGTCATTCCTCCTGTACTTACAGCTACCCCATAGGAAGTATGAGTCACCAAAGATGACAATAACAACAACTACATTGGTGGTAGCCAACCAATGAAAGTTGTGCGGAGACAAAGGAGACGCCGAAAAGTAAAGACAACTAAAGCAACGACAACGTCAACGTCCAAAATCATACCCTTTATTAAATGTGGCAACAGTTCTCTTGCACATCGCCACATAACTTGCTACCTTCCTTACCTGCAAACTTCATCGGGCAGTGAGAATTGAGAATCATAGGCAATGGCAACAACAACTGCGACGGTGTCACAAAAACGTCAACCACGACGCCAACAACTAATTACGGTGAAGAGAATAGCAGAGTTGTTGTTCATGGATGAGGACGACGAAGAAGATGGAAGATAAAGAAGAAGCTGGAAGATAACGAGTTTTTAAATTGATTTTTTGTTGATTATCACATTTTTTTGAGTTTGGTCCCTGTGCTATTTACCGTTTTAATATTTGGTCCGTTAAACCTGGTGACCGGTCACATGGAGAGACACATCAACCAATATTGCCAATAACAAGTTACCACGTCAGCCATCGTTAGCCACACATATGTTTTTGTAACAAATAATGACAACTAATACAAAGTAAAAAAGTTTAGAACTTACAAAATTTCTTTCACAAAAAAAAAAAAGATATAAATACGAAAGGCAAAGACACAAGAACTTACAAAGACAAATTAACTATTAAAGCCAAAAAGTAAAAAGCTTTAATAAAAGATATCAAATAAAAGTGGAGTTGAAAAAAAGAAAGGAACGAGAAACAATTAGAGTACACAAGTCAACAAACACAACATTCCAACTCTCTTAATGGAATTTTTTTGTCCTAAATCATAAGTATTGAAAGAAATTGGCAGTGATGGTATCCAAAGAATTGTGAAAAATCTCTCATGAACCATAAGAAAGGAAGATGGGTCGAGACTCGAGATCATAACTATTGTAGTAGATTCCCTTAAAAAAAAATTGTATATTACTTTGACGAAATTTTCTTTGTGCCTCATTTTAAAACTTTTAATCTTAAAAAAAAAAAATCAAATCTTAAATAAACTGCACTAGAAATGGTTAAACAATTTTCCACATGCTTAAATAATTCAAGCAAAGCAAAATTAATAAAACAAAATTATACTAGTACTGGTAGGTATTTTTCCTCTAGAATGTGAAAAATGAAAGAAAGGTACATATATCTGACTAAAATTCATTCCAACAATTATGAAGAAGTAATAACTGTGGACTAAAATTGGAAAGTAATGGTAGAATTTATAAATGTGTATTCCTTTACAAAAAGAGAAAAGTAAAAAGCTTTAATAAAAGGCAGTAAATAAAAGAAGTGGAGTTACGAGAAAGAAAAGAATGGGAAACAACTAAAGTACAATAAAAACACAACATTCCAACTACATCTACTCCTCTTCACACTTCAACTGTGCTTTGGTTGGTTGGTTCTTCTTCTTCTCATTTTCCGACCAAAATCGCTTCCAACTTTTTTTGATTCTCCGGCAATGTCTCTCAACGGTGAATCTACACCGCCACCACCGGTGATAGGCAAAATCGGACCTTACACTGTTTTCATGACGCCGCCATCAACACCTAAACCCTCTTCTTCCGACCCAGTTGCTCTTCATTCTCCTAAACCCATCAACAATGCTAAGATCGCTCCTCCTCCACCTCAGATTCATACCCCTCTTCCTTCTTCCAAAACCACCATTTCCTCTGATGCTTCTGTTTTGGGTTTTTTCAAGAACGCTGTTAACAAGGTTCAAACTGGTAATTGCTTTACTCTTTCTCTTTTTCTGTTTCACTACTTCATTGAGTAGTTTGGATTATTTGAATTTTGAAATTAGTTGTTTTTTATTTGACAATTTTTGAAATGAGTTGTTGAAAAGTGTGATTGTGAAGACTGTGTGACTCATCTTTTTCTATTTTTAGAATTATTTTTGTTTGATTTGATTTGATTATTAATTATGTAGCTTAGCAATTATTTTAATGCATGATTTAGTTTGTTGGGAATTTTTTTTATTGATTTTTAATTGGGGTACTTTGATTAGGTTTTTGATTAATTATGTTTTTTATTTTGCTAATTAAATGGTTTATTTTACAGCTCACTCAAGTTTGGATGACCACTTGGCTCGTTGGTTTGGGTTGAATCAGTCAAAGTATCAATGGGCACTTGATGATTATTATGAGACCAAGGGAACGGTGAGATTTTTGTAATTCTATATCTAATTAATATAAGAATAAGAATGGTGTTTAATGTGCTTATACAACTGGATTAACTTGTAAATGTGTTAATGTGATTTCCTCTGATTTCTACTGATATGCTGATATATCTTGTGTGTGACTGTTTCTTTAGCCTTTCAAATGAACTTTTGTTTCAGTCAAATCTTTTCTCAGTCCTGAAATCACAAGTGTATGTTTCATTATGCTGCATTGCTTGAACATTTGCACAATCCATAAAGGATATTTAACTGGTTTAATCATTGAAGTTGAGATTATTGTAGAGTTTATCTATGTTCTAGCGTAAGAGAGGATTAGGATTATGTACAGGTTTTACACTCACTTGTCAATGACACATGGTCTTGTTTGGATAAACAACTTCATCAAGCGCTTATCATATGCATGCTTTATGTTAAGCTATTTTATAACAAAAGATAAATTAAAGTCAAACTGTTTTCATATGTGCTATAAACTATTTTCATAAGCTATAATGAACTTGTGAAAATAAGCTGAAAACAATTTATAGACATGTCATAAGTTGTTTGCATAAGCTCTCACAAACATGTTTTAAGTCATACTTTGGCTTATTCTTTTTCAAAACGGAGTTCCATCGAGCTTAATCTAAAAATTTGACATTGTGATGTCTGTGTTATGTATCATGATGATCTAAGTAAGCCTTTTAAGTTAAGTCTTCCTTTAGGCCACATGCTTTATGTGCGAGTTACCCTAAAAGCTATGACTTAAAGCTGAATAACTTGTGAATTAAGGACCCTTCCCTTGGTTGTTTAAAATCAAGTTAGTGATCATTATCAATTTTATTGCTATGAGTTCTGAGTAGTCCAAACTCAGCTTTAACAACCAGAGAGATGATAAGGATTAGTGCAGGAGAATTTGGATTCTGATAAATGTTAGTATGTATGAAAAGGAGTGTGAAGGCGACAGCAGGCTCGTCTTTTATGGTTACTTCTCAGCACTTAGGTCCTTTTTGACGCCAATTAATCATGGATTCGATTCCATTATGAAATCTTCTCACAACTTTTCTATACACTAGTCAATCCGTTTTCTATTGCAATGTATAAAAACTGGTCTTGTGCAATTGACAATGATATGGAAACTTGGTCATCCTAGAAATTTGAATAGTTGTTTTTGTTCTCGGTATCATATAGATTATGGTGTGTATTACTTTTATTTATTATATAAATTTTGATTTGATCGTAGGAAAAGGGAGACCAGAAAGTGAAAGAAATGTCAAGCAAAGTACAGAGTGTTTGATTTGCCTAGTGCTGGTGGTAATATTACCTTTGATTTGCAATACATATTATCTTTGAAATGGATGAATGGTTCATTTAACATGGCAATTGGTATTGTTATGCAGGATTTAATTAAAAGTGAGATGTGAAGACTCTTGCTTTGAGTATATTATACCTTCGTATTTACATGTGGAGTAGAAAAAATTCTCTGATATGTTCAAGAGTTATTTGATCTACAACCATTGATCTTCCGATTTAATGTTTTGTTCTTGTATTGTATTGTATTGTATTGTAGTTTCGGTAGTTTTAGTTTTCCTTGCCTTGGAGCTGTTTTTGTACTGGTATTTGGTTAAGGAAAAATATTGATAGTTGCATTCTCATGATGACAACGTTATCTTCAAAACATTTTGTATGGCTTATGAATTACTATAATAACATAGGAGAGTATTTAAGGGTCTGATTTTTGGATCATCATCTAATTTCTCACAGTTTACCTATCAAATCTAGCTTCTATTCAATTTTACAGAAACATAAATAAATTGCTGGCCTTCATAAAGTTTCAGTACAACAATGCTAGATTTGGATTGAAACGAACATAATAATGAGGGGGTAAGTTTGTCTTGCGTTTCACTTGCATCAATTCAGATTTAAAAATTAACATCGGCCGGTAGGTTTAACTTTTTGACAGAACAGACTGGTGGTTGGTTAGTAGTTTCACCACTTCATGGTAAGATATCATTGCAATGGAACATAATTGACTAATTTATTTATGCTAGTTATTGTTAAAACAATCATGTAGCAGTAACCCACTTGGGTTGGCCTAGTGGTATTGACTTGGGACCTGTTGATCTCTATCAACCGAGATTATTGCATTTAATGTCTGTTTTTTTACCACTTGAAATTTTTAATTTGTGTATAATTTCATAAGATTTATTCGACCATATACGTATATACTTGATATACGGTGTGTAATGTAGTAGATAGATAAGTAAGCCTTTTAAGTTTTAACCACGTGATTTTAGATTTTACTCCATGTCAATGTCAAAGTCTATGAAATAAGATGCCTCAACAGTGCCTAAATGTTCGTTTACTAAAAAGAAAAAACAGTGCCTAAGTATGGCCCAAAACATTTCCGTAAGAAAAAAAGTATTGCCTAAAAACACATGTTAAAATATTCTAAAATTAATAAAATCAATTTCAAATGTGTCTGTTTTTTTCGCTTATTGATAAAAATAGTAGAAATTGTAAAATATTATTCGATTTATTATTTAAAAAATAAAGTTAGTTGATTAGATAGGAATGTAAATTTGTAATATTTTTTAAAGGAGGTGTGGGAATGAAATTGTTGAGGTGTGAGTAACATAGCATTTGTGTCAAAAAAGTGAAGTAATAGAGCCCAAACCCTTGTATGCTTCAGTGGTACACGCTTACTACCTCCTTCCCTTGGCGCCTCCATTCTTCTTCTATTTTGACCTGAAATTCACACAGTTCAGTTCCGAGCCACAAAACGCTGCGTTTCGTATCACTGAGCAAGCAACGATGAAGGGAGGACAAAGCTACGTCTCGTGTCCTCCATCTTTCTCCAACTCCGGAGACCGTCTTCTCATCGGCTCCGGCAACTCTGTCGCTATCTACTCCACCACCACCGCCTTACAAGTCTCCTCCCTTGACGGCCACACTGATACCGTCACCTCCGTCATCGTCGTCCCCGGTTCCAACATTGTTACCTACTGTTGGACCTCTTCCCTCGACGGCACCATTCGCCATTGGGATTTCGACCTTCTCAAATGCATCAAAATAATTGACCTAAAACTTCCCATTTTCTCTATGGTACTCTCTCTAACGATTTTCTTATTTTTATTTTTATTTTTTTTATTATTAATTTTAATTATGAATATTGTAGGTGATACCTTCGTTATTTTCACCGGAAGAAGAACTTGATGGAAAGAAGCATTTTGCATATGTGTGTATGCAAACTGAAAATGGGAAAGATAATAAACCTAAACTTTGTTCTGCACAGATTAGGAAGTGTAATTTGACAGATTTTCACAAGCTTTCCAAAATTACATTGAAAGAGGTATAACTATTTTCTACTTTTTTTTTATATTTTTTTTTAGGTTTTATTGTGGTTGTGGAGTTTGTTAATGGTTGTATAATGTGAGTGTTATGTACTTATATTAATGTTTCTTGTACTTCGAAGTAATTTGAATTAAGTGTGTGTTTGGTTCTGCTGCGACAAAGATTGATTTTGAATGAATGGATTCTGGTTAAAGGTGGTGTATGTTTGGTTACATTTATGTAAAAAAATAAGTTAAACAATGAATTTGAGTGTATGTTTGGTTTTGCGGTGACAAAAAGTTGATTTTGGTTCGTTGACAGTAAAGCGGTTATGTTTGGATACATCATGTAAATGTGAGTTTAAAAATCAATTCAAGCATAAGATGTTCCAAAATTCTAGCTCCAAGTTAGAATCAATTCCTACTTGAGATCAACCAAGCATATCAAAATCAATTTTACACCTCTAGAATCAATTGTGGCTAATCAAAAAGTGGAAAAGAACATAGTCTTATTTTTGATCCTATTAAGTTGTCAACATTTATGAGAATATGATTTAAATATTATGTATGATTGTTGTGAAGTGTATGAATGTTTTTTTCAGACTAAAAAGCCTCACCCTTTGATCGTTAGTCCCTGTGGGAAATTTCTGGGCATAAAGGAAAAACGTGTGCTTCATATATGGAAAGTTCCTAAAGTTGACTCTAATTCTGCTGTCTCAAAGAAGATTTCCCTGCATCATACAAAAACCTTTTCCGTTCTTGCATTCCATCCAACTGAGAGGATTGTGGCTGCAGGCGATGTAACTGGAAGAATTTTAATTTTTAGAGGATTTGGTGCTAAGAACTTTCAGGAAAATGATGCGCTGTTGAACAGAACATCAATGACTGATGAAGAATGTAAGCCTGGGGTAAGGCAAAATGATGATGCCGAATCATGTTCCACATGGCATTGGCACTCTGATGCAGTGAATCTTTTATCCTTCTCTTCAGATGGAGTCTATTTGTATTCAGGTAAACCGTAAGCCTGGAATTATTATAAAAAACAATTGAACTGGACAATGATTGTCCGCGGAGCTAGAACTAAGCTGTTTTGTAATTATTCTTCTGTTTGGTTTGAAAACTTTTCCAATTATCTTGTATGGACTTCAACTTCCTGTGTCCCATGTATTAGAGGCGGCATATCCTATATTATTTGCTGGCTCATATGCCACAATATTTGCTCCAATTAGGATTTCATTAATTATTTACTTAGTAGATGTCTTTAGGGTTTCAAGTTACCATTCAAACTGTTTTGAATAATGTGTATATCTTAAACTCTTAGCGGTTACCGAGTCTTTCAAAAAGCAGTTGTGCTAAATGAATATAAGAGAAGGTTGTTGATGGTTTAACTGTCGTATCCTTTGTTGAGCAGAAAATTATTGGCTTTTCAAATATAAAATTTGTTTGTGTCATCATTTTATAATTTTACAATAGGTGGGAAGGAAGGAGTTCTCGTGCTTTGGCAGCTAGACACCGGAAAGAAGAAATTTTTACCAAGAATTGGATCTCCGCTTCGGTATTTCGTAGATTCTCCAGATCCTTCATTTGCCTCGGTGAGGGTTACCTTTATGTAGTCGAATATATGATTGTTAGTCTGTGGGTATGTCCCAACAGCAAACTAGCTCTTTATAATGTTTTAAACTAATCAAGGGTCTGCAGATATCTTGTGCAGATAACCAAATTCATATATTAAAGATCTCTTCTATGGAGATAATGAGGTCTATTTCAGGGATCAAGGTTAGTTCCTTTATTTGGTCTATTCATAATATTGTTTCTGGGATCGCTCATCAGTGTGTCTTAAAATATATTTGGCATGACACATCATTGTTTAGTCTTAGTCTTAAATGTCTAATTGACCATCATTATAAATTTTCTACTTAATTAGGCATTCAAACTTGCATCACGTCGGTCAACGTTAAACACCATATTTGATATGAAGAGTAACTCTGTAATTCACTACCGCAACTAACGTGCTGAGAATATATAAAAACTATATGCTACATATCCTTATTTGGTCTTACAACTTTAAGTCTCAAATGTCTATTGACCATCGTTATAAATTTTCTACTTAATTAGGCATGCAAACTTGCATCACATTGGTTACTTTAAACAACCAAATTTGGTATGAAAAGTGTTTTTAATTCACTTCCACAACCAACTGTGCTGAGAATATATAAAGACTGTAATGCTAAATGGACATTTGCCTTTTGAAAATGATCTTGTAAGAACAATGGGAAAACTGATTTTTATTTATCTATACATTATATGTTTGTTTTGATAACATGCATAAGAAATGCATTTGTTGAAGGTTTGATAAGAACCTGACATTCGCTTTTTTCCAGCCTCCTTTGTCTTCTCAAGAAATATGTGAAAGTATTTCTAGCCAAGCAGCCTTTGACCGCTCCTCTGGTATAGTGGCTGTACAAACAGATAATTATGGCATCCAATTCTACAGCTTGTTTGCTAATCGTGGACTTTATGAGGTAATATCTTGATGTTCAATTTTCTTTTTGATTATTAATTTGGTGTTTGGTCTGGTATTTCTAGATTAATTTATAATTACTTTTAGGGTCTAGTTAATGATTCAGGGAACTGGTTAAGGAGTATTTATTAAATGTTTCGTAAAAGTTAATAAATGATTTGTTTTTTCAATGTAATAAATGTTTTATTTTTCATTAATTTTATTTTATTTCCTCACTCTAAAAACACTCCTTGTAATCTGCCTTGCCTTTAAACTTTGATAACAACCTTCAAAATTGAACACATGGGTTTTAAAATGTTGAAGTTTGTTGCAGGTTCAAGTATGTGAAAGAAATTATCAACCAGTTGACGAGGTCACGGTATGTGAATTCGCCCAGTTTGATTCTAAATATGATATGTTGATAGTCTTGCATATAAGTATTTGGACATCTTGTTTCAGCTAATTAATCATTTAATTGATTGTTACATTTATTCATCAAATAATGTGGTTGCAGGTAGTAGTGACCATGGTGGAGTTGTCTACTGACGGCTCTATGATGGGTACCGTAGAAGTCAAACTTCCTGAAGAAGGAATAGGAGGTCTTATTTGTTTGAAATTCTGGGATTTGGATTCAGATACCAAAAGATTTTCACTGTCCACCCTTGTTTATGAACCTCACAGGTGTGTCAACGAATTTTTTGAACAAGAATTATAAAAATGTGTGTCATTGTTATATTTGTAGTTTCAGTCTTTCCGATTCCGTACATATTTGTAGATGTATTGTGCCTTCAGATATATTAGAGAGTGGTTTTGACACATTTCTGCTTATTAATAGGGATGCTCATATTTCCGCTATTACGTTTCATCCGACCCGTCATATGGCTGTCACCTCATCTTTTGGTGGAGATTTCAAGGTATTTTTAGATACCCTTTTTAGATATTTTTTTTGAATGCTTAGGAATTTTTCTGGTGACACTTTTGTCTTTCTTGCTCTCTTTCAGATTTGGGTTTGCAGGGAAGAAACTCAGCAGAAAGACCAGACGCATCGGAATTTTAGTTGGATGTGCCATGCTGTTGGGTCATATAAGTATAAATCCTACTTTAATTGCTACATTTAATATTTTATTTGGTAGGCTATAGAAATTAAATAATAAATAACCAAAACTTTATTAACAAGCTTAAAGCTTTGCCTTCAGTATGTAAGTTTCACCAGCCCCAAGTCATCTCTTCCCTGTTGGGCTATAATAAAGTGGTTAATGTACTTAAGCATGTTCTTTTTTCCTAATAAAAATGTAGGATTAGCGGTGGTTTGAAAGTTCTCTTTTGAATTTCAAGATTTCCTTCATCTATATACTTTTATTTACTGTCATTTGGCCCCTTGGTGTATCTTTAGTGAGATCAGTCAATTGCATAATTGAATACTTGATTTTAATTACGACTAACTGATCATGCTGTTCCTTCACCCTTTACAGAAATAAAGCAATGAGAGCTGCTGCTTTTTCAGCTGATGGTTCTGTGCTTGCGGTTGCAGCTGACACTGTTATTACATTGTGGGACCCTGACAAGAATGAGCTCGTTGCTGTTGTAGGAGAGACTCCATCGGTGAGTTTTTGAACTCTAATCATGTCTTTGTATTTGTGTGTTTGTGCGTTTCTTCACACGGGGATATTTCAAACGTGTTCAATTTCAACAAATAAGACATGCATGCTCCTCACTCAGATGCTTGTGAAAGTTCATTTGCTATTGCTCGTGTGATTAGTTTGTGGAGTCTTCATGAAGATTATGGCTGCTATTGGAGGCAGCAAAGCTTACATTTATTTGATCTTTATCTTGCAGCATGCATTAAAGCATCAAACACAGGATTATAAAAATAATAAGAAAGAAAGCATGGCACATAAGAAAAAATTTCCTTGTTATATTTTTAGAATGCATGCCTATAAGTGTTGCTTTGGGTTCTGTATTTTAGGGTTCCTTAAGTTGTACCTGTACTCATCCCTGTTGGTCTAATTTTTAATTCTTTCAGCCAATTGGGAGGCTCATCTTTGTTGGAAATTCAGAGTATCTTCTTTCCGTATCTTATGGTTCTACACCACAGCTGTCTGTTTGGAGTATGTCAAAGTTAGCTGCATCTTGGTCATATAGGATTCAAATAGAAGGTTAGATGAAATATCTTTCTCTACGATTTTTTAATGCTCGTTACGTCAATCAAGTTTTACCCTACCGTGTCCATATTTTTTCCTCTCGTCTTTTTATTGATAAAGCATTTTTTTTTTCACTTCCGTTCTTTGCATATCACCTTATAGTCCTTGTTTGTAACCTATGACTCATTGAATGGGGTATTATTGATCTGACAAATTTGTTATTCATATTCATGCAGCTGTTTCCTGTGCATTAGATTTATCATATTTTGCTATCGTTGCTCTCATTCCCAAATCAAAGGAATGTCTGTTTAAAGGTGATGGAATAATCTTAGTATTCAGCGCAACAGATCCTATTCCAGTGGCTTCCTGGTCTGTAACGAAGGTATTATTTATTTACAAAACCAATTGTTTCTATACAATATTATGACATTGCTAGTGTTTTTAAATGCAACAATCAAGATTGAGAATGATTTTTTAAATGCACATTGCCAGTGCTTTTGAAAGTTGTTCTTTTGCAGATCTATTTAATGAATTTAGACATTAGGATTTTACCTTTTCTGTTGCACTTTTATTTCTCCACCGTGTACTATTGTGTTAATTTCTGAGAAGCATGGGCACATTACTTGACACGAAGCACCAAATTTTTTTATAACACAAGCTTTTCTGTGTTGCATCATGTTTGGTAAAGAGTCACAAGCTTTTCTTTGTGTTGCATTGTGTTTTTTTTTGTGCTGTAAACCGGGTATCCTCCGCGCGCAACTGCAGAGACTAATCCCTCGAGCATTGTGGAACCCAAATGGGCGGCAAGCTCTCCCTAAGAGTTTTAACACTGCTGCATGCCCAAGGCTGGATTCGAACCCAGGACCTTGGTTAAGCTAGAAGAGACCCGTGCCATCTCATCTAAGCGCTCTTGGGTTGTGTTGCATCGTGTTTGGTAAATAGTTTAGATGACGTCATCTCAATTTATAGGTTAATATTACTGACGTCAACCTTTGTTGTCAAAGAGGAAATGCGGCGCGGCGCGGCCACCCCAAAAATTGATGCGGGGTGCGGGCGCGTAGCGGGCGCTATTTCGGTGACGCGGACACTAATATATTTAATATTAAAATATTATACTGTTGAAAAAAATACTAAAATACCTTAAACATTACTCAAAATTCATGAAGTATTCCTAATTTGAAATAAAAGTCACAAGTCTTAAGCAAAACATAAAAC
>Ga0099826_10001737_pt1 | contig 13444 bp, 7 predicted proteins | sample Mtrugardesep15_FD_76830 | JGI IMG/M metagenome (GOLD analysis project Ga0099826, IMG submission 76830) | Root nodule microbial communities of legume samples collected from California, USA - M. trunc garden sep15 | ecosystem: Host-associated > Plants > Roots > Nodule | place: USA: California... | reverse complement strand
CTTCTCAGACACTTTAAGGAGGAAAGGTAGCAGCATTCTCTGTGGTACTCAATCTTTATATTCAAGACACCACCGCAGATCCTCTTTTTCCGCTTTGCAGCCCCACAAGCGCAGAATGTCTTCCAGGAATGCTCGCGGCGGAAGAGGAGGAGGTGTTGTTCCTTTGCTTACTAGCACTAGCAGTGGCGATGTTAGACATTGTTCTTCCTCTATTGGAATCGGTAGGAGTAGGACTGATGATGATGACCTTTCTACTAACTTTGGTGAGCTTGATCTTGAGGGACTCAGCAGACTTGATGGAAGAAGGTGGTCATCTAGTTGCAGGAGTCAAGAGGGTTTGGAGATTGTTCCTCTCAATGAGGATGAAGAAGGATCTTCCTCCGAAAACAGTAGGAGTTTCAGCCACAAGTATAAGCCTTTGTTCTTCGGTGAACTCATTGGCCAGGCTATTGTGGTTCACTCGCTTGTCAATGCCGTTTCCAGGGGCCGAATCGCTCCTGTCTATCTTTTTCAGGGTCCCCGTGGGACTGGCAAAACATCTACTGCCAGAATATTCGCTGCAGCCTTGAATTGCGTGGCTTCTGATGAAGGTAAGCCTTGTGGATATTGCGGGGAATGTGCTGATTTCGTTTCTGGCAAGAGCTGTGATCTCATCGAAGTCGATGGGACTAATAAGAAAGGAATCGATAAAGCTAGATATCTCCTAAAAAGATTGGCCGCTGGATCTTCTTCGGCGGCCTCCTCGCGATATACGGTTTTTGTTATCGATGAGTGTCACTTGTTAACCTCCAAGACATGGCTGGGATTTCTCAAGTTTCTCGAAGCACCGCCTCAGAGAGTTGTGTTCATATTTATAACATCTGATCTTGACAATGTGCCGCGGACAATACAGTCTCGATGCCAGAAGTACCTTTTCAATAAAATTAAAGATGGGGATATTGTGACAAGGTTAAGGAAAATATCTACTCAGGAGAATCTCGACGTTGAAACAGATGCACTGGACCTTATTGCCCTGAATGCAGACGGTTCACTTCGAGATGCAGAGACAATGTTAGAACAGCTTAGTTTGCTGGGAAAAAGAATCACTACTTCTCTTGTCAACGAACTTGTGAGTTTGTTGTCTCTATTTTTCTTTGAAATGGAACAGTTCAGACAATGCATTTGACTTTCACTGAAGTTTTTCTTTTGGTTGCATGGATATCATTTACAAATAATGTTTTTTGGTATTACTTGAAACAGGTGGGAGTTGTTTCAGATGAAAAATTATTGGAACTTTTAGAATTAGCAATGTCATCAGACACTGCAGAGACGGTGAAAAGGTCTAGAGAATTGATGGATTCCGGAGTTGATCCAATGGTTTTGATGTCTCAACTAGCTGGCCTTATTATGGATATCATAGCTGGATCATATGCGGTCGTTGATACCAAACCCGACGGTTCATTCTTTGGTGGTCGGAGTTGTGAGTGCAATTTCTGTTTCCATTTCATAAGATCTTTATTGGTGTTATTCATCATCATTTTTGCTTTGATATATGGTGCTTAATCCTTAAAATATAGACAGTAGTTTGGGATATCATTTAGTTCAACACCATTTCTCGTTCAAAAGTTTAGAGTGACTGAAAACTACTCTTGCTCATCTAAAACATAAATGATATTATTGGCGAAGATAAACCAATAGTACTCACTGTCTTGCTGCATAATACTGTTATGTCATGATGCATGAGCTTGTGGATTTAGTGTGTGTTGGCCAAGTGAAATATATCAACTGTTTACTTTGATGCCGTTTTTCATTTCTACAAGTGATATATACTATTTTCATTACTGCAAGTGAGATATATACTATACTAGTTTATTGTTCAGGTTGGTTGAGTACTGCATGAAAAGCTACTGTGAATGCTAGGCATTATTTGATATCTATAATGACAACTTGTTTGATCAGATAATGTGTAGCTGCTTGTTTGTATATTTTAAAACACTCTTATTTTGTATTTAATGGAGCTTCATAATCGTCAACTAGGAAACTGTTAAATCATTGAAAAAGAATAGTCCTCTAGTATAATAAATTTCAACAATGTCATTTGGGTCTGCTTCCTGATTATGTTTTTTGGCTTTGACCTTGTGCTTTAGTACGCATTATCAATACACTACATGATTAGAGATGGTTATAGCTTGCTTTGGACATTTTTTCCTATATGGTTGGGTGCTTTGTATCCCTTTTGACTGTCATGTGTTATATACTAATGAAAATCCTACAATCGGATGATTATTGAAATACGCTCTTGGATTTCATGCTTAGTGAATGAAACGGAGTTGGAGAGGTTAAAGAATGCTCTGAAGCTTCTCTCAGAGGCTGAGAAACAGTTAAGGACTTCCAGTGAACGCTCAACATGGTTTACAGCAACTCTTTTGCAGCTTGGTTCCGTACCTTCTTCAGATGTTACTCAGTCAAGTAGCAGCAGGAGGCAGAGCTGCAAGACAACTGAAGATGATCCATCAAGTGCTTCAAGAGACATTACTTCTTTCAAGCACAAGTTAGACCTCCAATATATGCCTCAAAAGTCAACACCCCCTGCTTCCTACCAAAAATCAGTAAATGGCAGTTCCAGGCTTCAAATTGATGGTTTCAGCTTGAATTCAAAGCCGTCAAATAGCCCAGTTATAGATGATCGATCCACAGTGGTCTCATCCGATGATCTTATTGCTGGGAATACAATGTTTAGATGCATAGACTCAGGGAAGTTATGCGACATATGGTCATGTTGTATTGAGAGGTGCCACTCTAAGACATTAAGGCAGCTGCTACACGATCACGGAAAGCTTGTGTCCATATCTGAAGTTCAAGGTAAGCTGATAGTATGCTCAAAACTGATGTTCTTGCTTGTTTATGAGTTATCATAAGTATTTTTTTCAAACTTAGTTGCACCAAGCTCTTCGTAAATGTTTCTGCACACGTCTCTTTTCTTCAGTTCAGCTATGCCTAGTTCTGTCATTAAAAGAAGCGAATGAGACTTTGCCAGTTACTATATATTTTGTTTTGCATTATATCCCTAAGAATGATGTTATTTCTAAAAATAAGATAACTGAATTATCCCTAAAAATCATATTTTATCTTGATGTATATGTGTTGTTTTTCGTGTATGATAATTTGTACATATTCTAACAGTTCTGTTATCTTCGCTGTTCTTCTTTCTTGTTCCTTTGCGGTATCACATCTCTCTGTGTTCTTTCCACTCATGTAGTGCTGCTTCTTTACGCCTCATTACTAAAAGTCAGCTTTTGTTTGGTCATGTATGGTTTTCTTCTCCTAATGCGCAGTTCTTCTACCAGGTGTTCTTGTAGCATATGTTGCATTTGGGGATGGCGATATTAAACTCAGGGTTGAAAGGTTTTTAAGTAGCATTACAAACTCCTTGGAAATTGTTCTTAGACGCATTGTGGAGGTCAGAATTATCCTCTTGCCTGATGGTGAAGGTGAAAATCAGGTTAATCCGTCGGGTCTAAAGCAAGCCGTGTCAGCATTGGCAAGCGAGGACGAACAAAGGCGAGCTCATATGAATGGAGCTATTATGTCATATTCAAGTTTGCCTCAATCTGCCATGGGCTCCTCAGATATTCCAACTGAAGGAAATGGCGCGAAGGAAAGAAGACGGGATAATCCAGTGCAGAGAATTGAATCCATAATTCGTGAGCAGAGGTTGGAAACTGCCTGGTTGCAAGCTGTAGAAAAAGGTTCCCCTGGATCGTTGAGTCGTTTGAGACCCGAGAAGAATCAAGTCCTGCCTCAGGATGGTGTCTATGGCATAAACCCAACGGAGTCCATGGAGTCAACAAGATTTTCCTCTCATCAGCATAGGGAAGATGACACAAATAGTGATCTTAAAATTTTGGCCCTTAAAAATGGAAGGGTCCTACCGAAGGATCAGATCGGTAAAAGAGCCGACAGTTATCCCATGTCCCCAAGTATATTGCATGACAGCAGTTTAGCAATATTGTCTGGAAAAGATAAACTGTAAGTCTTCCATCAATTTTACAATCTATCTCTCTTGAACAATGTGATTAGAAATTATAGCAAATTGGTTGGTGTCCTTGCATGATTGGTGGGCAAAGTAGCTGTCATGTTTAGAAAGTGTTTGTTGGATGCACAGACTAATATAATTTCTAGTAGGATAGTGGAATATTTGTCTTTGAAAGGTTAAAAAACCAATTCTAATGCTTGAACGAATCATATGGAAATAAATATAGAATGTAGATTTTGAATGGTAAATATTGGGCAAAATTACTTTAGAGTCATAATGGTTGACATGCATGCTTGTGGGTAGTGTAAATAGTAACGGATTTCTTGCCTTCAGTACATGGTAAGTATTTCCGTTAACTTGGCTCTTTCTGGAGCCCTTGTTCTTCACCTCTTCACATGGGCTCCATTTGTAATGGACCCCATAAATGGTGACTGATTCTGACATCTGACCATCAATAACATATTATTATTCAAAATTAATTAATTTCTTTTTTCTGATTCTTCTGGTCCATTTTTCACATTTAGAAATGATTGCACTCATGGATGAACTATCCATCATTCTGATGATTGATTGTATATTTTGAATTACCTGAAAATCAGCTGACCCAAAAGCTGCAGGTTGTAACTTGAGTTATGTGGATAGAGTCCATCCTGAAATTTCTTTGTAATTCTTAATTTTCTATTTTTATTTTTGTCAAACATTAAAACGAAACCTACAATAAAGGATTACATAAATGATTGCTTCTGTCGAAAGTCAGGTTTTATTTGTTGCTTACTGCCATTGTCAATTGTTTTTTCTGTAGGGATTGTGAATCTGGTTCAGGAGCTGGAGGTTGTGGGTTTTTATGTTGGAATAATAAGTCCAAGACTAGAAGGGCAGTGAAGGTAACTTCATTCTGAGCTTATCTTTTCTGAAAATTCATCTACTTGTCTCAATAATAACAAATTTGTTGTCTGATTGAACTTGTTTTTTTGTTTTTGGTCTGATCAAACTTGTTCAATTCTGTTGGAAGCAGGTAAAAGGCACCCCAGTTGGAGGAGCACGTAAAGTTGGGCGCTTTTCATTGTTTGGTGAGTGTGGTAAGCCAAAGAAAAAGGAGAGTAAAAGATAAGGGGGCATTGGATATTCTTTTTCCTTTTTTTGGTAGAAATTTTCCCTACTTTTTCTTTGTTTACTCTATTGGGGCGATTCTTGAAGGATGAGTGTGAAATGTGAAGGTTATGTTGTTCAGCAGCTTCTACTTTTGTTCTCCTTTTGCTCCATCCATCCTTTGTTCATGAAATTAATAAAGAAGAACAGTGTAACCTGTTTTTACTTTCTTCATAATCGTAATTGCTTGCCACTTTATCCTTTCAAATTGAGCCTTGTTAAGAAGCATCGTTTTACTTTTTTCAAATATGACTGATAAATGAATAGGCCCTACAGTAGTACCCGAAGTGGTCCTAATACAAACTAAGTTTAGAAGTCTACGTGTATAAATAAATGAGAAAAGCTAACAACTCGTAAAGCTTTTATTTGTTGAAATTCACATGGCATTATTTCAACTAAGCATAGTAATACAAGAAAAAAGGAAGACGGAAATGAGTTTGAGTAATGTGGTAAAAAACAACTCAGTGAGTGTGAACAAGCGTGCATATAAAGCTTGTATCTTTTTAATTTTAATAATTTGAAAATGACAATTGAAGTATGAGTTGAGACCTCTTTAAAATGTGACATTTGTCCATCAATATGTTGATATATTTTCTTCAATCATCAAGTTACTTTTGTGCTTTACAGCTAACAGTATAATTCATTTGATTGACTCGTCTAATCTAGCTAACTCATAAGCTTTATTTCAAATAATAACACATGTATAATGTATAGTAGTATGAATCATACAAAACATCCCGCAAATATGTTCAAACCAATCCATTATCTCGAAATTGAGTTGGACATTTTGTCACTGTCGATGCGACCAGCACTATTATCACTCACCAAATCCAATGGTATGCATTTCAATTGTTGTCTTTTAAATTATTCAACATCGCTTATTTTGTTATTTACTTTGGTTTAATTATTTCATTGAGCATATTAAATATATAAAATTACAACAACAATCAATATCAATCGGGGGCGGATCTTCTTAGGGGCAGGCAGGGGCCATGGCATCCCTCAAGATTTCCTTACATACTATACTAGGTGTATAATATCAGATAGATTTCAAGTGTTGCAGTGGATAGGAGATGTTGTAAATTGCTAAAGGTCGTTGAGGGGATTTGAACCGACATCCTTTCGCTCCTTTCAAACAATGTATACCACTGGGATAGTTGTTAATTATTATTTATTTTTTGAAAGAAGGATAGTTGTTAATTATTGTTAATTCTTGAAACCGTTTAATATATGTTTTATAGAAGTTTGGCACCCCACCAAAATCATCAAAATAACTCAAGATCCGCCATTGATATCAATCACAGTAACTAAAAATATTGTTTATTAAAAGATTAAATACTCAATCAGAAAATGACGATACATGACAATTATATCAGGTGCACGTTAAAGATTCTTTTCAACATTAGAAAATTGAGACCTTTATCTTGTTTGCCAAACTTGATTAAATATCATCCCATTGCATGGGGCATTGGTAATGAAAGTAGGTTTCTTCTACCATGCGGAAACATTTTCCTTTTTTAAGGCAACGGCCATGTGCTTTTACACAAATCTCAATAAGTTACACAAAGTAACTCAAAAACTTGTATACAATTTCCTCAGCTGCAAGACGCCAATTTGCAGGACAAAAATCAATAATCAATTGTATAAAAATTGTTTAACAATGATTTCCCTTCAATGGTGAGATTGGCAAAACTTGATTAAGAACTTTCCCCAGAATTTATATTCAATATTCTCTCTGCCAGTAATAAATCATCAGGCGTAGTCACCTGCAAAACACCGCAAGGAGTTTATATATTTTGTATCAGGCAGCACTGCATGCTTCAGTGCTAGTGATAGATCAAGTCAAAACATGTACAAACTTAAATCCAAGATCGTTGTTATCCAAGTCAATTAAATTTTAAAATGAAAACTATTTTCTACAGAAAAGATGATTTTTAAATAGTATACATGATTTAGCTTCTTCTTTTTTTTTTTGACAAATGATTTAGGACAGTTAATATGTTAAAAAGGTAAATTGATAACAAGAAACAAATCAAATTTGCAATAAAATAAGTAAAACTGAACAAAGCCATAATTCTATTTAATGGCTCCAACCCAAGATAAGTTATGCCCAAAGCCCAAACGTACAAAATTTTCAGACATCAAGGGGTGAATTTGGATAAATAACTTAACTGAGTGCTTATTATATGAGAAGTTAGGTATAAACTAAAAAGTATTTCTACAATAATAAGAAAGAGCTAAAACTTTATATAACCTAAAAACAACTTATATGGGCACATCATAAGCTATTTTTATAAGTTCTTTCAAGCATTTATACGGTCCTTATGTCACAAGTTAAGTTCATTCCAAACGCCCTCTCAATTCTCATAAGTCCAAATGCTTTCTCTGACGTGCTTAGTAGTGGGTGTCTGTCATATAGTAGCCGTACTACTACTAGCAAATCATACGGTACCAAATGATATAAGTTACAGGTTATAAAGCTTTGTACAGTTATAAAGGCTTAACCATCAAGTAACCAAGAGAGAATATAGTTGACTACCTTGATGTTGGTATAAGATCCTTCTGTTATGTAAACAGGATGTTTAAGGTGCTCCACAATGGACACATCATCAGTAACTTCAAGGCCTTCTCTGCAAAGAAGGTTGTACACAGTATACCAGTTAGTTTCTGAAAGGTAACCTGTCTTCTCAACATTGTTCCGAATAATGAAATCAAATTCTCTAAACTTGTTACCACATATTCTGGTTTTACCATAAATGACTCACCCAGCTGGTCAATATGTCTGGATAGTTCTTGGTAGGGTGACAGTATTTTTTTAGTTAACAAGGTTCTTAAATAACTGAAGAATAGCATAGTTCACAATTAAATTAAGCATAAGAATAAGAAACTACCTATTTACAAGCTCAAAGCCTTTCCTCAGCAACTCAGGTTTGATAATCTGCACAAATTAATGAGTATTGTGAGTAGCTGACTAGGTTTCCAAAATTAAACGAGATATACATTGTCATATTTACAGTTTGACCTGTGGGGTCTGCATCTCCCATAGCGTTTTTCTGTCCAGTGTTCTAACCACAAATGATTCAGTGTTTGCCTGCAGAAAGATTAGCTTACAAACATCATTATCTTCAAGCCCATTAAGGGAAAGCGACTAAATTGCATGCATACATACACCCAAGCTCAAATTGATAATTTCATTCTTGATTAGAAGACATTCTTGTATGCACAACTATGTTCATAGTTATTGATACTTAATCAAGTATGAAAAAACAAAAATACAACTAAGATTAAAAACATGTCCACAGTTGTAAAGCAGTTATGTAACTGTGAATGGAACAGCGATTTTAATCTCTAAACTAATTTTGAACTTAAAAAAGCATCAAAATTATTTTAGAAGAATTAATAGTGAAAAAGCACTTGGTCTCAAGTCAAGATAACCACTAATTTCTGTAAACTTGGCTGCTTGTGTGCCAAGTTGCAAGGAAAATAACGGGTTTTGATCAGTTTATAAGAAATTCGTATTCACTAGTGATTTGGAGCTTTACTGGTTGCTTTGTTTCATCATTTAAGTGCACCGTGATATGATCCCTTAGTCTCTTATGACCGAGGCAGGAAAATTTGCAAAGAACTATGATGCACGGATAAGCCAATTACCTCATGCTCTGTTTTTTCTTCAGCACAAACCTCTATTTTATGTATAATTTTCTAAGTGCAAGAATATTCAACTGCTATGTTGATAGTAACACACCAACCCCACTCAATAGTCTAAAATAAAATGGCCCAATCAATATTTTCTTTTTCTTAAGTTTTATTCCTTCTATTTTTCATTTCTTTAATTTCAACAAATATTTTATTTGCGTGTTTATTCGCTGGTTAAAAATTTCTATTTTTATATTGTATTTGCTAATATTTTGTGAATTTTTTTATTTTTATGTAAATGTATATATATCCTAAATGTATAGTATCCTATATTTTCTACGAAACAAGGTATGGCCGTATCGGATCCGATACTCGTATCTTATCCATGCATCATAGGCAAAGATAAAAGATTGAGTATAAGGAACAAAGCTAGACCTATGGAGGGCTATTGGAAAGAGAAAAAAAATATATGAACCTGTCTTTCCCACTTCAGTGCCTAGGCACTAAATTTCAAATGCCCTAAGCACTTTAGATTAGAAACAAACTTTCTTTTTCCACCTCAGTGGCTAGGCACCCATACCGGCATAACTATTAACTAGTGTCTAGGCACTCCGACCATAAATCAGAATCTTCTCCTCTGCATGGTGTGCTCTTCGGCTACCAAAATCCTAAGTGTCATTTAGTGCTATAAATATCAGTGTTCTGCAAATTGTTAGAGGGAGAATGCACAGCACACTCCGCGCAAGAAGACTGAGATTCTAGGGTAATTGAAGTTTTGAAGGATTTTATTTTTACTGGAATCGTCAACTATTTCTTGATGATGGCTAAGGAGTTATCTTCTCTTTTGTTTGTTGTTTTTATCTCTATCTTTATTATAGATAAAGAAAATTCATCAACCACCTACGATAATCGTAAGAAAAGCACATGCAAACAAAACAACTAATGAATACCTCTTTGATTGTAGCCTTCACAGGGACACCAAGAACAGCAGCTCCATTCAACAATCCATCTTCAAGGACCTTAATACAAAAGATAGATAATAATATAAGTAGGTAGGTTAACTATACATATTTGTGCGTGCGTGCGTGTGCGTGTGTGTGTGTGTGTTTATCTAAAGCCGTATCCAAAATCTGTCAAATGTGCATTTGAGTCCATTAAAAATGTAAAGACACATAACATGTCACCATGTCAATCCAAATAACACGAGCATTTCTACCAAGACTCTGTCATTGGCAATGGTCAAGTCATTTAATTCTAGAGATGAAGAGAGCCTCAACATGATTTGTAGTCTCTTGAGTGACAAAGGTGCAAATACTAAAGCTTATAGCTTTCTTTTGCTCTCGTTCCATATAAACCATTGACATTAACTATAACATAAATGTAAAGTTGATATTTCCCTGACATATCACTACTTGTAGGTGGGAATCCTTCCATAACACTGTAACTAAACTAATGCAATGTAGCAACATTGTTGATTTTCTTGATGTATGCATAAAATTCAGAAAAATTAAGCGGTGAACTTGGTAATTTGTGCGAGAGAAATTTATTGAACCGAAACCTTTTTCACATCTTCTTGTAACACTAAAGGTCTTGCAGAATCATGAACACAAACAAGCTCAGAGTTTGAATCAACAGCCTGTAAAAAATGCATTTAATAATAATATAAGGAGCCAATAGTGTTAAAGGGATAAACAGGTCAAAATTAACACAAATTACAGAAATGCGTGCATAAACTTCCCAAATTTTATTTATGCAAACTCAATCAACTAAACAAACCAAATGTTGTCGCGCTGACAACAGTTAATCACCATTTTACATGGATTCCAACATTTTGAACAGTCTGTTTTATGGGTCTATGAAAATTAGAAATTTATTGAAAATGTGGGTGACCAGAATGCGAACTTATTAACTATGTGTTTGGATGCATGTTATCTTTGTTTTCTCGTGTCCTAATAATGTTTCAATGCTGGAGCAGAATACCACAAAGTTAATGGATTGTGCAGTGGTACGTGCTCCCCAATTTTCCAAACGCACTAATATTATTTTGATATCTAAATCGATTACATTTGATCACATCACTTATTACTTCACCTAGCAACGTGATTCAGTGCATCCGACGGTCTGACCTAGATATTTATATATTTACTGTTGAATTTTCCAAAATATCTCTGATAAAAATGCATGATCATGTAAACTAAATGGCACGGCCAGCTAATGATCATTGTTTGGGAAGGAAGAGGTAAGAAAAGAAACTCTGGCCTTAATTGATATAAAATTGAGCTAAAGAAATGACAGCACGCATAAAAATGTTTGATGATAAAGATAAAACAAAAAAACAGCACATTCCTGAAGGCCATTGTAAACAGAATCCTGTCTTTCTTTTCCAGGCAGTGCAAATTTGAGGTCTGGTTGGCAATTTCGTTTGGCATCTGAGGGGAAATAAATAAATAATATTAATAATAGCCTATGAGGGAAAGACATGAGATAGTTTATGGAAGATGAGGAAAGAAGAAACCTTGAAAAATGTGGTTGTAGGAAGGATCACAAACGACAATGATTTCTTTGACTTGAAGCATGCGAGAGAAAGTGTTGAAACTGCAATGGATTCGTGGAATTAAGTTAAATTGTAATGAAATGGAACAGGAAGTAAAGCAGATAAAGTGAGAGAAGGTGGGAATGATTACCTATAGAGTGCAATGGGTTGTCCCAAGAGAGGAAGATATTGCTTTGGCATGGTAGCCTATTGATTAATGCTGTTGTTAATAATAATAATAATAATAATAATAAAAAGGAGACAGAGACAGAGACAGAGACAGAACATACTCCCATTCTCTTGCCCTGCCCACCAGCGAGCAGTACAACGGAGACACTTCTGTCTTTAACGACAACATGAGAGTGAGAGTACTTCTCCGGTTCCTGCACAAAAAAGTGAACCTCTTAAGTAGAGTGATTGAATTGAATTGAATTGAATTGAATGGGGGAAGGAGTTTGTTTACTTGGGCGGTGGGAAGTGCAGCAGCATAACATATTGAGAGATTTTTGTTGTTTATAGATGATATTTGAGAACCTGACCTGACTACAGCAGCGACAGTGAGTAACAAACAAGTAAGTTTATTTTCTTAATTATTGAAAGAGAAAGAAAGAAATAGAGATTGACTTGCCTGTAGCTGTAGTAGTTGATAGGTTGTTGATTGTTGGCAATCCCAGAGGAAGAAAAAGAGAAGAACAATGCTCAAACTTAATCACAACTTCCATCTCTCTCTCTCAAACAAACTGGGCACTTGGGAATAATAAGTAGAAGAAGAGATTAATTACTTTATTTTATTTTTATCGCTACATACAGACAGACATAAAATAAAATAAAATGGGCTCGGGGCGAGAGAAAGATGTTTTGGGCCGGGGCGGGTCCATGAAGCTGAAAGGTGAATTAGAAGAAGAAGAAGAAGGAGGAGAGAGAATCTACCAATCAATTGAATCGAATCGAAATGGGAGGAGCAGGAAAGAATACAGCAGAGTTCTTCAAGAGAAGGGACGAATGGAGGAAGCATCCCATGCTTGGTAATCAGATGCGTCATGCCACTCCTGGTCTCGGCATCGCTCTTGTCGCTTTTGGTGTCTATCTCGTTGCTGAACAAGTCTACAACAAGATGAATCATCACCATGTATGTATTCAATTCTTAGGGTTTTCTTTGATTCAATTCCGAGAGATATTCGATTAAAACAATGAATGCTTCTGTCAGATGCATAGATCAATCACTTAACTTAATTACTTTTACTTTTACTTTTGCAGGTCAAAGACCACTGAGTCAGGATGGACCATCATCAATTCATCCATCCTTTCCCTTGTTTCGTTTCTTCGTTGATAATAATAATATTACATTGAAAACCAGTTTTAGTTTCAATGTAATTTGCTAGGATTTATTATTTCGCTACTCTCTGTCATGTCTGTAAAATCAATGCCGACCTACTTTCTTTCAGTGATATACTTTTCTGTATTTCAATTTTAAACCATCATCATCTGTTATGTTATGTATACCATTCATCTGTTTTCTAGCCACCTGGAGAATTCAATAACAGATCACACTAGTATATATATTTCAATGCTCACCTACCACAAAATTAACCATGGGAGAGGGGGAAAATACATACAATTTGCTTATTTCAAAATGGCTTCTCCTGTTTTAAGGATGATAAGAGACCCAATTTATTTGCTTGGGGGGCTGGGGCTGTTGCTAGTTTGAGATGTTGCATACAAGAGGTTCTTACAATTTAAGCTCTTATCAGTTGGGGTGAAATTGAATACTAGTAAAACAGTGAGTGAGTTGGTTGTTGGTTGTGGGGGTGTGATTCACAATTGTAATGCTAACTGGTTTGTATGGGTTCTACAAAGGGATCACTAGTTGCAATTCTTTTTTTGTTGAGTTGGAGTTGTAGGGGGTTTGGAAAGGTTGCAATTAACGGTGTACGAGGGACTATAAAACAGGAGAGCTGTGTGTGTTGAACCAAAGGTTGTGGTCGATTTTTTTAACAAGAAAGATGTTTGCTATGTTATGGCGTGGAGTTTAACCCAACGTACTTGTAGGCTTCTTTAATTAGATTGGAAAGTGAAAGGGTGTCATTTTTATTGTGGCGCTAATTTGTGCG
>Ga0099826_10001736_pt1 | contig 13453 bp, 7 predicted proteins | sample Mtrugardesep15_FD_76830 | JGI IMG/M metagenome (GOLD analysis project Ga0099826, IMG submission 76830) | Root nodule microbial communities of legume samples collected from California, USA - M. trunc garden sep15 | ecosystem: Host-associated > Plants > Roots > Nodule | place: USA: California... | reverse complement strand
TTTTGTTATTAAAAAATATTAAAAAAAAAAAAAAAACAATTGACTTTTGACATTCGATAATTCAAAAATATACCTTTATATTTATTTTAAAAAATATATTGTGTTTGTTTATCATAGTAAAAATCGGTTACGATAAATTATTTTCAAAAGTACTTAGCTCATAATTTGAAACAAATGCACCGTTAATTTTCTGTCAAAAAAAAAATGCACCGTTAATTTGTCCAATATTAATTGTCTTAAATTCTTAAAAAAAATTGTATTTATTTTTTTGAATTGCAGGCTTCAAAGTTGCGGACAGAGGTTGTTGTGGCACAGGGAAACTAGAGGTTGCAGTGTTATGCAACCCTTTAGATGCTACTTGTTCTGATGCTTCGGAGTATGTCTTTTGGGATAGTTATCATCCTACGGAACGAGCATATAGAATACTCGTAGATGCAGTCCTTAAAAGATATATGAGCAAATTGACATGAGAGCTTCATTAATTTAATTTGACTTCCAAGATAATTTATCATATTTCTATTGTGCCTCCAAGTTTGTATTTTGATGAGTTTATTGAATTGCTTCCTTGATTGTTTAAGTATTTATTTGGTGAGGGTGATTGTTTAATTTATGTTACTTGGAGACTTCATATATTCACAAATAGGACAGCCCTTGATTTTTCTCTATGAATTGTATCTTTCTATTTGGCAATTGATTAGTAAAATTGATATTATTCATGATTGAGTTTAAAATTTAATCTGTATGTGTTTACAATGTAAAATAGTTTTATGAATAGGACCAATCATATATATATATATATCACATCATTCAGAAGACTAGAAAGAAAACTCTTCCAATTTTGGATAATGTTCTCCACTTGAGCATGGCAACATTTCCTTCCAAGCACTTGACCGTGACTTCCAAATCTGTTTCAATGGTAATTTCTTCCAAGTGATTTGAAACTAGGACCCAGCTAATGCACCATCTCTCTGGAGGATCTCAACTGCTGGAAGGGCTCTCTCTCTCTCTCTCTCACATTCTTGATTGGATTTGCACACTTTGCAGAGTTAAATTCTGCTACAAACTCAAACAGCAGCAACAATAGTAGTAATTGGACAAATTTCTTTTTTAAAAATCATTATTATGGATGGGTGATTAACCTTTTTAACTTGTAGCGGGTTACATGTGGTAGGCCAAACTAATGAAAATTTTACCTTATACACCTACATTTACTTGAATTATCCATTTTGCCTTCATATATAAACTAAAATCCTTATTTCTACAATTTGTCCAACACATTTTATTTTATTTTTCACAATTTTTCAATTCGCTGCAGTTTCCTAATATACTTTTTAATACATTTGAGATTTGCGTTCTCTCACTAGAAAACTTATTCAAACAATTCCAATTTGAGTGTGTATAACGAAAAACATTATCAAATACTTCCAGAACTATACTAGTGTATCTCACAGTTTCTGAAAATTCTAAGATTGTTTTCCACCTTTTTTATTTTTGTTTAATTTTTTTTCTTTTGTATTCGTTAGTTTGCTAATTTTTTTTATTAAAAAGATTAGTCTTCTAAAGAACAGAATTTGAAAGAAAAAAAAAGGAAAAAATGATATTCCAAATTGGTGGATTCTAGGGTGAGGGATCAATTAGGTCCCTCACCGGTGGACCATGAACAAAATACCTATAAATTTAATTAACGGTTGATCTTGATTAAAAATAATAATGTAAACATGTATACATTTCTGCATACAATCCTGCCTATCTCATCCCATGGTCATTATTGGTGACTACTAACTAAGCAGGAGTTGAATTGAAGTAACCACTCTTTATCAGTAACTTCTCCATCGACGGCAAACTCATTGGAATTGGTAATTGGATTATCAGAGATTGATGAATGAAAATGTTTTCGAAGAACTATTCTATTTTGTTATTGTTCAGCAGTTAAGTTGCTTTTTGTTTTTGGGAAAGGCTTTTGTTATCTTCTCCATGGTAGTAACCGTCACCGCATGTCCCAATCAAAGATAGACGTAACAAATAATAGTACAACAGATTTCCAGAAGATATGTAATTTCATATTTTACTTGTGCCTTTAATTAAATGTCGAAGCCTACATTGGAGTGTGTATGTGGTTAAAATATTCTACCATGGCTTGTAGTTTGATGCATTAAACATTATTTTGTCACAATTATTTTGTACCGGCAACCATCTTGTTTTGATTTTTGTTGAGTTGGAGAAAAACCGATGAAGATGACTAGAGGATCGTGTGTGGAAAAGAACACATATTCTAATTTCATTTTCAACTAATCTAAACATTTGATTAAATCCAACGTTATTTTCCTAATGGTCCACCGGTGAGGGACTTAATTGAACCCTCACTGTAGAATCCACCTTTTAAATTGGGTTTTATTTTCGGAAATTATAAAATATGTGTTTTATGGAAACTTTTTTATTAATAAAAAAAAGGTTTTCCTAGTTTTATGTAAAATAAAATGCAAACCAAAAATGTTAATTATATATATTAATGGAATATTGAACAAACTAGGAAAATTTTAGCATACCAAAATTGATACAAAGGGGATGCATGTTCGACTTGGAAATTTTGAAAGTGGGACTGAAAAATGAAAAGTTAGATGGTTAAAAAAAAGGTAAACATGACATTTTCAGCAATGTGTAGGCTTTTTTTTTCCGATGAAGAGGAAACTAAAAGACAGGAAAAACAAACTAGCCAATCCTCTGTTTAAATACCCCAGAGGTATCCTCAAGCAGGATGATATCCAATTGTGGAGGAGAAGTCCACAACTTCAAGGATTCAGTATTAGTTGTACAAAATTTAACCAACAAATGAAACCACCAATGGAAGAGAAGAAAATCTCCTAATGAAAGAAAGACATATTCTGAAACACAATATCTTATCATTATAAGCCATTTTCAGCCAACAAATTAGTAGCTCTGCCACAAGATCCAAAAAACCATGATTCCAATTTCTCATATCATTTCTCATAAGACGTTCAAAATCTGAATTACCAGGATTAACAAAAGAATATCCGTCTGCATTGATTTTAATAAAGTCTTTCGGTGGAGGATTCCAACAAACTTGATGGGTCACATGACATTTATTTGTTGGACCAAGAGCATGAACCATGGAAGAATTATAAGATATTATGTTATTAACTGATGCCCCGTTTAGCTTTTCTAACATTTTGAAAAATCTCTTCATTTCTATTCCTCCAAATTTCATAGCACGCTACTATGAACTTAGTACATGTAGCAGTGTGTAGGGATTAATTAAAGACGTAGAGATACAAGTAAATCTTTCAATTGTATGTTATGTTCTTCTTCGACAATAATTGATTCTAGGTGAATTGATTTCGACTAAAAGTGAGTTGATGGTAAAATAATTTGTATTTGATTACGTTTATATAAAAGTTAGTTAAATTATAGGCTAAATTGCATTTTTGGTCCCTTAACTATTTAGGTAGTATCGGTTTGGTCCCATAACTAAAATTTGATTTATTTTGGTCCCTTAACTTCTCTCCGTTACACATTTTGGTCTTTTCTGTTAGTTTTAATTTAAAAACGTTAGGTTTTCTTCATCTTCTTCTCCTCTTTTTCATCTTCATATCATCTCCATCAACATTCAACAAGAATTCCAAAAAAATTCCAGAAGAAAATGAAGAAAATCTAGCGTTTTTGAATTAAAACTAACGCAAAGGACCAAAATATATAATGAAGAGAAGTTAAGGGACCAAAATAAATCAAATTTTAGTTAGGAGACCAAACCAATACTAATTAAATAGTTAAAGAACCAAAAAGATAATTTAGCCTAAATTATAATTTTGTGTGTAAGAATCAATTCTAAAATAAAAAATTTCAAATATTAATTAGAATTGATTTTATTCCCAAAAATGTCGATCATGATTTTATTATAAAGTTAGAATTGCTTGTAGCATTATTACTTTTTTTTAATAAATTGTTTGTAGCACTTAAAAAGTCTTTCAAGGGCATCTTAACATGAAACGTAACGACTAATTTATCAACCATCAAGCACTAATTTGATTTTTTTGTTTTTTGCGATGGAATAATTTGGGTCGGAAGAATATGCTGAGGACCAAATTAATGGTGGTTACGTCAAATCATATTAACCCAAATATTACTTAATAGCAGTTTTAACCCCTTAACTTTTTCAAAGTTGCGATTTCAGCTCCTTAAAAAAAAAACTAAAAAACCGTTCCTTAAGTTTTGCACATGTGGCAACCTTGGCCCCCAATGCAATTTTGACTCGGTCTACGCTGACGTGGCACCCTAAGTGAGGTGTCACGTGTTATTATTATTTTTTTGTTGCCTTAGGAGCCAAAACTGCTAAAGATGCAAAACTTAAGGGCGGTTTTGTAGTTTTTTTTAGAGGCTATAATCGCAACTTTGTGAAATTAGGGGGCGAAAATTGTTATTAAGCTTAAAAAAAAAAATATAACTCAAATATATATAACTAGGGTTCAAATTGAATAGGGTTAAAAGAAAAGACTGGGGTTCAAATCCCAAGCCGTGAAATTTTACGGTGCTATTTCCTCTGCTTCTTCCAGCACCTTCTTTGAGAGGAAAATTGAGGAAATCAAAGAGAAAATATATCGTGAAAGTTTGAACTTGTGGAGCTGCTTACAATTGACTGAAACTGGTAAATCTTATGTGTCCATTTATTTTTCGCTTCTCTTCCGTGTTAATTTCTCTGATTCCAGATATTTTGTTGCTGCGTTTTGTATAGCTTTCGTGTCATATGCAATTGATCCCCATATAATTGATTGAATCTCTGGTTTATGTGCTAGTTATTTTAATAACAAATGTAGAATATTAGTATGTTATTAGTTAGGTTAGTATTTTTTTCTCTCGTGACGATTAAATTGTTTATCAGTTTCTGCAATGTACACGTTTCTTTTGTTTTTATATAGTCATGTTTTGCTGCTATTAGTTTTATGTGTGTAATATGAATATCCATTCCACATCATATTGGATCTCTGATGAGTGATGACTGATGATGTTATTTTTCGCGCTTTCTTCGTCTTAGTCTTCTGAGCAGTATTTTTATTACTAATATTTTGCAAGGGACAAGTATTCTGCAGTGGTTCAATGAAAAAAATAAATACAAGTGTACTAGTTGGTATTCCTTTTTTTATATAGTGATGTCAAGACACTTCAGTGGTCCTTTTACATCAAAATCAAAAGAAACTTATACTTCTTTTAATACACCAATGTTTGCAACTTGCAATGATTCTGCAGTGGCTCGTTGAAATGAAAACGGATGAGATGGAAAAAAACAACACATTGATAAATCTACCTGTTGATGTGTTAGAAATGATTATGAAGCGTTTGCCCCTTAAAGATTGCCTTAGATTACGAGCAATATGCCGTTCTTGTAGGAAAACAATTTCTAATGTCATTGAAAACAAGCATTGCTGCCATTTACCTGAATTGCCACTAGTTTCATTACCGTCCAAAAATTCAGTGTTCTTTTATAGCCTGAGTACAAAAAGTGTACTTCCCCTTAGAACACCACTGTGGAAGAACACTGATAAATGTGTTGGCTCAGTTGAAGGATGGTTGATTGTAAGTGACTATTCTGAAAAAGGTTTTGCGAAAGTTTTCTTCTTGAATCCAGCGATTGATGTTAGAATCATGATACCATCAAAGTTGTACTTTCCCTCCAACTCTCCCGTTCCAGGTAATAGAATATCACATGTGAATAAATTGGTGGCCTCTTCCAAACCAAATTGTGATGGTTCTGATTGTTATTTAGTCGGTCTTTTGGGTGATTTTTGTCACATTGTAATTTATAAACCATTTGACAAGTCATGGACTATAGTTGAACAAGAAAAGGATTCAGGAACTTTTTTTACAGATGTAGAAATTATTGGCACAAAATTGTATGCAAATGACCTGTCCTCGTATTCTATTTTGGTTTATGATCTCAAAGACTCAACTAATGGACCTCCAAAAGCTGAAGTGTTGGTTGGGCTTCCAAAAAGAAGGCCATCGGAATTAAGTATAATTCTCAATTCGGTTTTAATGTTTCTAGCCAAAGATGAAGCGTTAAGAGAGTTATACTTAATTTATATGCATTGCAGCAATACGGAGCATGAAACTCAACATGCTGTCTCCGACCGTTTTAAAATTACCTTAGCATTTGCTAAGCCACCTCGGGTTACTGGCTTTGAAGTGTTCAAACTGGTCACAAACAAGGATGATATTGAGTGGCAGAATGTGAAGCTGGAAGATAGGGCGGTTTTTGTTAGTAATTACAAGAGCATGATAATATCAAGAGATGAACTCAATTGCAATAAAGAGTTAATTAAAGCAAATAGCATCTACTTTGCTCTTACTTGTTGTTGTCCTACAAATCCATGGTCAGGTTTAGAGTTTGGGATGTTTAGTTTTACTGATAGCAGCATCGAATACTTTTCTGTGGATACTTTAAAGCATGGTGATGTTCCTTATCCTTTATGGTTTGTACCAAGTTTATGGTAATTCCATTGTCTTGGCACTTAAATTTTTTCTTGTTCTTAAAGGTGCCAACCCTTTAATTTCTTTTTTACTTTTCCATTATTTGTAAGGACCGATATTTCTTGGCATACGATTTTTTATTTTTTTTTATTTAACTAAGGATTTAGTTAATGTTGCGATCTGTCAATATTGAAAGCATTGCTAACATGTTATTTCATATGAATTTACTAGTTTCACATTTGAATTCCTCTGTTGTTTTCCTTACCAATGATGAATATTTTGAAGACAATATGTGTCCACATAAAGTGATTGAAACATTTTTCCATAAATGGTAATCTATAACTAAGCATAAAGGAGTAATAATATATACTGTGTCATATCCAAGTAATGTAGCTCTGCTCATGGTGCAGTAGAGAAAACTGAAATTAATAGAGCTTAAATCCGATTTAATCGGTTCAACCAAACTAGTTTCAATAACTGTGAGGTCCAAACCAAATTGGATTTTTGGTTCCGTGCACTAATTTTAAAATCTCAGACCGAACTGGTTTTTCAAACTGTTATATGACATGGTTTTTTTAACTGTTATGAATTGATTTTCTGCACTGGTTTAACATCAAAAAAATGTTTAACAACTAGCTCATGCAGCAGATCATTGAAAGTTGACATTCATATCACAATTGAATATAAAAACCAAGCAATCACTACATTTTCTAATCTCATTTGAGAGAAATCATTCACATGGGACTGATTCAACATTACTTTTGACACAAATAAACTATCTACACTTTCAATATTCTTTCGGTTGAAAAATATTAGTAAATCTCTTCGAAGGTCATTTGTTGATGAACCAATATTTAAGAGCAATATTACATTTCCATTTGATTCCAAGTATACTTCACGTTAGTTTATATAACAAGTGGCCAACTAAGTGAAGATTCAAACTAGTATGAAACTTAGTAGCCAACGGATTTGAATTCTCTCCATTCAACATTGTATGTTTTTCATTTATAATAAATCGCGACATTGAACCTCTCAATCATTAAATAAGTGAATTTTGGGATTCCAACAGAGGCATGTTAACATGCATCAATCACTTATTGTTTTCCAGATGTCTTTAAATACATCAAGGTTTGTCATGATAAAGCCTGAAATTTTTGACTGGTCAACCATGTTCGGAACAATACTTGTGAAAGAAGCATACATCAAAAGTAGTATCCTGAAACAATTAATGTATATGGCAAATGTAAAAATCAAGAACTGTCTTCAGTTTAGATCAATTAATTGACTTTACTATTGGAATTGAGAATGAGAAGGCACATTCATTAGACTGAGATCATATTGAATCAAATATGAATAACAAATGGCAATACATATATGAAGCCAGTTTTACAATCTTTGATTCAAGTTTTGCATGCACATACCGTTTTCTCAGCTTTTTTTTGGCTCAATCTTCCATAATCTTTGATTCAAGATGTGCTTAAGACTGAGATATGAATCATCGTCATGTAATTTGCCAAAACTAACTTAAATGTCATCCAAACCAATTTTTCAATAGTATGCCAAATTACACTACAAGTCCCACGGCTCAAGTAAAAAACTTTGGACATTGCATCTTTGGAGAAAAGGAAGTCAATGCGTTGGAGGTGAGTTATATGATAGTGTAACTAAGAATCAATATTTCTAGATTAGAGCCCTTTTTGAAGTTTTGAATAATTAATGATTGCTTTTGAGGTATGCAAATGATAAAGTTATTTATATTTGTCTTCGTAATACGATACTACAATCTACAAGTATGTTGTATATATAGAGCTATCATGCATGAAGAAGGAATTTCCGGTGGCATTAAAATGAAATGGTTATTAAAATGAAACTACATTTATATGTTACATGCACTATATAAAGCCTTTATTTATTTATTTATTCTTGAAACTGTAAAAATTTATTAAAATAAGGTGAAGAACCGAGCACCAATCATACCTAAGTTAATCGCAAAATATTACAAGACATTGCAGGGTGTAGCGTAATACTCCCTTCTGTCTTTATTATAAGGCGAAAAAAAATATAACTTTTTTTATTTATTGAATATGAACCAGATACATATCAATTAAAAAAAGGAATTTTTTTCTTATGAGTTGCAAGGCGGTACAACGTAGCTGAAGTCTAAAACATAAGGAACCATATAAAACAATTGCAAAGGGGCCCCTAAACAAAAAAATTTCAGATTCAAAACAAACAAATAACCCAATGCAGGAAGTGATCAAGGCATACGTTAACATCAAGAGAAGTTTTCATACATTATATTCCAAACTTTCATTAAAAACAAGATAAAAACCAGCCTAATTCATTTTTATTAAATGTTGAACTAAATAGATAAATAAAAACCAGCCAACTACATGTTTATAAATGAGCCGATTGTATCACAGCTCTTCAGCATTCACTCGTGCGACCATTGAAGGAACCACACTTCCTTGAGTTCTTTCTCCACCATACTTGATGATGCTGATCTATAATCAATATCAATATTAATAACAAAGTTACCAATTTCATATTATATAGTACAGTCAATCCTAATCCTAGATAACTACATAAAAACCATTCAAATGATATCTATACAAGGCATATGCAAAATTTTCAAATCTCCATAAAAATACTTCAAAATCAATTTTCAATTAAATATTCAATTTCCTAACCTAACGTCCTGAAGGAACTACACATTCATATTGTTTTAGTCATATTTTTAGTACACTATTTTCATTACACACAAACGTTGCTTTCCTCCCACCTAGTTAACTTATCTTGATCACCAAAATCATATTTTCAATACAAAAAAAATTCAGTTTCAAGGCTCAATAATTTGTCCAATCAAAGAAAATCGAAGTCTGCCTCTCTGGATTGTAAAAATGTGGTCCATTTGAGGAAGAATCATCATCTCGGAATACAAACAGTATAATATAAAATAGCAAATATTCTTTCATTGTTTGTTTCAGATTAAATAAACAAGCATAAAGAAGCAACCATATAAGATAATATCGAAAAACAAAAGCATTGATAATCATATGAGTATATATATGAAGATGTTACTGACTTTAGATAGATCCACACTTGAGAAAAATCCGCATAAAGCTTTCCAGACCCTTCACCCTTTCCTCCATAGATTCAACATAAACTCTCATTGCATCCACGTTCCCATTTGAAATCTGCATATCATCCAGAAACTTAAGAAACGGCCTAATGTTTTTGATATATCCTTCAGCCTTCATATTACTAACGATCAAAGCCGCATTGTTTATCGCCCATTGTTTCCTTTCATCTTCATCAAAATTACTCTGCTCAGGCAACAAGTTCATCATAATTTCTTCACCTTCCTCTTCATGATCATCTTCTTCTTGTTCTCCGCCACTTGCTCCTTCTTCTTCATCTTCTTGAGGCAGGGCCAGGTTATTCATAATTTGAGGTTTGCAAGCATCGAAGCGTTCAACAGTCTTAAGAGTCAGATCTTTGAAGCAGGATAACGATCTGAAAACGTGTTTCTTCATGAATATAGGATTAACAACAAGTGATTTCCACAACTTACAGACACATCTTAATTCAAGTGGATTTATTGAATCAATTCTTGATAGGATTTCGATCAAGAGTTCATCCGGGAGAGACATTGCCGTTGCTTCCTCCATATGGCCGCTGAAGCAAAAGTTGAAATGCATGCAATGAAGCTCGCCCGCAAATATAGGGTTATTTAAAAATGTTGTTGGGCTGCTAGGCTGGCCCATATTTGAAAACAATAGGGTACATTCATAAACCCATTTCCTTTTTACATTAAAAAAATAAAGGGTTAATTAAGTAAATGGTTCATATAAATATTCAAAGTTTGGTTTTTAATTCAAAAAAGAAAAACACACCTTTTAAATGAGTGAATAGGCTTGTTTGCCCTCAAATTTAATGCAACTGATCAAATTTCTCCTCAAACTTTTTTAAAAATCAAAATAATCCCTTAACTTGCTTAACCTTTATTCGCTTAAAAATAATTGTTTATCTCCCGTGCAGGTTAACACACTAGTTATGTGAGACAATCCGAGTTTGGTTTTTAGATGAAATATGAGTTAGATTTCTGAGTGGAATAAATTTTGCAAGATATTATTTATCTTACAATAACTCCGTATTATTAGAGCATTTTTCAACTGGACGAGTAAGACAAAAAAAAAATAATTATTTAATGTCCCATTGAAAATTTAAAACACTTATTTTAGATTATTTTTTTAAAAAAATATTACTCCCTCCGAGCTCAATTATTCACTTTGTAGATTCATTGAATAACTGGATGAAATATATATATATATATATATATATTGTATCAAATGAGAGCATATCTTATTATGAGAGGATGAGAGCATTAAATATTAACCACTTGATTAAAATAAATGGTCAAGATTTAATTTCTTATAACGAGGTTAATGCTGCACACATGCCCTTCTCTCTTCCTTCACGGTGCTTCATTCTTCTTCCCTTCTCCCAACCACAACAATGGCTTCAATTTACAATTTAGTCTTTTACAACCATTAATTAATCTTAATCTATTTTAATGGATTCAATCATCTCTCACGTTAAAACTTTCTCTCAAATCAGAACTATTTCTTGCAAACCTAAGCACTGAGACGCTGATGCATCACCACCGGTTCTGGTGTGTAATAATGTCGCCGTAATTTGGAAATTGCCAATCCATCTCCACCAATTATTCAGCCAGTACCATAAACCGATTCAGATCTATATCTGATTTTTAGTGAATCATCAACTTAGCCTTGAATTTGCACGAATCAACGAAAATCGTCCTCCAATTTAGCGAAATATCAAATTAGTCCATAAATTTGTCAGACGTCTATCAATTTAGTTCCTCCGTTCAATCTCTCCGTTAGTGGTGATGAGGTGTCTTAGTGGTGATGAAGTGTCTTCTTGCATGTTGTGTTGTGTTCTACACGTGTCATTAAGTCAGCCGTACAAGGATCATTTTGATTGAAACGAAAAAAAAATTATTTTTAACTTTTCTTTCAATTTTTTATGTTTTCCAATTTTACCCCTCTCTTATCCATTCAATTACATCCTTACATTTATTCAAACACATCAAACAATTCCCTGACTCTTCTCCTTTCAGCTAAAAGCTTCACCATTTTCATCTCTCCAAAATAATCATCATCTTCATCGATCAACGTTGGAAAAGATTGTGTTTTGAAGGAGATTTCGTCATTTGTTAACGTAAACGTCGTTCCTCTTATTTTTCTTTTTACCTCTATTCGTTTTCTCCGTTGTTGTGAATGGCGTTATTAGAGTACCATATCCAAGTTATGGTCCATCCGGTTCGGCTCAAACTAAATTCATTGAGTTTATCCCAACCCCCGAATTTCAAAAGAAGTGATGCTTGATGGAAACATATTTAAAATATTCTTTTGGAAATGTAATATTTAAACTTGTTTGAATTATGCCCCATAGTTGGGTTTCTTTTTGTCTATGTAATATTTAAGACTTATAACTTGTTAGTGCCTCATAGTTAGGTTTCTTTTGCCTATCTAATATTTCAGACTTAAGACTTATGACTTATTTGGTGGTATTTTCAAGGTTCAAGTTGTGTCTTTTGACTTTTTTACTTTATTCTACACATATATGCTTCAAGGATCAAATTGATATCTATTTATTTATATAATTCAAGGACTTATTTAATGATCTTTTAATATAATGTATGGATCGATTTGATAGTTAGTCAAATAATTCAGGGACTAATTTGATGGTAATATTATTACATAAATGCTACATTTCATTCATCTTCAACCTCTTTTCATAGAACTTTACACACTCCTAAGAATATACAGTAGCATGTTAAAAAACTTAAACAAGCAAATTATGACTAGAAAAAACTTAATCAACCTAAGCTCACTTCCCGCACACTCATATTTGTCTATCAATCTTGCCCTCCGATCTTCTTCATTGCCACTTTCCTTAGTCTTAGCCTTAACCATGGACTGAAACTTCTCCATCAATCTTGTCTTTCTTCCATGACCAACACCAATCCATTATTTTTAAAGTATCCTAGTTCTTCAGCTCATCAACTCATACAAAAAGTGACAATTTTCAACATCATCTTGTACAAATGAAAATTCAAAATTAGTAAGGTGTTGATCAAACCATTCTAACATCACATTGATGGTTAAACAAACCTTTAGCAGAGGGCAAACATAGAAAGACCTTCTTGGGTTTTTTAGAGTATTGGCTTTTCTTACAGAACAAATTCTAGGACACCAACATTCAAGCACTCTCGCATCACCATTAAACTTGGAGCTTGAAGATGAAGCTCGACTTTCATAACAATTTTTTCCCATACGCCCACCCCCCATCATTTCAGATTCAATTTGAACAATTTTGCTTGAAGAAATTTTGGGGATTTTTGATTTCAGATTCAATAAAGAAATTAAGGTTTGAAATTTTTTGAATTGGGGAAAAACATTACCATTTTTTATTGGAAGAAATATTGAGGATTTTGGAGTGTAGATTACAAATTGTAAACTTAGAGACTAATTTGATATTTTCCTAAATTGGGGGACAAATTTGGTCGATCCTTGTAAATTCAAGGAGGAAGTTGATGTTTCACTTGATACTGCAGAATATAATACGCGTGCACAAACTCCAGCTTTTCAGTTCACAATCTCTATCAACTATTTTATTTTTTTCCTTATATGCACAAAAAAGAAAATTAAGGGAGAAGAATAAAAAAAAAGACCATTAAAAGTCATTAATTTTGTTGGCATCTTGAGGTGATGAGTGTTAACTCCAATAGAGAAGAAAACTAAAGTCTACAATATCATTTATTATTAATAAATCTAAGCCATCAATTGATAATGTGATTAAAGACTAGGATTTGGAGTAAGTAAGCAAACTTACTCTTGGAGTCAAAATAACCCCCCTCATATATATATATATATATATATATATA
>Ga0099826_10001735_pt1 | contig 13456 bp, 8 predicted proteins | sample Mtrugardesep15_FD_76830 | JGI IMG/M metagenome (GOLD analysis project Ga0099826, IMG submission 76830) | Root nodule microbial communities of legume samples collected from California, USA - M. trunc garden sep15 | ecosystem: Host-associated > Plants > Roots > Nodule | place: USA: California... | reverse complement strand
CATGTGTTTGAAGGAAAAGTTTAAACAAGTCAGGAGTGGAGGCAACAACGGTAGGCATGGAACCAAAGTAAAGAGTGTATAAAGGCCCATAACGTTTTCCTAACTTGATAAGAGTGTGGTGAAGAAGAGGGTTATCCAAAAGATGAAGATGACCTATGAAAGGAAGACGTAGTTTAGGGCTTGGTGGATTTGGAAGGTGGCGAAGCGCCTTTGATTTTGCAGTAGGTGTTGGACGTAAGTGTATAAACAAAGCAGTCACTAATAAAGCAATTGCAATTTCAACCAACATGGTGTATATATTTTCTTAAGTTGTTAAGGATACTAAGAAATTGAAACAGGGAAGGTTCTTATTAGTTACTCTTAGGTGTTGAGAACAAATAAATAGTTTGATGTTCTGCCCTGAGAGAAAAGGTTTCCCACATTTCCCTTTTATAAGCCCCACTGTTGGACAACTAATATATGTGTATTATAATTGTATTATATATTTTTGCTTGCGGTCCTACAAGTAAAAGGGTACTTGTCATCAAAATAGTTTTCAATGTTGTAACACAAACAATCAGAATAAAATATGGCGGCTTACACTACTGCATCAGTGTACCCATCACCTACCACTAGTTTTCTATTTAGTCCAAGAGAGATGTGGCTCATTTTTTCTTAAACAAATATTTGTCAAGACTCCAGTTGCGACTCGATTGACTTGTGGGATGCAAAAAAAATTGGCTTAAACATTGCATCCATGTACATGCACTTTTAATTACTCGATTGATTAGTGACCTACCCATAAATTTTAAATAGTAGAACACCATGGGTTAAGAGTCTCATGTTGTATGAGGATGAACCTAAAAGATGTTTACAAGTGGAGCAATTATGAGCATATAACAGCATCTTGTAAAATTGAGTGAGGTCTTCGTAGCGTTAATATCCATAAAACATTTAATCTTGAAAAGATTAATATACATTATAATAGTTTCCTATGGTTTTTCATATTCCAACAATATTGATTTTTTTTTTTTCATTTTCAATATCATATTATCAGTGAAAAAAACATCTCTCTAACAACGAATGTTGAGTCTAACATAAATGACTAAACTCATATAATATGGCAAACCAATGTTCAAATTATGGTCGAAAGAGATATCTATATTCGGTGTTCAAGTTTGACATATATCAAATAAATTGCCTCTAGTTGAAGAACCCTTTGGAAAATAAAAAATATATCTTTTCATATAAGTAACTTAATAATTATGAACTATATTTTTTTGTCAAAAAAAAAAATATGAACTATATTTTGTCAATGTGAGATGCGAGAACCAGAAATGAATCCTTTTTTTTGGGATCCATAAATGAATCCTATCGTGTGTAATTTAATCATGAAAGAATAAAGCGTGATCTCTCACCATATTTATAAGTTTTATATTTAAACTTAATAATTGTATTGTGACTATTTAATTATAATAATAGGCACTTCTTTATTTATTTTCTCTATTTAAAAAATAATAAAGTCTCTATAATAATTAGTTTTGATGAAACATTAAATGTGATTTAGTTGTGTGACTCAATTGAACTAAATTACATTATTTATTAAAGTATTAAAAAGTTATTATGAAATGAGATAGTAGAAGGCATAGAGACTAATTTGTGGGTAGACTATTTTTTTTAATAACAAATGTTAATATGTTAAATATTATGTTAATATTTTCTTCCTTGTCAAGATTTAAACCCTCGACCTTTAACTCATTAATTTCTTTAATCACTTAGCTCAAACAAGTGAACTATTCATCCCCTATTATGTGAGTAGATTGGTGACCACATCTCATTCGTCATGAATAAATAATTATGAAGTATTCACATATGTATAAATATGTATGTCACCTTTAGATTTGAAACAACTATGTACCATAGAAGTAAGATTCGAGTTCTTTGTTGTCGTTCAAACGTCGTCTGTAGTAGGGTGACCATAAAGTCAAGTGTTAGAAACTCCACTGAAAGACATGAGTGATCAAAATGATATTTGTCAATATCCTACATAACGGGAGAAATATCGAACGCCGACTATAGATACTTCTCTCTCTTGGAATTTTGATTTGAAATTTGTAATAGTCAAACCTCTCCTCTAAATCCAACCATCATCATTGGTCACATTTATTGTAATATTTAGCTAAGTATATTTAGTATTATTTAACAAATACTCCCTCCGGGCTTCGGCCCTCTTTGTAATCAAAAAAAAAAAAACAAATGCTCCCTCAGTCCGAAATTATAAGTTGTTTAACCATGTGACATGTATTAACCGTTTAGTTCATGATTATTATGACACGAATAAGCTCGTGTGAAAGCTTATGATCTGTGACAACCTTCTTTCTCATGGACGAATAAACTCATGATTGCTATGTGACACACTAACACGAACTCTTTTTCTGATTTGTCACTATATCCGGTAACATTTCCAGTAATTGTTGCAGTGCGATGTTACTAAAAGGGACAAATGCTGTAGTCGAAGTTCTTATTATGCATTCTATAAAGAAGTACTCTCTATTGTACGCAAGTGCAGAAAAATCTTGAAGAAATGTGACTTGAATGAGAATCACAATCAGTAAGCTTTTATATTCTGTAACGATCTCAAATAAATTTGTTTTACATTAAACTTAATCTGTCTTGCAGAAACAAACATGACATTATTTTCCTCTGTACTTTGAAAAGTGAAAGACAAAACACCTACTTCTGTAGTAGGGAACAATGATCTCTATGAATAGAAACTTATTAATTCGTAATTTATAACTTTGCAGCAACTTCAGGATTAAGGATAAACTTCAATGAGTGACTTGAAGCCACTAATGGGGGTAATTTTGTAGCTGCTAAAACCTGCATCATATATGAGTTTTTCCCATTCTTGTTTTGTTCTTTCTTTACCAAGAAACATTGTAAGCATCACCAAATCATAGTCCAATTGTAGTTCAGTTAATCCACGATCGTCACTTGTTTCATCAATTGATATATCGATGATAATCACTTTTCCATCTTTTCCTTTGTGTGAAATAGCTTCTTTGCTGTTCTTCAATATCTTTAAGGATTGTTCATCATTCCAGTCATGTAAAACCCACTGTAATAAAAGACAATTAACATTTAATTTAGTTATTTGGTTGATCCAAAATATGAATTTTAATTTGTTACTAGTTACTACCATTTTATCCTTATTAGCAAAAGTTATGTAACACAGACACTTCAGATTGAAGGTAATGTATCCTACACATTTTAATGTCTAACATTATCTCGACACAGACATATGTTATTAAATTCAAACAGTTTCATTGACTAAATATAACCCTGGTCTCTATGTCATTGTCAATATTGTGTCCTGTGTTTGCAGTGTCAGTGTCCGTGTTTCATAAACAAAAATTGAAATGGTAACAATTGTTGACCATCCATACCTTAAGTAAAACAGCATCAGCAGAAGGGATAGATTTGAACATATCTCCACCAACAAAGTTCAAATTTTCATTTCCAGTTAAGTTACCAACAACCTGAGGTTGATCAAAAACAGTGCATTTAAGGTGAGGAAAAATTTCATTAATGAGTTTTGTGACACCACCGGTACCGCCTCCAACATCAACAAGAGACTCCAAACCCTCGAACACACGCTTGTTCTCTTGGAGAACAAGCTTAAACATTCTAGAATCAGATGCCATAGCATCTTGAAACATACTCAAAGTACCAGACTCAGAATCTTTGTTAAGAAAATCCCAAAAGCTCTCTCCTGTTGCACACTCAAACAGTGTTTGTTCCTTATCTTCATTGAACCATTTCTTTGAGGAACTCCACATGTCTAAAGAACTTGGATGAAGTGCTCCTTTAACAATTGAAGATAAACATGTTGGTTTTCCACTTATGAGAAGCTTTGAAGGAGGTGTGAGAGAATATGCTATTTCTTCTTCTCCTTCGCTTTTCACCGTTGTTTTTGCAAAGAAACCATTGTGTGTTAAAAGGCGTAAAAATCGGTGAAGTATGTTAACTTTGGAAGGGTGAAGTTTCAAAGATGAGGCTAATTCAGAAAGAGTCATTGGTTTTCCATGGTTGTGAATTGCATCAGCTATGCCTAGTTCCATGGCTGATTTGAGTGCCATGGAACTAACAAAGTTGTATACATGTTTGTACAAATGGATTTGAGCATGATACAGTTCACTTTCTTCAGAACCGTTTGTAGTGAAAGCCATTTCTATTCTCTTGTTTGTTTGTTTGTTTGTTGTGATTGATGTGTTTTGATGGAAATGGATATGAAGAAATAAAGTAGTGTGGACCTTTTTATATGTTTCAAATGTTATAAAATAGGGAGTGACAAAGTTGAACAGAATATAATAATCTACACTAGTTTGAACAAGAAATAATGCATTATCTTGTTTGGTTGGGAATCTTATTAGGAATAATTGAGGCTGCTATGTATTAGGATTATTAAAAACAGTTGCAGTAAGTTAAGTAAGTGATGTTATTTGAGTTGAGTAGGTGAAATTTGGGTAGGTGAGGACTGAAAATGGGTAGTAGCTATTTTACATTTTCTTGTTCTTATTTCCATATACCAATTTTGTCTAATCATATCTCTAAAGGTAACTTTTTAATGATCAATTTGGATATATCATTGGATAATAAATTTAGAGGGAGATTTTGCACCTACCAGTTTTGTCACTCTACTTCTTTGTCAATCTATCCTCTTGTTAATAGAGTATACTTACTAGTCATTCAAATCGTATTATAAAAAAATAAATATGTCGTTTGATTTGATTGACTTTTTTAAAAATTTAACCAAACCAAATTAAACCAATACGTTTGGCAATAATTTAGATTATATTTACTGTAACAATTAACTAGTTTATAACGATTAACAATTAACTTTAAATATATTCTAAAAAAAAACTACAAATATCATTAAGGTGGGTACACAGATTGTGCAACAGTTAATAATTAACTTCAATCACAAAAAGAAGTAGAGAAAAAGGTTGAGCGAGAATATAACCAAAATCATCTATATTTACGACTACCTTTGGTTTATATGATTTGTGAAGTTTATTTTCCATTTATGAGGTTTTGGTGAAATATTTTTTGGATGGCGTTGATTATTTAATATGAATTCTATTGTATGATTTTTCACGTTAATAATTAAGGGTTGGGCGAAAATATAACCAAAAAAATTATTTTAGGTTGAATGAGCGTTTGGACGGAGTGAGTGTTTCTCTAAGTTTATAGTTTGAATTGGTTTGGTCGGGTGACGAAATAAAAACCACAAACCAAACCAAATTACACGTTTGAGTGACAAAGTGGTCAAAATACATCCATATCAAATGTGGTTTTGGATTTAAATTAGTTCATTTTATGATTTTCTATTTGGTTGATTTGCTTTTTAACACCCTTAAATATGGGTGTTGATACTAAAAATCATCTAAACTACGAGATAAAATAAAAAATAAAAAATAAAAACTATTTGGTTTGGTTCCGTTGATCTTTTAAAAGTTTGAACCAAACTAAACAAATACGGTTTGGGTTGGTTAGTTTTTTTTAGACAACACGCAACAACTTAATTTTTTTTGAAGAGGAGGCTAAACTTATTATTGTAAACTTGATTAAAAATTAATAAAATGTATCTACCAAAAAAAATTGTAGGAAATTATAGGGCAATTTTTCATGTACTATTTGTAAATTTTTAGACATGCCTTTCAAAAAATTCTCTATAATTTTTAAACGTAATAATATTTACTTAAAATTTAAATTATATATTTTTTATTTTTAAATTTGAGTGAAGATTCATATTGATTTTACTTTCGTGTTGGCCAATTTACTCATAGACAAAACTAAAATTTAAATATATTTTCTAGACAAATTAATATATTTTTTTAAGGGAGAGACAAATTAATATCTTGTTAATTTTTTTTAGATATACGAAATAACAAAATCATTATAAACTCATACATACGAATAGAGACGTCGGAGTTTAAACCTTGATTTATAACATTCGGTCCGATATCCTTCAAAAATTCATTCGGTCTAATATTTTTGATATTTTTATTTGTTGAACTAGACAATAATCCCTTGTTATATTGAATATTAATTTATCTTTGATATAAAAATATTAAAATAAATGTTCACTCGTCTCTGTAAGCATAGCTCAGTTGGTAAAAAAATACATTATTATATGTAAGGCCGAAGTTCGGACCCCAAATACCTCACTTCTACCTACTAAGCTACCTGACAAAAAAAATATTCACTCTTAAATTTTTTTTTATTCCGGGTAAATGTTAGAACAGCAGTCAACAAAGAATGATGATAGAATATTGAATGATAAGGTATTTGTCCATGAGTCAAGTCAATAACACACCTATTTTATTCGAAAAGGAAGGGACAAAATCAATTTATACCGACAGAATTATATCTCCTTACTGTGTACCTGAGAGCCACATTATTTTCTTTGAATATACAATTTCCATCTCACTCAGCTGCGACACAATTTGTATATTTAAGTGAAAACTTAACTATGGCTTTGGTAAATACTAATGAGAAATATTAACAACAAATCTCTTAGGACATTCAATAAAAATTTCAAATTATGAATTTTATCTTGATACATACGGTTTGGTTTGATTGACTTTTAAAAACGTCAAACTAAAGTAAATCAAACTAATATGATTTAGATTGATTTAGTTTATTACGAGACAACATAATTAAAAAACTCTATCAACAATTTAGATTATATTAACAGTAACAATTAACTAGTTTGCTATGATTAACGATTAACTCCAAACATTAAGTTGCATATACAGATTATGCAACAATTAATAATTAAATTCAATCACAAAAAGAAGAAGAGAGAAAAGTTGAGTTAGAATATAACCAAAATCATCTATATTTACTATTAGCCCTTGGTTTATACTATTTGTAAAGTTTATTTTCTATTTTTGAGGTTTTGGTGAAATATTTTTTGGATGTTGTTTATTTAATATGATTTCTATTGTATGATTTTTCAGGTTAATTTGAAAAAGAACAAGAAAAAATTAAGGGCCGAGTGAAAATGTAACAAAAAAAAGTATTTTAGGTTACTTTCGTGCTGACCAATTTACTCACGACAAAACTAAAATTCAAATAGATTTCCATTCCTAAACAAATTAATATCTTGTTAATTTTCTTTAGATTGACGAAATGACAAAGTCATTATAAGTTCATACACATAAATGGAAGTGTTAAAGTTTAAACTTTGATTTATAACATTCAGTATGATAATTTTGACATTTTTACTTGTTGAACTATGATTTATAGACAATCAATCTTTTGTTATCCTGAATACTAATTTATTATTTATCTTTGATCTAAAAATATCAAAAATTACTTTGAATTTTATTTTCCTCAAATGATTAAATTGATCCGCATTAAAATATCAAAATCAATATTCACTCTTGAAAAGACTATAGGGTTTACTTTTCTTTGAAGGGACTATAGTGTTTGCTTGTCATGAATCATGATGATAGAATATTTGAATATTTGTCCATGAGTCAAGTCAATAACACACCTATTTTAATCGAAAAGGATAGGACAAAATCAACTTATACGGACAGAATTATATTAACTCACTGTGTGAGAGCCACATTCTTTTCTTTGAATATACAATTTCCATCTCAATTTGTTTAAGTGAAAACTTAACTATGGATCTCGTAAATACTAATGAGAAATTTATCTTGATACTTATATTCAACATATAAGTATCCTAAAAACACTTAGCGAAACTTATAACTAATTAAACATGAATTAATGCTTATTTAGAGCAAAGTTTTGCGGATTATTTCGTCTTATAAAAGTACAGTTCCAGTCTATGCCCATGACGATTCACGCACAGAGGACAAAATATTGTTTTCGTTGAATAGCAACACTAACTAAGGGACAAACAAAATATAATTAACGTTTTCTTTCTTTTCATCATGTATATCGTCATTCTTTCGAAAAAATAAAATCATTCATGCCGTCATAGCCTATATTTTTATGGACCGAGTTTGTTCAGCATTGTAAAGACTCTTTTTTCTCCACAAATAGTTTAAAAGACTTTTATTTCAAATTCATCATATACAGTCATAGTATACATTTAATAAGTTGGAATTGGTCAAATTCGCGTAATACTCAATTTAGTCTTTGCTAGATTGTTGACTCGTGCGCCGCACGGGTTGAATAGACTGTAATATATAAAAATAAAGTATAAGAGATAAAATAATTGGTATCATGTGGTATAAATATTACTTTTATTTCTTTAAATTTCTTTCAATCAAAATAATATTTCTTTACCATAGCCTATGCCTGTGAGGACTAAAAAGAACAACAAAAATAACAAATGTAATAAACGCTAATTTTTGGATATATTCAATTTCTTCTATAATTATAATATTTGTTCATGAATGTAAAAAAATTACTGAATATGAAGTCAGAATAGAGATTTATGGTTTATGTAAAAAAAAAAAAGAGAGAGATTTATGCTACTTGGAGAAATTGAATTGTTTTTCTATGCAAGCAAACTTATCATTTCATTAAGAATAAAATCACCGATACAACTTGTACCAACAAAAAAAAAATCATGAATACAACTTGGTATAATCTCATAAACTTGCCTCCTAGTAAGCTCAAACATTATTATTATTACCCCAAATTTTGCCTCGCAAGAAACAACACCTCTATAAAAAGCAAAGATCAAGGATATTTTACGGTAAGAAATAGGCTCACTTGATGTTATGTACTCAATGCAGAAAATTTCCATTTTATTATTAGAATCGTAATAAAACTGTACATCGAATAAATAAGAAAAAAAATTATCAAACCGTTAATTGGTACTCTTTCACAAACATTTACAACTTTTTTTTCTTAAGCCACTTGATCAAAATGTATCATTTGCAGTAAAGACTTACATAGTACATATATGTAGTATTTGTTATTATCATCCAGCTTTACCATTGTCATTCTTGATTGCATCCTTCAATATATGTAATATTTGTTATTAGGATTTTTATGAGGTAGCATGGATAATCACAAACTAATGATGCAAATTTAGAGTCAAAAATTTAAGATTGAGTTATTGCAAACCTTATAAGGGATTAGTGGAGGAAAAAAATTAGGTTAAGTTGTTGCAGACTTAACAAAATTAATAAATAAGGATTAACATTTAATGATGCAAATTTAGAGCCAAAATTTTAGGATGAAGTTGTTGCAAACCTAATAAAGGATTAATGGAGGGAAAAAATTAGGTTAAGTTGCTGCAGACGTAACAAAGTTAATAAATAAAGATATAGCTCATACTTGCAGGACGAAAATCAAATATTGTATATATTATATAAACCAATTTCAAGGTGAATAAATATTTTATTTAGAAAAATAAAAAAACAAACACCAAACATAAGTGATATATTTACAAGGATTGAATAAGTGATATATCCACACACAAAAAATGACGCAAAGAGAAAGAGGTAGAGAGAGGTGGTTACCCTAGCCTCCGCCAAGGACAACCACGTTGCTATTCTCAATTGCAGGTGGTGGGGTACAATCGGTGGTTGGGGTCCCAGTAAGGTACCATAAAATGGAAGGATAAGGGAGAATGGACTGAGGCGATATCGTAACGTTAGAAAGCGTTCATACAGGGTTATTGAGGTCGGGACATGCAGCAGGGGATTTGCGGCAAGGAGGTTTTGGATTGGAGCGGTATTGATCAGGATAAGGTTATGGTGCAAAGCGGTTTTCAATCGGTACGATCACGGTTCAGCAAGGAAAAGCGTGTCACTTGTTCTGGTCTTGCGTGATCAATAATTGGTTCATGTCGCATCTTTTCTCGTTCATGGTCTTGAATTCGGCAGGGATAGCAGGAAGATCATGCGGGTTTTGACTTTAAGAAATTTGTTTCTTTTTACTTCACCAACGTGACAAAGCATATTCCCTACTTTTATTTACGACAAGGTTTCAAAGTTGATGGTATATTGGAGGACGTCTATCTGGCTAAAAAATGCAACGCCAATGGTCAGGCTTATGGTTTTGTCCGCTTTTGCATTGTCAAAAATGTTGGTAAATTGTCTAAGGCTTTGAATAATGTCTATTTTGGTAATTATCGAGTTTATCCAAGGTTGCAAGGTTTGAACGGTTCAACAATTATAAGGAGGTGGTTAAGGAGAAAGTGTTTCGGGTGGGGGAGATCGAAGAGGGAGAGCAGGTTCTTCAGGGAGAAAAAAGTGATTTGGTTGGGAAGGTTGTTGGTGGAGAGAGCGTTAAGGAGGAAGCAAAGTTGAGGGAGGGAGTTTGGATTGTATTGGGAAGAAAGGGGAGCCGAGGGAGTAGGAGAGGATGTGGGAGGTGTGAAGAATCATGTTGTGAACAGGGGAAAAAAAGGTGAGGGAGATTCGTAAGGTGACTAGGAGCTTTAGTGTTGATTGGGTGGTCACGGTTTTAAAGAGACGTGTGTTGCAAGAAAAGCCACAACATACAGGGGTACAATCTCGCAAATTCGTCTTAAAATATAGGTCTGATTAAAAAGATATGGATTGGGCAATAAATGGTTTAGTTGCTTTGGTAATCAATGGAGAGTCGATTCGTTTAATTCAACAACGAATTTCAAATGCCGATTTTGAGGACTTCGAGATAGGGGTGTACATGAGTTTGGTCAATCTAGAAAATCTAGTCAAATCCACTCAAATAAAACTAAAAAAAAAAGGGTTGAGTCGGATAATTGGGTGGGTATGGTTTCTAAAAATGGAAAACCCAGAAAAAATAAATGGGTTTCGGGTAAAACTAGACCTAGACCTAAAAAATTCACTTACTCAATAATGTCAATATTTTTTATTTTATTTTCATAGGGTAGAAGAAAAATACTAAAGGTTATCGTCATAAACCAAGTTATATTTCCAAAAATACACATTGTGTCCTATACAATGAAAATCAAAACAAATTAGAGTTACAAATCAAGATGTTGCACTTTTTGATTATTTTAATCCTAATTCAATTTTATGTCATGCAACTTTGGTTTGTTGCAAATATTTTAAGATGAAGTTTATTATTTGATTTCATAATTTATGAGTTAATAGACTTTTACCCCTGTAATATAGGTCACTTTTGGTTTTTCCCCTCGGAAATTTTTTTGTCAAATTCCGTCCTTGTAAATTTTTTTTTTTTAGAATACACCCTAGACCAGCTGACTGTGCATTTTCGTTGAAATGGCACGCTAACTCACCTTTTTCTGATGATGTGGCACACTGACTGTATAATTAATTTTATTTATTTTTTTATGGGGTACACGTGGCATTTTTGATTTTTTGTTTAAATAAAAATAAAAATTATTAAAAAAAACATTAAAAAATGAATTAAATTTAAGGAAAATTAATAAAAATGAAAAATAATGAAAAAAAGTAACGAAAAAATAAAAAAAATCTGGAAAATTAATAAAAATGATTAAAAAATGAAAACAATTCTGGAAAAATTAAATAAAATGAAAAAAAAATCTGGAAAAACTAATAAAAATTAAAAAAAAAATCTGGAATTTTAAAAAAAAAATAATATATATCGAAATTTTTCGAAAAAATTATAAGAAAAAATCTGAATTAAATTAAAATTATTAAAAATTTGGAAATATAATATTATCTAATTATTTTGATTTTGAAAATTAATTCCCAGAATTTTATTTTATTCAAAAATTTAATATTCCATGACACACATACCAGTGTCAATCAATATCATTTGTATCATGTTATTCATCTAGATTATATTTTCGAATAAAATAAAATTCAGGAAATTAATTTTCAAAATCAAAATAATTAGATAATATTTTCAAAAATTTTATAATATTAATCTAATTCAGATTTTTTTTTATAAATTTTTCAAAAAATTCAATATATATTAATTTTTTTTAACAATTTCCAGATTTCTTTTCCAAATATTTTTAAATTTTTATTAGTTTTTCCAGAACTATTTTCGTTTTTATTAATTTTTTTGGTATTTTTTTTCATTTCTATTAATTTTTCTAGAATTTTTTTTATTTTTATTTTAAAAAAAATCACAAATGCCGCGTGTAACCCATAAAAAATTAAATTAATTATACAGTCAGCGTGCCACGTCATCATAAAAAGGTGAGTCAGCGAAAATGCACAGTCAGCTGACCTAGGGGATATTCTAAAAAAAATAAAATTACAAGGACGAAATCTGACAAAAAAATTTCACAGGAAGGAAAACCAAAAGTGACCTATATTACCGGGGGTAAAAGTCTATTAACCCATAATTTGTTATTCTATAATGCATAAAATTATAGGAAAGATAAGTTAACTAATCTTTCTTAAGAAAATAAAAAAGTAGGGTGATATTTAAGAAAAATTATGATTACTTGTCATTTAGTCATTTAATATTAAAAAAATAGAAAAATAAGTTGGGTAACCTATTATCCAATCCAACTCAACCCAAAAATTAGCGGGTTTGTCCAAACTCACCCAATGATATTACGGATGGTTATTTTACCTCACTCAAACCCAATTCGACTCATGTACACTCTTACTTAGAGATTATTCCTATGGGAGTGGATAAGGTTTTCTTGGGGATAATTATCAATTGTAAGTTGGAATTTTTTCACAATTTCTTTACGTCTCCTTCTAGTTGGAAGAAGGAAGTTGGTGTTTTTGAAAAACGCGATTGGGTTCAAAATTATGGAGTCCTGTTGCATGCATGGAATGAAAAGTTTTTCAAACTATGTGTTTTTGACTTTGGACAATTTTTTAGGATGGATAGTCATACTCTGGCAACATTTTGTTCGTTCTCGGCAGAAGCTTGAAACCGAAGTACAACAATCCCATGTGAATAATACCACACAACAAGATGTAGAAATTAATGATTCTGTTTCTATTTCTAGTATGCCTTGTCAAATTGATGTTGAGAAACAAGCCTTGCATCTGAATTCTAGTGGGACATGTGCTTCATCTAATAGCATCGACGGTATTGGTGGTAAAGGATATGAAGGAGTATGGACAATTGACAGATATTGATGGCAAAAATATTGTTTTGTCTTTGGACATTCATTCAATATGTGGAAACTCAAATATGAATTTTTCTTATGAATAAATAAATAAATAGAAACCCTCATTATAAGTAACAGATGATGGCAACATGTTTATCATATGTTCGTGTTTTCTTTCGGCTCCACCATTTTGTTGAGAGGTGTAAAGACATTCATCACGAATTAAATCCCTTTTCATTTGCCACCTTTTGGACAGGTTTATATTCCCCTTAACCATCACACAAAATAACTTGTATCCTTTTATTAAATTGATTTTCATTTATGTTTGTGGATTGCTTAATGGATGGATGAGCTTTCTGAGCATGAGATGAAAAGGACTAAACTATTAATAATTGAGATTTTATTAACTGGCGGGATTCTCACAAAACTTAAATTTGTCGCCAGGTGATGTTACAATAAGATGTG
>Ga0099826_10001732_pt1 | contig 13458 bp, 3 predicted proteins | sample Mtrugardesep15_FD_76830 | JGI IMG/M metagenome (GOLD analysis project Ga0099826, IMG submission 76830) | Root nodule microbial communities of legume samples collected from California, USA - M. trunc garden sep15 | ecosystem: Host-associated > Plants > Roots > Nodule | place: USA: California... | reverse complement strand
CGATTTTTTCAATTTTAGAAAAAATAATCTGATTTTTTTTCTATTTTTAATTTTAAATGAATATAAAAAATTATTTATTTTTTAAAAAGTCTAATTTATTTTCGTTTTTTAAAAAAATCAATTTTTTTCTTATTTTTTAAAATAAATTTTCAGTTTTTATTTTTATTTTTTTATCTTTTTAAAAATAATTTTTTAAACCATTACACACATGTCAGTTTTTTAAAAAATTAAAATTAAAATAATTACACAGTGGTGTGTCACGTCAGTGTCCATTACACACGTGTCAGGTTTTAAAAAAAATAAAAATAAAAATAATTACACAGTGGCATGCCACGTCAGCGTCTGGATGGGGTCAGAGGTGTTTTGTGGAGAATCTTTATATTACAGATGTGTTTTGTGGAGAATCTTCATATTATAGGGTTGGAATCTAATTTTTTTTTTTTACAGGGGCGAAAACCGGAACTCGTCTAAATTACAGGGGTAAAGACATATTAACCTGTATTACTCTAAAAATTTGTTCTATGGAGAAAGGGAGAGAGCGCGTGGGTTATATTGATTTTTGAAGAAAGGGTGAGACCCTACAGAGAAAGGGAACATATGGCTGAAAAGACAGGATTGGAATTTATGCACACAAATCAATAGACACACCCTAACCATCCATCATGTTTGAGGACCACCTAGCTTGCTTTTTCAGATTTGACTCCATTTCCATTCATACATAATCCAACACAGTATTTCATGTCTGCTTCGATTAATGGTAAATTAAAATACACACATTTTCTTAAAGAAAAATACACATGGAAATACCAATATAACATACAAATGTTTATGTTTATCTCACTTTTACTTTTTCTTTGTTTGAAGGAGTTAATCTCACTTTTATTTATTTTGTTTGCAAAATCTCTATTACTTTATACCTTTGTATAAGTTACATGCGCTTTAAAAATACACATCGTATTTGCCATTATTTATTTAAAAAATGAACTTTGGTAATTAGATGTGCAGAACGGTTTGAATTGATTTAAAGGCAAATATTTATCTGATATTAAGGTTGATAAAAATATGTAAAAGGTTAACTAAGATATATAGAAAAAGCAAATCAAGGATGATGAAAATATATAGAAGGTTAGTGAAGATATTTGAGGACAGACAAAATTAAATAATTATTTATTATTGTACGAGGAATCTTTTGTATTAGGAACAAAGAAAAACAAAAAAGTATTTAGTAAAAATTTGTCATGTAAAATACTACATTCGTTCATAAATATAAACAAAATGTGTTAAAAAAATTGCTGAATCTCAAAATAAGAACTCACTAGATATGCATAATTAAGTGCTTTGGTCGCATTTTGAATTCCATAAAAAATATATCTTTATTTATTAATTTTGTTAAGTATTAATTTAATTTTTTTCTTATATTAATCTCTTATTAGGTTTGCAACAACTTTATCCTAAAATTTTGACTCTAAATTTGCATTATATATGTTTTTCATTTCTGTTTAATAACTGTAAATATTTTTCAAAGCAAAAATTTAATAGATATCTTAATCTTTATCCTTATTATTTATTAATTTTATTAAGTTTGTAACAACTTAACATGTTGTTTCTGTAGATTTTTTTTTTGACAAGTTGTTGTACACTTATTTAATACGTTTACAAACAAAATACCCTAATTTTCATGCAAACTTAGCTACCCTAAATAATTTGTTACGAACCATGAACCCTAAATAATTTATCCCGTAAGAGTAGCTCAGTTGGTAGCTAACAGGGACAATATTTGCAGGGGTCGGGGTTCGAACCCCGGATTCCCTACTACTCCACACTTTTTACACTTTAAAAAGTGTGACATCTTGCCACTAGGCTATTGAACAAAAAAAAAAATGACATATGCAACAATATAATTTTGTATTTTTTTTATCTTCTTTATGATTTTTTTTATTATCATTTGGTTATAATATTGTATCTCTAATAATCTAATTTGTGTTTATTGATCGACCTACAATCTTATATGTTAAAGATTATATGTTGGTCTTTATTATAGTTAAGAAGACTCGTGTGACATGGGTTAAAATTCTAATTTTCTTTCAAACAAGTCAACAGTAATGCGAGCTTAGAGAATGAATGATTTAGTGAATCTCCGATAATAGAATGCTAGTCTAAAATAACGATAATCTAAGTGACATTCCTTGGCAACATTTGACGGATTAACTTCAATTCCACAATTTAAAATCATATGACAAAGAACACTTACTTCTTAGAGTTTACGTTTCAATAACTTATCAAACAAACATGTGTCCTTCAACATTTGCAACGTCATTTTGAGATGTTATTTGTGCCTCTCCGTGTTTTCGTAATAAATCAAAATAGGAAACTTCTACGGTATATTTATAAATTTGAGTGCATCAGTATTATTGTTTTACAAAATTTATAAATTAATAATTATTTTTATGAAATAAAAAGCTATTTGTCAATATTTATATTTTAGAAATATCATTTAATAAGAAAAAATATCATTTCATTGTTTATAAGGATCATATTAAAAAATTTACATTTTGTCATAAAAAATAACCAATATTCATTGATATCAGTAATAAAAATTCAATTTTATTTCATCGAAGATTTTGGTAAATAAAATTTAATTATTATAGTTGTCAATGATAAAAAATGATAATTTTTCTTCAAAAAGACAACTCATTTATTATTGATTTAACTACTTGGTGTATCAATACACTCAAATTTATTGAGTGTACTATAGAATTTGCCATCAAAATATCGTAAATAAAGACAATGATGAATTTATCTAAGTACGACCTAAATATAGTAGTCATGTTGACATAGTCCATGACTATAACATGTGTATTAATTTGTCCATAGTGAATAAGAGGTGCATTTAAAAAATTGTGTATATTTACACGAGAAATGTTAAAAATATTCTCCTTTTAATAACACTTACTCTCTTGTTGATGAAATTTATAAATGAATTTGCCATTTTATTTAAAAGTCATTTCTAAAATGTGAATCTCATAATGATTTTAGTAAATAAAAAAGTGAGTGTTAGAGAAAATATTAAAAAGAAAATGGTTGTAACACTCCTCATTTAATAAAAGGATGTTGATACAAGTTAACGTTTTTACAACTTAGCAAACAAACTTTTGTCCTTGAATAAATCGCTTTCTCTCTTCACTTTTGACGTTGTAATTAGACAACAATGGACATCTATGAGAGTAGAAATGTCTTTTGAAATAGTTCCTAGCAATTTCGAATTCGAATTAATGGGAGCAGAATTAGGTTAAGTTATAGTTAGGGTTTTTCCGACAATTTGGAGACCCCACTATAATCTTTATAATTTTTTCATTTATAAAGAATTGAAAAGAAATCTAACAGCACCAAAATAAATTGTAGTTAATTATATGAGCAATCGTTGAAACTTTACTTTTATCAAACAAACAAATAGATATTTATTTATGGACAATGTATAATTGACAGCAAACTGGTTGTCTTTAAGACTTTTACCTACGAAAAAAATAACATTTGATGACCGATATTGGCAATAAATACAAGTTCTAAAAAAAAAATTGCCCTCTTTAAGTTTAGAGGAATGATATTTGAACAACCACTTTATATCAACTTTTGAGACACTTTATCTCTCATATTCACATTACATTTTTATTTTATTTATCTATTACTTTGGTTTTCGTGCCAATACATAAATTTCTTTGTAAGAATATGGTTGTCAGACAAATAGATGTTCAAATAACACTAGTTTTAAGTTTAAGGTCTTGTCGCAAGGACCTTATTGCACTTGCGAAAGACCGGCCATGGTTAAAGTGACGGAGAGATTTTGAACGTTAGATTTAGCCACTTATTTTATATATTTTTTTAAAATAAAATGACAACATTGGTTAAGATGAAACAAATAGGTAGGGGTGAAGGTGGCTGAGACTTGAAAATGGCGGATGAGGTAGTGACCATGGGAGGAAACACAATTGGAAGAGTGTTGTGTTTTGTTGAATCCTGTTGTTTTAGAGGAGGGTGTGAATGACATGTGGCTTTAGAATTTGCATGCTTCAAAAAAGTACAACGTCAACGGTGCTTATAATTTTTTGCTTTTGGCTGACCAAAACATCATTGAGGAATACTCATTTAATTTGAGTTGTTCCTCTAAAAGTAAGTCTTCGTGTGATGGTTTCTTTGTAATTGTATCCCAACGAATGACAATTAAATTAGGATGGGTTGATCTCGGCTAATGTTCAACTTTCTACGGGAGGGTGTGATAATCTGGAGGATCTGGATCACCTTTTTATGCATTGTGACTTTTACTGAGAAATTTGAAATGTTTTTATAGCTGGTTAGAGTTCATCATGGTCAATCCGTATCATTTAATTTAGTTTAGTGTTTTGAAAGGCTTTTCAAAAAAGTTACGCATCGTCTTTCATTTGATTTTATTTTCTACTGTTTGAGTCATATGAAAAGAAATACATGTTCGAATTTTCAGCAAAAGAAACAAAGAATAACAGTACCTCAAAAAATAAAAAAGCAGATAATAAAAATTATGATATATTTTTATTAATGAACAATATCAGAGGTAGTATATCCCCTGTTAAACCTTTGTACTGTTATATTATGATTATAACAAGATAATTCATTCGGTTTTTCCAACTAAAAAAAAGATAATTCATTCGGTTACATTTATAAAAAAAAAAACTTTTTATATTCATCGAATATATAATGTATTTAGTCTATATTATAGATCAAATACATTATGCATTCGATGAACTTAAAAATAGTTTTCTACTTATAAATATAACCGAATGAAGTATAAGTTTATACCAAAAAGAAATATAAGTAAATGAAATATAGAAATATCATGTACCTCAAAAAATTAATAATTCCTTTTTGACACATAGTACATAGTACATGTTTGGACCCGCATTAACAATTTTTAAATTTTTATTTTGTGGGAGGACCCGCTTAAACAATTATTTTATTATTTTTCTTTTGACGGTCAATTATTTTATTATTTTAAAAATAAGGTCATGTTAAATTGTGCCCTAAGGGCACATGTAAAGAATCTAAAATAAGTAAATTTGTATTGGAAAACATGATAATTTAATTTTTAAGAAGTTGATTGCACGACTTTTAATACGTCTATTTCTATAATAAATTTCTTAACATGTGCCCGTAAGGGCACAAGTTAACATTTGCCTTAAAAATATAGTAATGAAACTAAATACATATTTCGATCCGCATTGAATTGATCAAACTTGCGGTAAAAATTCGCGATAACGCAAAAGTAACAATTTTCACGATTCAAATGCATTGAGATGCAATATTTCATATTGATGTGATTTAAAACGAACATTACAACAAGCATGCAGAAATAACACGAGAAAGTTAACAGGTGTCCGAACCCTTCAGACATTTGATAAAATGTTTAAAATGAAAATTTTATTGTAAAATTTGTGTATTCAACACGTTAAAACGTCAAAAAGTAACGTTTTCTGTGTAAAAGTTATTAACTATTTTAATTTTTTAAATCCATGACAAGTATCCTAAGATCCCTAATATATTGACAAGTGATTAATTCAACTTTTAATAATTTTAGAATAATTACTCGTTTCAATCTACTTACCTATTGGTGTTAATTTGAAGATGTAGTAGAATATAGTGATTGGATTAAAAAAAATGTTTGAAACAGGAATAGATGCAGTGAAAACCTAGCAAGCATGTGCATGGAATCAAATTTTGAAAAAAGAATACAGTAATCTGCATTGCTACACGAAGGTCAAGGTGAAATGGCAGGGATATGACGAGCGGCGAGCGCGTAATACGATGCATGGGTACAGGCAGCACACTGGGAATCTCTTACACAACTCCGACGTCATCATCAACATATTAATAAGTGTGTGAGTGTGAGACCTACAACCTTCTCTCTTTGTCGTCTTCTTTTAATTTCATATATCTTTGTTGTGTACTTTCCTCTCAAATGTAAAAAAAATTGGTTAACATAATTTGATGTATCTTACATAAATTTTAAATAAAATATTTTAATTTTTTTAGATTAATTTTTGTTTATATTTTAAAACAAAATGAATGTTTCTTTTAAGGATATTTTGATATTTTAATGTGTAATTAGTAATCACAATAATAAATTGTGCATTTCATTACTAAAAGAAATTAAAATTATACTAGTTCTTCAATGCTCAAATTAACTTTTTTTTCATATAAAAGTGATACGAGGGGAAAGAAGTTCTTCTAAGGATAGATATAACACAGGATATATTTTTTAAAGAACTAATATGAAAATAGGTATCGTTAACGTGTGCCTTATAGCTCATGTTAATAAACCCAAAAGAAAAAATATTTTTTAAATTTTTGTGCATTCAATTCATTAAAAAGTTAAAATTAAATGTATACACACATCTCAATGAACGGTTTCTATATTTGTTTCATTAACTTGTGTCTTAAGGACATAAGTTAATATTTTCCAATGATAATATTAACGTAAGAACATCCTCAATGGAGACTTTCAATCTTGAGGTCTTAAACGGGTCACACATGGACACATCACTTTTTTATAATTTTTTAATAATGGTACCTAATAAGTACTCAACCACTACAATAGAGACTCTTTAACAAAAAGTTTAAATAGATGTCACTAGTAATTCTTTATCATTTACATTTCAACAAAAATAACTCAACAATGATTATTTTATTAAAAAGTAATATGAGATCCGCTTAAGAATGAGGTCTTAAGTAAGACCCTGGGTCTTAAGAGACCCTCAATTTTTTTTTCCGCAATGGAGGTACCTATTAGGTACCGGGTCTTAAATGAGGAAGACCTCACCATAGTGGATGGTTTTAGACAATTAAAGAGATCATTTTGATGTATTTTAATTATCGAAGTGTACAATTAAACATTATTTTAAAATTTTGATGCATTGAAGGACAATTATGATGACTATTAGTTACACAAGAAAGTATTTCATAAAAACAATCTCAAATAAATATTATTTAGGTACATTCACATGAAATTAACAAAATTGAATAAAAACAATTTAGATACGTCAGTTGATATCTTGTGATTTTATTCTCCTTTAAATTTTTTCTGATTTTATGTGTGTCTAGATATTTTTATTTGGGTCTGGGTCCAACCAAGTGTGCCTCTAGTTACACATTAGAAAAATGACTATTTCCTCTTTATTTTACCTTGATTGTAAGATTATTTGGAATAAAATTTGTCATTAAATATAAGATTATCTACAATATTTTACATTCATTTATTATTATTTTTTAAAATATATTTTTATTAACCAAAGTTTAAGTTTGATTTCAGTTTTGTGCACGCAACAACGTTAAAACTCTTATAAAGAAATTGCAGTTCATTTGAGTCCCACAAAACTCAAGAGATTAATCTTTGTTGCGGACGAAAAATACACGGTTTACCCAAAATAAAAAACTTATTAATACTATCAATTTGTCTTGAAATATAAAAAAAAGATGAAATTGAATATATCTATACCAAAAGTAACTTAATAATTGTGATTTTTGTTACATGATCCTATAAAAAATGATCTAGGGAATATAAAAATTGTACTACTATATCGCCTCAACACACATAGGATACTTGTATAATAGTTGACACACTCCTGACTGAGTCTAGTGGACAAATGGGAAACATGGATTGGATTGTATACGGTTAAGTTCGGGTACCGGTTGGCTATGACATAATTTTTCCGCACAAATCTTCATTATGTTGCCCGAAAATGGAAAAACTTTGGAAAGCTAGTGCACCTCATAAGGTTCTTAATTTATTGTGGCGTATTTGTCGCAATTGTGTAACTACCTGTGCTGGCTAGGTTGCTAACCCAATGTGTTCCTTGTTTTGATATTTACCCTTTGTATGAGAATGCGAGTGATTATAAATATATCCGCAAGTTGTTTGTTTAGAAAAATACTCTCATGTTAAAAATGGAATGTTACATCGATAAATTATGTCATCAACGAAATACAAAGAAATCAACATAAATGCAACATTGATTATTGACTTGTTTATAAATATGAGATACTTGCACATTCCAATCACAAAGTTTGAGAGAATGGAAAATTCTTAGTTTTATTACTGTATTTTTAAATTAAATAAATAATTGTTTATGTTTGTACGAAAAAAGATAAAATAATTGTTTATGCGGGTCCAAACATGTACTATGTGTTAAAAATAATAATTTTTAAATTTTTTGTGGCATATAATATTTCTATATTTCATTTACACACACATATATATATTTTACAAACTTATACTTCATCTCGTCACATTTATCAACAAAAAAACTACTTTTTTAAGTTCAATAAATACATAACGTATTTGGTCTATAATATAGCCTAAATACATTATATATTCAATGAATCTAAAAAGTAATCTTTTGCGAAGGGGAATATACTATCTCTAATTTTGTTCATGAATAAAAATATACCAAACGGTGGAAAATCAAATCAAATCAAATGAAAGAGGGTGCATGACTATTTTGAAAAGTCTTTCAAAGCACTAAACTAAATTAAATGATACGCATTAACCATGATGAAGTCTAACCAACTATAAACAACATTCTAAATTTGTTAGTAAAAGTCACAACATAAAAAGATGATCTAGATCATCCAAATTATCACACCCTCCCATAGAAAGTTGATCATTAGCCGATATCAACCCCTCCTATTTAAATTGTCATTCGTTAGAATACAATTACAAAGGAGTTGTCATACGAAGATTTACTTTTAGAGGAACGTCTTAAATTAAACAAGTATTCATCAATAATGTTTTGGTCAACCAAGAGCAAATAATTGTATGCACTACTAACATTATACTTGTTTGAAGCATGCAAATTTCAAAGCCACGTGTCATTCACACCCTCCTCCAAAACAACAGGATCCAACAAAACACAACACTCTTCCAAGTGAGCCTCCTCCCTTGCTCACACCCTCATCTGCCATTTTCAGGTCTCACCACCTTCACCACAACATATTTGATTCATCTCTCAACCAATGTTGTCATTAATTTTATTTAAAAAAAATATAAAAAGGGTAGTTGAATATAACCTTCAAAATCTGTCACTTTATTGGTTTTTCTCAATTTACACTGATAAATCATTTATTGGCGTGATATCAAATTGCAAAGCGTTTTTCCATAATAGAAAATTATGAGAAGACAAATACTCATCCGTCTCAAATTATATGACGTTTTAAACATTTCACATCGATTAAGAAATGTAATTAATTTGTGTATCATACCCAAATTTGCTTTTCACCATTGATATTATATTAAACAATTCAATGGCCAAGATTAAAGAATGGGTACTTGTATAGTGAGTTTAGTGTTATATTGTAGGTAATTGCAAAGAGGGTATCCAATAGTAATGAAATTGTATTTATGCATTTATATATAAAAAAAAAATTGCATAAAAAGGTTTTATTAATTAAGGACCGAGGAAGTATGAAAAACTATAATCAGTGGTGATATAAATAAAAAGTTAAGGATAATTAATCCACAAACAGTTTGATATTTTTTATTAAATACTAAAAAATGTATCAATTTAAGGATTGAGTACTTATAAAAAATTATATTTTGTGGAACAATAATTATTATTTTTTGAACAAGCCTGTGTAATAGTTAAGTGTATTTTCTCCGGATTCTTTTTTTCAATAACGACATTGAAAATAAGGATCCTTATAGTCATTTACTTCTATAAATGAATTGAAAACTAAATAAAATTAATCTGAAAATAAATTACTAAAAGGTTATTTGTTTGGGGATTTAGAGTTTTTTGTCAAGTTGTTTTCTGGATTTCGCATGAACTTGGGCAAGGGACCTCACACAAACCATCACAGTCCTTACGGAAATTAATACCGGAATTTTTTTTGAAGCAAAGTGTCTTGCCTAAAAAAAATTGTCTTCGCCGTTGAAAATAAATCAAACATTCCAAATCCCAAGTTTGAGATTGGGATATGACTGAACAACACCATGGATGTTCCAAAACTCTGCATCCACCATCCAATACAACGCAAGAAGAAATGAATAACCAAATGGTTCCGATTGCAACTGGTGTCATTCTCGTTTCGTTGCATCCCCAACGCCATATCGATCACAACCCAATTTTCTTCCGACTTTGGCTAAGATCTGATGTGTTTTCGACCTATTTGTTCAAGATCCGAGATTATGGTTTTAAATCTGAGAAGGAGAGGATAGTGATTTCTACGCGTGATAGAGGTAGATGAGGGTTTCAGGTTTATGAGGTTGTTGTTTGTTAAGAGTGATTATGGGTTTCGAGAAGGAAGCATTGTTTTGGGTTTTTGAGTTTGAGATTTTTTTTTGAAGGCGTGAAAGAAAACCTGTTAAAATTAGGCCATATTCATAATATTTGAAGTTACTGGGGTAGTTTATTGTAAATAGATGTATGTTATGAGGTTAAATGCCTATTACATATATTACCGATAAACCTGTTGTTATAGGTAAAATAATCTTTGTGTATCATACACAAAAAGAGTCACTTGTGCATCCTAAATGTACCCCCACTAACACATATTATTTACCAAGCAACAACAAAGAGAGGAGAATTTGCACCCTCATCATTTCACATCAACGTTCCATATATAAACCTCGTTGGCTGAAAACTAAGTTCATCTCTAATATGAGAGTATTTAGTACCTCTATTTAGGGGGAAACATTTCCCTATCTCATAAAACTCAGAGTGTCATTTAAGGCCTCTAATCTTACATGTGATCCATATTTTTTTCATATTAAAAAATTAAAATATAATGATATAAAATTATTAATAGTAGTTGTACCAAAAAAAAATTAAATTATTAATAGTTGATGAGTGGATTTCATTTAAAAAATTTGTGTGAGATGATGAATTGAAAGGATTGAATGCTTATTAGGTGCTACTATTAAAAAATTATAAATAATATGGTGACAATCTATAAATGTTGTGGGGGTAAGATTTTATATGATAAATATTTATAGAAATTTTTCAACAATGCAAATGTGATGTAATAATAACATCATTATCATTGAGCAAAATACTCAAGATTATCTTATTATATATCAGAAAAATTACAGACTCATCAACGTTTACAAATTAAAACTGATTTTTTATGTGTCTTTATATTTAAAAAAATATGGTATAAATTATTCAAAATTTCATCTCAAATGCATTTACACATCTGATTTTATAAAATTAATAAGCGAAACTCTTTTTTTACGGTATAAATTTCCATTTAATGGGGCAATCTACTATATTAAGAGGGGACAATCATTAAAATATCAAAGATTTAACAAATATAACTGAAAAAAATAGTGATGACAGTTGCTCCCAATATACATATCATCCGGTCACTATTATAAGCAAAAGTTTATATTTTACATTCATTTAATTAATGATGTATTTGATCTTTATTATAGACCGCATACATCATTTAATTAATGAATCTAAGATGTGAATTTTTGCTTATATTAATAACAGAATGATGTACTCTACCTAGATCCGTGCCGATATGTGTACATAAGTATTAAAAAATAGATGTCTCCATTATAAATGTTCTAACCACTTTGATTATTTTCAGATTATTCACATCATCGCAAATTAATTTTATCCAACGTGGCCAAACACTTCCCCACCAAGGCACCAACTTCCTTTTCCATTCAAAACTCTCCTACACTAACCCCACTCATCCATCTCCCTCAACTGAAAACTCATTCCTAAGCTATAAATAAATTCTACCGAATCTTACACATGGACCCCTTATCATGTTAGGAAAACAAACCATGGAAATTTTACATTAGAAATATCGATTTTTAAACTTTTAAGAAATTACCAATATGAAACCTATGATATCTATATTTGATTCTATTGTTTGTCGGTCAACGAATTGGTAAATATTATTTGCAACTGACATAATTTTAAAATTAGACGAAATCACGTAACCTTATAACATTAGCACGTTGAACTATCCGGACAACCATTTCATGATGATTTTCAAAACAGCCACATTTTATTTAGTCTTATAACAACATCCACAATGGAGATACACATTTTTGATACTTAAATAAATCTTATTTATATACATCACTTATTTATATTTTTTTAATAGATATTCAATCCATCTATCTGAACATCGTAGACAAATTTCTTAAATGACATCGACTAATTAATTATGAATAACTTGCAAGTGTGTGTCGTTGTGTATGACGACGAGGGCATCACGTGAGTGAGGCAGATTTTGGAATTTGGAGAGAGAAAAAAAGACACGCACGCAGTTCCTTCTACTTGTAGAGGCAAGGCAAAGCCAACCCCACCCACCTCATAATATTACCATTGCCTCTTTAGCCGCCTCAGAACTCTTCTGTGTCTCATAAGCAATACTATACTGCTAACATAACATAAGTGTGTTGTGTAGTAACCTAACATACATCATTCATCAACACACCACACAGAAAATCAGACCAGTCTCTTCTGTTTCTCTGTTCTGTTGTGCTGTGCTGTGTTTCTCTCTGCTCTTGTTCAGGTCACAGGGTCACACACCTTTGTTTGGATTTGAACTTACATAAAAATATTTCAAAATGCAACAGCACCTGATGCAGATGCAGCCCATGATGGCAGCTTACTATCCTAACAACGTCACTACTGATCATATTCAACAGGTTCTTCTTTCTTTCTTTCTTCTTCTCCTTTCTGTGAAATTCCATTGGATACACTTTCTCTGCTTTCTGAACTGCATGTGCTCTTCTCAGACTCTTTCAGTTTCAGACAGTTCAGTGAAAACTGAAAACCCTTTTTTAACTATTTATTTTCTCTTTTGTTTGAAGCAGTATCTTGATGAGAACAAGTCCTTGATTCTCAAGATTGTTGAAAGCCAGAACTCCGGCAAGCTCACCGAGTGTGCTGAGTAAGAACTGTTGATTTGATTTGTGTTCATCATTTCTTCGTAAGTGTTGTGACTTTCTATATTTTGCAGGCTTTTTCTAAGATGTGGGAGTAGGATACCCCACAAACCTTAATAAAAAATAAAGTTTTTTTTTATAGTTCTATATAATCATTGACCAGAGTTTCAAAACATGATGACTTGATGCAAAAAAGTCATAACCTTTTTGGCAACAGCATCTTCAAAGTTTTATCATAAACAGTTCTATATAATCATTGACCAGAGTTCTGGTTTACTAGTATTAGCTTTTTTGGTGGGGGAGGGAGGTTTAATAGAGATAAAATTTCTGTTTGCTTGGCTTGAGATAGAAGAATGCATAAACAGTAATTGGATTTTTTCCCTAAATAATCATTGTGGTGTTATAATTTCAGGAACCAATCAAGGCTGCAGAGAAATCTCATGTACCTAGCTGCAATAGCTGATTCTCAACCCCAACCACCTACTATGCCTGGCCAGGTACATCCCTAGCTATTTTCAGAATGT
>Ga0099826_10001731_pt1 | contig 13459 bp, 4 predicted proteins | sample Mtrugardesep15_FD_76830 | JGI IMG/M metagenome (GOLD analysis project Ga0099826, IMG submission 76830) | Root nodule microbial communities of legume samples collected from California, USA - M. trunc garden sep15 | ecosystem: Host-associated > Plants > Roots > Nodule | place: USA: California... | reverse complement strand
TCAACTTCAAATCTACCAAACTTCCTCACAAGTTGATGTTTATGTTGCTAGATTCCTCTCTACTTTCCACTAATGTATCTGTGAAAGCTTATGTAGAACTACTGCATATGTTACTAGGTGATTAATCCTAGTATTTTTTTGAAAGGTTTTAGAAATATGCTATTAGGCAATCCATTTTTCAGAAACGTAAAAAATTGCATATGCTTATTTGCTTTTTAAAATATTCGATTCAAGAAATATTAGAAGTTTTCAAAACAAACTCAACATAAATCACTTCTTGAATATATAAGATTAATTATATAAACTTAAACAATAATTTTTTTTAAAATATTATATATAATTGAGTCAGTTTATGAACCAAACAAGTCGAACTATATGGAACTCATGTTGGACTCATTTAGCTTAAGTTATAATTTGTTTGATTTATGAACGGTGACAGATCTAAAAATTTTAAAAAACGAGGCACCATATACTTTGGTTTATGAACGGTGACATATCTAAATTTTTTGAAATATGGAACACCATAGACCAAGAGAGAAAGATTGTGCAAGTGTGAGTCATTTGATCAAAATATCAACTATTACTGTATTATACTATTAAAATAACAAAATATAAATAGTTTGTGTAGGCATAAGCCCACAAAAGCTAACACATACATTTGTCCCTGTTTATCAATCAAGTAATTAAATGAGTTGATTATCAAATCGAATCTCAAACCCTATTCGAATTGACTCGATTCATTGTTAACCTTATCTATTAAACAAGTTATAATTTGAAAGAGGGGAGAGTTATAATGAAACCTTAAGGAGTAGTGTTTTTTTTTAGTGATGTGAATGCAAGGAGTAGTTTTTTGAGAGAAAGGAGTAGTCATTGACCCAGAAAATAGTACAATGGTACTACTATAGTATGAATTCAAAAAAATAATAAAAAATGCAATTATCCATCCGTTCCTGGTGAAACGCATTGCTCTGTTGCAACATGTGTTCTGTCCATTCTCTCTCTCTTTCAAGTTACTTATTAATAAACTTTCATTTCAACCCTCCCACTCCACATTGACTCAACAAACTCTCTTCTCTCTCTCTCCTCTAACTTCCTCATGCAGCCTTGTAGCAGAGAAATGCAATCTCTTAACTCTCTCTTCAACTCTTCTTCTTCTTCTTCTGAAATTCCCATTCCTCTCCAAAATCAGATCCAAAACAACGACACATTCAACCATCACGATGATTTTCTCAAACAAATCCTCTCCACCAATCTTCCTCCTTCCTGGAACACTCTCGACCCTAACCATAACAAACCCTTGTTATGGGACCCCAATTCCGATGAAAATGTCACTTTCCCTAATTACGATGAACAACACAACAATCTCGCCTCCAAGTTTCGTAACCACCAGATCACTGACAAAACCGCCGCCGCTCTCATGCTTCTCACCGCCGATTCCGGAGGTCTCCTCCACATGCCTGCTGACTTTGACTCCTCTCAAAACGACGTCGTGAACACCTCCTCCGTGAGTATATTCATATTTTCTCACTCCGTGGCGTTAATTAATTAACAACGTTATCGTTTTTATTACTGAATATTTTAATATTCTTAGCTTTTACAGGCTGCTGGTGACGCTTCCGTTCAAGCTCTCTTTAACGGTTTCTCCGGATCTCTCCACGGTGTTGCTCAACCTCACCATTTTCAACCTCCTCAGGTCCTCTCTTAATTTTTCAAACAAATTATTATAATTTGTTCTGAAATATCTTTCATGTGAATTAATTAAAATTAAAATTGATTTGATTTACTATTTTTGGAAATTTGAACGACAGGGGCAAAGTTTTGGAAGTGGTTCGGTGAGTGCAACAAACCAAGCTCCGGCGAGCGGCGCTCCGGCTCAACCGAGGCAGAAGGTTAGGGCAAGGAGAGGTCAAGCCACCGACCCACACAGCATCGCCGAAAGGGTATGTAACTCACTATGATGTGTTTGGTTGTGCAGACAATTGGGTTCAATAAATAACTTAAGTTGTCATTTTCAGTGTAGCAATTAATATACTTGTGAAAACGCCAAAACGTGCAATTTTTTCAGAGAAAATGCGGTTGTTTGTCAGTGGCTAACAGAATATAAACCTTATTTGGGAGGGCCTACGCCTACTCTCATTCTGTTTCTGTTTTTAAAATCGCTTTCTATTGTTTCCATTTGGATCAATGTGCAAGGGTAACAGTACAATGGTAATTTGGTAATTTTGTTTTTTTTATATATGGCAGCTACGGAGGGAAAGAATTGCTGAGAGAATGAAAGCTTTGCAGGAACTTGTTCCTAATGCAAACAAGGTAACACTAGACTCCATTTAATACTCAATTATGGCTTATTTTGTTGATTATAAGAGTGATATTCAATTTCAACCATCATGTGATATTCTACTTAACAAAAAAAATATTTCATGCATATATCCAATTTTCTCATCCGATTAATTTTAAACTGAGTATATGATTAATTTAGATCGTGTTAATATTTGAGAAATTGTAGTAAATGGTGTAGTTGAATTATCCATAATTTTGATCTAAATTATCCATAACTATCTACTCAAGTGAATTAACTACATCTCTAAACATAATTACCTAGATATGGCATGTGTTATAACGAGTGTATGAAAATCATTATAGCTCTTTAATTAGAGAGTGAATACTCAATTTAGTCCCTCACAATTCTTTTCAACACAATTTAGTATCCGACAAAAAATATCAGATATTTTCAATTTCGAGACCAACTAACCCCTCTATTATTATGAGTGGAGAACTAATTTCTCGAAGGCATAAAAATATTATAGACTAATTTGTGGATCTACTTTTTGCAAGGAAGTCAATTGAGAGTTTTTTTTTTTGTGAGAGATCAAATTAAGTCTTTACTCTTAGTTAGACTTACAATGATCATGGTTCATTACATGTAAGCGCACCACTTTCAATCTAGTGTGGCGGTGATATACTTTCATTCGTGTGTTTACATGTCCACTTGTTTTAGTTGATTGAGCTTATTTTATCATAAAATTTATGGCCTCAATAATTTTCTCAAGACGTGGTTAGTTAACAAGTTAAAAAACATTTAAATACAAGACACTTATAAACATAGTGTAATGGGTGTATCTATCCATGTTGAAATTTTAATTATTTGTTTGGTCTGTGGATCGACAGACAGACAAGGCTTCCATGCTGGATGAGATCATCGATTATGTGAAGTTCCTACAAGTCCAAGTCAAAGTGAGATTCCCCTCTTTTCCTTCAATATACTTTTGGGAAATTTACAAAATACAGTTTTCACTTAAATATGTCTACTATATCTATATCTATGTAGTAGAATAATTTCAACAATTTTTTTTTCCTTCTGTTTTTTCGTGACTTACTAATGTTATTTACGTTTCTAGTGTACTAACATGTTTATAATTTACAGGTTTTGAGTATGAGCAGATTAGGTGGAGCAGGAGCTGTAGCTCCACTTGTGGCTGATATGTCCTCCGAGGTAAATTTTCCACTTTCTTTCTGAATTTACCAATGTTCTTATTTATAGTAAAAAAGAAACTTTTTTCGAGGCTTTCTTGCTGCCATTGTTCTTTCATAAAAGAAAAGAAAAAAATCCCACTTTTCTTCTGCTTTTTCTGATTACTTGTTTCTTCCTAATTCAATGAAATAAAAAATAATCAAGCTCCTATTACAATAATTTTATCTTTGCCTACCTAAAATTGAGAAAGCAAGAAATTGAGGGAAGTATTAAAAAACATGTCAGAATTTCCATAAGAAGAAATACCCAGCATCCACGAAATAATGTCGTAAACTAGAGAAAGATTAGATGAGTCTTCTCACAAGATGACACACCAACTTTATTTTTTGTTAGCTTTGTTTCATAGTATTAATCAATCAATTCTGAAATTCTCAATCACCACAAAACGACAACCCAAAAGTAGCACGCGTAGCTACTTTCTCAGATTCCACTCTCTCCCCCTTAACAGTGCCACGTGTTCTTTTTCCTTGCAGGGTGTCAGTGACTGCGTCCAAACAAACGGCAACGGAGGGGTCCACCCACGAAACCCTAAAACGGCGTCGTCCTCCAACGAAAGCCTCACCATGACGGAGCATCAAGTGGCCAAACTGATGGAAGAAGACATGGGATCTGCCATGCAATACTTGCAAGGCAAAGGTCTTTGCCTCATGCCTATTTCTCTTGCTACTGCTATCTCCACTGCCACGTGTCACACCAGGAACCCTTTGATCAATGCTGCTAATAATAATAATATCAACGGTAGTTCTAACCCTATCACCGCATCTAACGGTGATGGGCCATCCTCTCCCGGAATGTCCGTTAACAGCATCGTCAAAGATGCTAACTCCGCTTCTAAGTCGTAGACGCCGTTTGCTTCGTTGACTTTTTCTCTTAACAGAGACATAAACAAAAGAGCAGCATCTAAGATGAAAACACAAAATGCGTGGAGTTTCTCAAGTCTAGGAAAATAATGCGTGGGACTTTTACGACGTCGTATTTACCTAGACTTTGCCAGATGCTAACTTTCGTATTAATATAGGTCTTGTAATTTTCTTTATTTTTTGTCATGACTTTCCTTTTTATTCACATTGGTGCACTCTTAAATTTTAGTTTTTATTTTCCGTTTGGAAAATGTAATGGGTATCAAAAGAGATAAGTTTGTACGAGAAAATAGCATAATCATTATATTCACAAATGATTATTTTGTATTCTCTATACAAATTTTATGTTTATGCAATGTTCTTAAACACTCATTAGTAAAGACCATTTTCTTATTTTCCATCAAATTTTTGTAATCATAGCGTATGAAATAATGATTTAAAGAATGTGTCATTAGGGTGAACACATGTTGAAAGGAAAAAAGAAAAGCATATGATAACAATACTACAAAACGCAATACGTATTGTTTAAGTTTTTTTTCATTAGCTATCACTTTTCAGCATTTAGTGCTTGATTTGTCTCATTATTTTGTTTCATTTTGTGTGTTACACTAAGTTATTTTACGCATATTAAAAAGATATTATAGATAACAAAAAGAGAATAACAATTGAATATTGGTATATTTTTTGTGAAAAACATTTATTTGTTTATTCACTAGTTCATAATGCAAATTGAAAATAATGTTTCGAGAGTGATACATATGAAATTGGCCACGTTTCTCTAATATTAGTCATGTACACTATTTTTTTTACGGAATTGTACTATGCATAATAATTAACGTGGGGCTGTGTACTCTTAGATTTTGTTTTATATTATCTTGTTAGGTAAGTTAACATATGGAATGATATGACGATTCAAAAATAGTTGATACAAATTTAATATTGGTAACATATTAAGGCTATGCTTGTCATTATCAAGACAAATTTTTTTAGTTTAAAGCTAATAGCTTATATTTATATGATCAAGAGAGATTTTGGCAACATTTTTTTCTCACAAAATTATAACTTAGCTAATGAACTTATGTTAAAAACGAATCATTAAAAATATATTTGACTTCAAATCTTCACAAGGATTTTGAATTGAACCGATTAAGAAGATTGTTCGAGCTTGAACAACATTTTGTCTACTCGGTAAGAGAGCAAATAGTGAGAGGATTTTGGTGGAAATAATTGTCTACCTTGCATTGTTATGTGAAGGTTGGTAGCCATTGGATACTGATATAAGGGTCATATATTGGAGACTATCGATGCCCATCGACGTCTGGATTCGTTTTGCTGTTGGAAGATGTTATTAGCCGTTGAGGTGTTACAAGTCGGAGATGATCCGAGACTGTGGAATGGTGACCAAGGCCTTTGTAAAGCAGATCTTATATTAGTCCAGAACATATGATATTTTGTGAGACTTTATTTAACACTCGGCCAAATTCATTGTCTTGTTCTTAGAGAAAAGAAAATCATAAAGTTAAGAAAAGAGAAGAAAAAAAACAATAGCTAGAATATGCAATGTAAACATGTACTGCGGAGCAACTAAATTAAATGCCCACGTTTGATTAGCATGGCAAATCAGTTTTAAGAATTTGTGGATCCCACGTTAGATTAGAAGAAGTCTCTATAACGCCACGCGTAGTTTCATCATCGTGATATCATTCATTCTTCTCTCTCCCACGATTCTTTTTTTATTGTTGATACATTCCTCATATGCCCATGTCTTGGATTGGAACAGCAAGATCATGACAAAAATATTTATTTTGATTCATAGTATAATTTTTTATTTTTTGGTACAAATAGTATAATTTACCTGAATCTCGTTAAATCATTTTTTTAAAATCCTGTTATTAAATTAAATTATACTATAATTTAATTTAATAATGCAGTTTGGAAAAAAATTTGGTTTAATGAGATTCATGTAAATACAGTTTATATATATAATCAATTATTTTTTTGCACACAATGTGAATTTTGCATAAGTGCACATTAACTTGAGCGGAGATGAATCAAGAATCTACTACTATATATTAAAAGAAATGTCTCAAAAATTCCCATTTTTGCCTCTCACCAATTTTTTTTTTAATTATTTTCTAATTTTTATATTTTTAATAACTTTTAACTATTTTTCAATTTTTTTCTCCCAAATTCAGTTGTTTCTACATTGCCGTTGTGGGAGATTAAGGTATCGTTTGACCCAGTTTTTTTTCTCCAACTTCTCTACATTTTTAAGGAGAAGTTAAGTCAAACATCATATCAATTAAGTACTTACTAAAAAAAGTACTTTTTTTGAATGCATAAAATTGAATGGAATGAGCTTTGGTCGAAAGTTGTTGAATGTTACTTTAAAAAACTACTTCTCGACAATTTATTTCACAAGCACCTCTTTTCAACTCACGTTGGGAACCGTTTCTTTTATTTTTTAATTTTTAATATTATATTTCAATATGTTTTTTTTTCTTCCATTCAACTTTATTTTATTTTATTTTATTGAACCGTTCCATTTAATTTTTTAAGGAGATTCCATTTAATTTTATTATCTTTTTTTCAAAGGAATGTTATTATCTTCTTATCACTTATATATTTAATTTCAATATCATTTAATCATCACCACCTCACAAATGTTTTTATTCACGCCGTCATTTAATGATACCAAATATTTTTATTTCCTTTCTTCAACTTCTCGAATATATACACACACATTAACGTTTAGAGTAATATTTTATGTCCGTCTGTCTGTTTTTTGGTTGAGTGCTACCTCACCGATCTTTTTTAACTATTTTCAAATTTTTTTATTTTTAAAACTTTTAACTATTTTTCAATTTTTTTATTTTTAACTATTTTTTAATTTTTTTTTCCCAAATTCAGTTATTTCTACATTGCCGTTGTGGGAGATTAAGATACCGTTTGACCCGGTTTTTTTCAACTTCTCTACATTTTTAAGGAGAACCTAGGCCAAGTACAATATCAATTAAGTACTTACTAAAAAAGATACTTTTTTTTAATGCAGTAAATTGAATAGAATGAGCTTTGGGCAAAAGTTGTTGAATGCTACTTCAAAAAACAACTTCTCGACAATTTATTTCACAAACATCTCTCTTCAATTCACGTTGGGAACCTTTTATTTTATTTTTTAATATTATATTTCAATATGTTTTTTCTTCCATTTAATTTTTTTTGAACCATTCCATTTAATTTTTTTTAAGGAGGTTCCATTTAATTTTATTATCTTTTTATCACTTATATATTTAATTTCAATGTAGTTTAATCATCACAACCTCACAAATATTTTTATTCATGCTGTCATTTAATGATACCAAATATTTTTATTTTCTTTCTTCAACCTCGCAAATACACACACATTAGCGTTTAGAGTAATACTTTATGCGTGTCTGTTTTTTTGTTACGCTAATGCGTATACTTTTATTTGGCGTTGAATAATGCGTATGATTATTTTTATAAAATTTTGATTTTAATTAAAAGTAAAATTGTTGATTATGTTTTGAATCTTCTCCCAAGTAATATACCTATCCATATTATATTTAAGGAAAAAATTATAAAGCAATACTTATATCTTTTTAATTATGCAGGAGAAGAAAAGAAATATTTTAGTTCTGATTCTATAGATCGCAGTGAAGCAAATGAAAATGATGTCTTTGAACAGGTGACAACAAAATTTCTTAATTCTCTTCAAACTTTTGGATTGCTTAATCATTCTATCAAACTCAAAGTTGGGACACCAATAATGTTATTAAGGAATTTAGATCAGGCAGAAGATTTGTGCAACGGAACTCGATTAACAGTTACAAGACTTGCTAATCATGTCATCGAGGCCAAAATTATAATTGGAAAAAATATTGGAAACAAAGTTTATATTCCAAGAATGTCATTATCACCTTCACAATCACCATGGCCGTTCAAGCTTGTGCGAAGACAATTTCCAGTTGTTGTATCATTTGCGATGACGATCAATAAGTCGCAGGGTCAATCCTTAGATCATGTTGGTTTATATTTACCGAAAGATGTATTTAATCATGGACAATTGTATGTAGCTATATCTAGGGTCAAAAGGAAGGAAGGACACAAAATATTAATACATGACAAATCAAACAAGATAATGTCTAATACGACAAATGTTGTATTTAAGGGGGTGTTTTAAAATGTAAAATGATGTGTGTATTTGATCTAACTAAAACAAGATATTTATGTTATCTTATAAATATGTGTAGACATCAAATATGCTCTTTTTGTGTATTTATTTGTATTTTAGTATATAATTTCTATATCAATTACATAGTTACTACGTAAATAAGAGAAATCATTCATTTCCTGGACAAATAAATAACCGAATTCTGCAATGTATAGGTAATTGAAGATTTTTGATTTCTTAAAGGGATGGATTATAAAATAAAATATAATTGCACATTTAGAATTATTCTGACAATTGATACTCATATGAACTGATTACATGCTCTTTTAATCACCCCAAACATATTTTATGATGTTTTACCTAATATTTTATGATGTTTCTTAATTTCATTGTTATAATTAACTTCCTGGTGTTTACAAATAACACTAATTCCATTTTATCATTTGAACTATGTCACCATTTGATATTTGAGAATCAAAATCCACAATTGGTTACCTTTAAAATCTTTATTGTTGTTGCTTCATAAATAAGCAACTCATGTATTTGATTTGGAGTATTATTGTGCAGTCTTGCTCTTCATTGACATTGTTTTGTTATGGCCAATAAAGAAAAGGTAACAAAGGATCATCAATATATTTAGTCTTGACACTGTATTCATATCATAGTCTCTTATTGTTTGAGATAACTTAATATAAACCAAAGGCATACATCAGTTAAATTATATTTACTTTCAGTTTCATTGATTCAATGGAATGTAATATTGTGGTGTGAATTATACTGATATATCGAGCGAATTTTTTATCAAACGCGTTACTGAACCCGTGCGAAGCACGGGTTTGTAACTAGTAGTATATGAAAAACTTTTCTAAGGCCTTGATATCTATCTAAGACATCAACAAAACATCGAGTACTTCACGACGATCATGATTCGTATGAGCCTTATAATTATTACCTTAAATCAAAAAGATAATTTAGTTTAAACAATAAACAAATATGGAGTGAAGTCTTTCATAATGATGGTGTAGCTTGCTAAATTAAGCGAAAGAAAACATATAACCAAAGCATGGCGAAAAACTAATCAACCAATTATGAGTTAGAGTGGAAGAATTTAAGGAAATTCGTGGGAAAAGGTGGAAGCCCAAAAAAAAAGATGACAAGGTAAATTACAGTTCGGAATGTATTCGTGAGGCTCTAATTCGTTTGATATTGCATTTTTCGTAAAAACCAATAAGCAGCAAATAGCGAGACAAGACGGAAAGGAATGCCTTAAAATTCAACAAATAAATTATTAGAGATTACAATATAGCAGTAAAATCCTTTGTTAAAATGGTCGAATAAATATCACATAACAAATGTTTAATTTATTTTTTTGTCAAAGGATTTTACTGCTATGTGATTACAAGTCTATCGAGTAATGAAATCCATTCACGTTAACTTAAGAAAGGATCATGACGAGTTTTCCACACTAGCTTTAAAAAAACTAAATATCTCCTTTTAACATGTGGTTTCAATGTATTAAAATTGATGGTGAATATATTATCTGTAGTAAAATATACTATACTTATCTGTTCACTTCACAAATCATTTTCACTGAACTTATTTAAAGAAATTTTTTGTTTAACTAAAATGCCTTTTCCCTTTCTAAGTAAGTATTTTGTCAAAAGAATGTTTAATTTATTTTGTCCATGCAATGTTAAATGTTAATCATTATCATTTAAATATTATCTTAAATTAATTTTGCATGCATCACTCTTTTTTTTAGAGGTTGTTTGCATCGCTCTAATCTTATATGTTTCTTCCGTCCTAAAATATAAGCAAAAATTAATCCATAAAACTTAATGTATTTGGTTTAAAATTTGTACTAAATTCATCAACTTATGTTCTTATTTTTGCTTACTTTTTTGGACAGAGGAAGTCTGCGTTAACACTCAACATATAATCTTGATTTAGAGACGAAAGAAAAGTAAGAGTAAGAAGAGGAACTTGGATCCCGAGAAAAACATGGACCAGGAAGAAAAATTATATGCAACAGTAGAGGAGAGGAGCTCTAAAAACAATACGAACAATAGGTGTGAACACAAACACAAACAGAAACATAAGTTATCTTATATGTTTAGAACCCTAAAAAAAGAAGGTCGATTTGCTTACTATGTGTCATTTTTCTGTAGCTGATGGTATATGCTATGCAGAGGTGGTTATGGCTGACTATTGGTATATGCATGGAGACTTCTCACAGTTATAGCTGGTGTTCGTATCTTAGGTGGCTCGGGAGTAAAGGAACAAAGAGTTTTAGGATTAGTTGGTGTTCAGAAATGAGTGCATTTTTTTAGTTAGACCCTAATGTTATATTAAGGCAACGTCTTGAAAATAGTTCTTGACAAGGGGATATTTACCTTGTACTATCTATCGGCTTTCCTATTTTTGGACCAATTAATTTGGTCTTCGTATTTAATTGGAGTTCTCCTTATATTGCTATTTTTAGTGAAAGTCATAAATTTAGCTGTTTCAAAGAAAGTAAAAAGATTCGATCATTAAGGCTCTGCTTGGTAAAAACTGCGGATAGCTAATAACTTATAGCTGATGACTAATAGCTTATAGATGATAGCTTATAGCATATGACTGATAGCTGATAAGATAATTAAAGTGTTTGATAAAATTAGCGGTTCAATTAGCTGATAAATATAAAATGACATAAAAGGACATTTTTAATTCATAATAAACTTTATATCAATTAATATTTTAAATATTTGATAAGGAAATTTTTAATTTAAGATATATTTTATATATTAATAAATTATTTTTTTGTTAAATTTTTATTTTCAGTTTAGTTCATTTCATCCCTAAAAAAAAGTTCATTTCATTTCAGTTTTGATACTTATAAAAAATAAAAATAAATTATGCAGTTTATTTTAAAAACAAAAACAAAACCGAAAATAAGATGTTCTTTTATATTACTAACTTAAGCAACTAGATTTGTACCATACCTTAAAAAAAACTAGATTTATACTAAAAAAAAATGAAATTTTTTAAGGGATGAAATGAAATAAACAGAAAATAAAAATTTAACAAAAAAAAAAATTTAATAATATATAAAATATATCTTAAATTAAAAATTTACTTATCAAATATTTAAAATATTAATTTTTTATTAAGAAGTTAAATTAGTCCACCTAAATTGACATTAGAGAGAATCGAATCTGAGACCTCAAGGAGGAGCACACTCTCAGATTCCAAGTCAATACCACTAGGCCAACCCAAGTGGGTTTCAAACTAAAAGGATCTATTTGAAACTTTTGAAACTTAAAGGACTAACTTGAGAATTCTTTCAAACTAAAAGGATCAAACGTGATATTTGGCCTTGTCTATTATATTCATATTATGTTCTCATTTTTTCTTTGTATTGTTTTGGTTTTTGTGTTAAAACCTACATTTCTTTGTATATTTTGGTTGTCCCACAATTTGTCTCATCAAATGGTTGTTCAAATAACATCACACATTTTTTTATTCGAACAACCATTTTACATTTTGTAGAACTTTCTTACTCGCTGTATTTTTGCTTTTTCTATCTGTTGTTTTGGTTTTTGTGTCAATACTTGCATTTCTTTGTATATTTTGGTTATCCCGCAAATTGCTCCAAAAAAATGATTGTTCAAATAACACTACTATAATTTCAAGTATATTTTCAACATTAACATTCACTTTTTAAGTGATGTAACTCGTGTAGAGTGTAGACTTTATATAAGTTTCACTTAATAAGAAAATGAGTGTCAGAGTAAACGTTGAAAATATGTTATTAGCACCTTTCTTTTTTTGTTGGTCGAAAATAATAGAGAAAGAAAGAGAAAAAGAGCGACTACGAACATAATGAGACTAGGAGAACGAGTTATTTAAAAATGGTTGTACAAATATCATTTCTCTTTGTTTTTACTCTCCTCCTGTCTATTTATGGTTTTTGTTTAATAAGTAAAGAGAAAAATAATATTGTCTCAAAAGTTGTCATAAAATAATTGTACAAATATCATTACTCGTGTTTTATATATAGAGAAAAGTTTCATCAACTATTTTCTACTCAATTTCTCTTTTCTTTTTCTAATTTTTATTTTCTTTCCCTAATCAATTAATTTTTAATACGAAGGGGACCTAAATTGACGGCCAGAGAGGGAAAGTAATGCGACTAACGTTATGAAGGATGGTGGTGTACCTACAAAGACTTTGACAATCAAATGGTGGGATAAAGACACAAAATTTTGAAAATAATTATTAGTGGTGGGACTCACTTAATGATAAGACACACTACATACTTTTTCATATCCATCTCTCACCAAATGGCATTGTCCATTCATTTTAAACAAATGGAGAAAATCTTAACTACCCCGCCTACCACATGTACTCCTCGCTTTCCTCTACCTTCTCTTATTTAACAACTCACATTTCAATTTTATCCCGTTACACTTTCATTAATCCTAAACTTACCAATAAATTCAAAACCTTCTTCTCTTTCAAACCTCCCAATTCTATTCTTGATGCAAATCTAGATCACCCAATGTTCAACTTTATCCTAAATTAACATCTGAGAATTCTCTCTCTCATTTTCCTTGTGTCATCTTTTACATTCTTTCAAGTTTCTAAATTCTCATATTCATATTTCCTTTTGGTAGCTACAATTTTATATAACTTGTTTCTGAACATGTCATTGACAAATAATGCATCACCCTCACTAATGTATCCTTTCATTGGCTCTTTATTGGTTATATTTTCTCCTTTCGCAAGAACCATGGAATACAAACACTTCATCAAAACCAAAGAATTAATTTTGGCTGCTTTCTCAAACTTGTTGAAACTTAGTTGATCAACATCATTAAACAACACCAGGAC
>Ga0099826_10001730_pt1 | contig 13462 bp, 8 predicted proteins | sample Mtrugardesep15_FD_76830 | JGI IMG/M metagenome (GOLD analysis project Ga0099826, IMG submission 76830) | Root nodule microbial communities of legume samples collected from California, USA - M. trunc garden sep15 | ecosystem: Host-associated > Plants > Roots > Nodule | place: USA: California... | reverse complement strand
GACATGGTTTCAGGAATTTGGCCAGTTATATGGTTTCTTGACAAGTTGAGAACCACCAAACCAAATAGTTTTGTTATCTCATTTGGAATATTTCCACTGAAGTTATTATTAGAAAGGTCTATGCTAGTAACAAGGGAAAGAGTTTTGGTATACTTTAGCATTTGGTTTTTCACGTACACGTTCAATCCTTCTTCATAGTAATGACCACGATATTCTCCATACAGTAAGTATTTATTTTTCTTCCGCACTTGGGCTATTGCTTTCAGATCACCCAAATTGGTTGGAATGCTTCCAATCAAGCCATTACTAGCAAGGTCAAGGACTTGCAAAGAACCTAGTTTTGAAAAATCAACTGACAATTCTCCATAAAATGCATTAGACCTCAAAATGAGAATTCTAAGATAAGGAAAACCTTCCCCAAACCAAGTTGGAATAACACCTGACAATATATTGGAGCCTAGATTCATGGTTTCCAAACTGGACAAATTTCTTAAAGATGATGGCAAGTTTCCTGAAAAGTGATTATCATTAAGGTGCAGTGATCTGAGTAGTTGTAATTGACCCAAAGAACCTGGAATTGTCCCAAATAGACTATTATTCCCAAGGTCTAGTACATCGAGTAAAGAGCAATTTGCAAGGCTTGGAGGGATCCTTCCAGTTAAGTTGTTTCCTGAAAGATCAATGGCAATAGCAGATGACATTTCTCCTAAAGACACTGGTATTTCTCCATTGAGTTGATTATGTGAAAGAGATAAAAATCTCACTTCATTCATGGGTTGACTTATGTTCAATGGGATTGCGCCTGAAAAGCGATTGTGTGAGAGATCTAGCAACTCAAATCCTTGTGTCATAGTAGGGAGAGGTCCTTCAAGAAGATTAAAGCTTAGATCAAGCCTGACAAATAAAGAAAATGCCATAGGGATTGGACTTGGAAGCCGACCTTGTAACTCATTATGAGACATGTTTAGAATTGTCAACGAAGATGTAATATCCCAAAACCAATTTGGAATAAAGCCAACAATGCTAGTGTTCGAGAAGTCTAATTCCCAAATCCTACTTTGTGATTTCAGCCAAGGTGGAAATGAACTCCCCAAAACACATGAATCCATACGAAGGATAGCTACTTGGAAAGGTGGTAGCCAATTTGCACTGACATTTAAAGTGAATGAATTGGAAGACATCGTCCACATTATCAACTTACTCAACTTTGAAAAATGGTCTTCAGTTACCATGCCTGTTAACTGATTGGAAGAAATATCTACAAATGACAACTTATCTATTTGTCCTATACTGTAAGGTAGAGTACCATTTAATTTATTCCCGCTAAGGTCCAAGAGAACGAGATTTTGCAGCGACCCTATGGAAAGAGGAATGGGACCTTCAAGCAAGTTATCTGAAATATTAATATCGGTTAAATTTTCTAGCTGAGTCAACCAATCTGGAATTTTACCATGTATCTGGTTGTCACTCACGTAGAAAAACTTCATATTAGAAAGAGGTTTTCTTGAAGGACAATTTTCTATTCCTTGAAGAAACTCAGGCAAAGTTCCTGTCATGTTGTTTCCTGATAAAATCAGTACTTTCAAGTTGCAGAATGCACCAATTGAACTAGGAATAACACCCTCAATACTATTATTTGAAAGATCAAGGTAAGTGAGAGAAGTCAAGTTTCCAAAGGATGAAGGAAGTCTCCCATATAATTTATTACTTTTCAAAACAAGGACCTCTATTCTTTCCCATCCTTTCATGAACAGTTGAGAACAGCTTGCTATGAGATCATAGTTTTCCCTTAAATTCAAATACCATAACTTAGGAAGGTCTCTCAAACCAAGTGGTATTTTTCCATAGAAACCACTATTTCTCATGTCAATATGTTCTAAGGTGCTAATATTAACAAGCCAATTAGGTATCTTGGAAAAAAAAGCATTAGAACTAAGATTTAGAAAAGCAAGTGAAGTAAAATTGAGAGATGAAGGAGATGAAAGTTGACCAAAAAGATGGCAAGAAGATAGATGCAGTTCTATTAAAAAAGGAAGGTGGTTTAATGCACTAACCAAGTCTGTTCCTGCTACCGATGAAAGGTCAACTCCATCCATAGCAAGATATTTCAAAGTGACAAGGCCAGCCACCCATTGTAGATTTTGAACATGCAAGCTAACAGTTTTGAGATCAAGATATTGCAAGTGAGAAAGGTTTCCCAAATGGGGTGGAATTAAACCAGCAAAGCCAGCATTTGCCAGATTCAGATATTGCAAATTTACTAGTGATCCAAAGAACTCGGGAATCAGTATTCCCTTGAATGTGTTGAAGCTCAAGTCTAAATAACTTAGTGACTTGAGCTTCATCAAAGATGGTCTTAGCTCACCACTCAGGTTTTGCATTTCATGCTTGCTACCAGAAGAATTTAGGAACATTTGGTGTGGGTTATGGAGATCGATTGAAACGACCGCGCCTGTGATGTTATCGCAATATATTCCGTGCCATTGACAACAGTTGGTGTTTCTCCATGAAGATAGCCGGTTGTTCGAATCCTCAAGCCCATTTTTGAAGTCTATGAGAGACTCCTGATCAGAAGCTAAGCATTCAATTGCTACAACATTGATTTTCACAGAAATCGCAAGTAACAAACTATAAACTAGTAATATTAACAACCAAACTTGAGAAATATTTTCCATTGATGTTTCTCTCATCCTCTCAGTGTAAACTGATAATCATATGTAAATTGTGAAAGCCTAGGTCACAAATCAAAACATTGCATTTTAAGCCTATTTGATTGTTTTTGATAGGCAAATTATATTTATAAATAGATGCCAACATTTGACCAATTCTGATCCCTCGTATCACAGAAACTTCTTTTTGTTTACCATGCGAGGAGGGATCACAATCAAAACTAAACTAAATGTTCATAGATACTACAAAATGCGTATATAAACAATTACCTATATACAAATCAAAATAATTAAATAACAGAATTAAGTTATGTTTAGTTTTCCTTGCGAGTTTATTCATTTGGAAGTATTCATTCTGTAACCTTCTCGGCCTAACATATTTTGACTATATCAACAAAATCTATTCGCTGCACTATCATTATAGTAGTACATAATTATATATTAATTAACAAAATGACTCAGTACAAATTCATGATGTGTTTTGCCATTCAATAAAATTAAATTAAATTAAATTGAGAATCAGTAAAAATAATATTGTGACTTGTTAGTTCATTATTCAACTTGACACATCGGTAAAAATAACCCTAAATTTGGAAGAGTATTAAATAGATAAATGCAATAGGTATTTTGAATCGGTCATTCTACATTGTTTAATAAAAGATCAGTAGACTAACAGTAGGCTAGGGTTTGAATTTTAGCAATAGTACAATACAGTGAGTCCAATTAGAAATCTAAAAAGAAGTCAAACTAATTTCATATTATATAATGCAGATCATTTTTCTGTGAGTTTATTAATTTGGAAGTATGCATTCTTCCTGCTAAGATGGTGATAGAAAGAATAATCGACATGAATAGAATTTCGGAATTGTGATACAGTCATTTAAATTATGTACTTAATTCCATGACCATGCACGACGATATTAATTCCTTTCATCAGTCATTCAAATTATATTTTCTTTTTTTGCAAAGGAATTCTCCAACTCCATCAATATCAGTATAGAATATTTGTGTCACCCTTGGTGAAGTTCAAGAGTTTGTGTAACTCATGAGGCTAGATAGCGAAACCAGATACCATGTTGGAGATCTAGATTCAACTCATTGTCTCTTTGGGTTCGTTGCAAACATGTAATTATGAGTTTGTTCATGTTTTCTGGTTCATGACTTAATTTGTTCGTGTTAATAGATACAAAAATACTCATCAGTTGTAGATACAAAAAACATATGAATTTTCCACAAGATCATAACATGGATGTTCGGTCATATTTAGTTAGGGCATCGTATTGTTGAATTGATCTATAATCCATATTTTATTGGCATGATAATAAGACATACATGATAATGATGCAATAAGATGACATAATTAAGCATGAACAATTCCATAGGCAACAAGTCGAAAGGAAGTGAGTTTCCTTGTGCTTTTGTTTAACGTCTCATACACAATGGCTTCATAAACCTTAGAAATTGTTGAACTTAGGTCGGCAGAAAAGGTGAGGCGGTAGTTGGTCCCATCAACAACTTGTGATTCACCTTTGATGATCTTCTTCAGCTTCAGCGTTGCCCCTGATTTCTTGTCGTACTCGGTAACAGCAAAATTAGCGATTTCGATCACGTGTGGATCATTGATGTTGCCAATGGGGGAATAACCACCCTCTATAGCTTGAATCTTAGCCACAAAAGCAAACAAAACAAGGACAACAATAGCAAGGGATTGGAAATTCATGATGCTTATATATCGTAATTTTTATCTTTTTATGCTTTAGAAATCACAAGAAATCATAGCCTTAGTAAGTTAAGCGCTACTCATATATATTGCATAAAAGTAATGAAAGTTGATATTATTATTTGTTTACTAATGCAAATGAATAAAATTAAGTCAAAAGTTTTTTTTTTTTTTAAGGAAAATTAAGTCAAAAGTTTAAAGTTGGTATAAAAGAAAATAAAAAATTTAATTCTATTTAATGAAAATACTAATGGTATTCTTTATCACTAAAAGTCAATGAATTAAGTCAAAAGTTTAAAAATTTTAAAAGTGAAAGTCATTTAATTCAATTTAATGAAAATAAATTAAATCACTATTTTATCTCTTTATAATATGTTACATTTTAAATTAAATTTTGAAACAAATATATTTAATACTCTCTTCGTCTCAAATTAGGTGTCCAAAAATATTTAAAACTCTCTCCGTCTCACATTAGGTGTCCAATTTTACACAATTATTAACGAAATGATTAGAAGTGTTAATTAGAGTTATAATTGGAAAGCGCTTTAATAGCACTCATTTTAGGCGTTTAATAGCGCTTGCCAAGCGCTAAGAAAGCCCCCGCTATTATAGGTAAGATACCTGTAATAGCGCTTTAAAAGCGCTATGGTAAGACCACATTATAATAGCGTTTTTAACAAAGCGCTAATATAGCCTGCTTTTGGTGGTATTAAATAGGCTTTCAGAACATTGTTTTATTAGCGTTTCAGAGAAAGCGCTATTATAAGCACTTATTTTTTATTTTTTTTTGGAAATCCTGCATATTAAAGTTCAATACAGCAACAAATTAAAAACAAATATTAACAAATTGATAATAAATAATATCAATAAATTGGTAATAAATCACATTGCAGACATGAGTAATTCATTGATCAAAAATAAACATGAGTACTTTTTTGATAAAAACTTAGTTACAAGTATCATAATATTAATCAATCCTATAGGACATCTAATGACAACTTTAAAGATCAATCATTTATTTATGAACTTCCAACATAAGCTTCTTCACAAAGCTGCTCGGCCTTCTATGTCATCTACATTAGTGATGAACATGTGATTCAAGGTCTGCACTAAAGCAATTAATTTCATAATATTACTTATAATCCAATATATGATATTTGTTCACAACAAGACTTTTTTTCCCATTCTAACCAAAAGTAGAATAATAATAATACCTTCGGATGTAGTTGTTAGTTGTCTGTCACTGTCACCATCAGTCTCTTGAATGGGAGTAACAGGTTTCCTACAAACAACACCATAACATATCAAAATAGATACCAAAACAAAACTGAAAATGCAGCAGGCCCAACAATCAGAAGTTAAGAATCTTAAGTGTTGCATCGCTAGCAAGAAGTTGGAACAATTACTCGAGAAAACTACTAAACAGATTCGGTAATTAGACGAAAACTACTACAACTTAGTTTAAGGTGTGTTTTGAACTAACTCAATAATCTTCTCTACTGTCAAAATAAACTTTTCACTTCTCTCACTTCTCAAACTCTTTGAGAACACAAATTTGATATCACTAATGTCTTTCCTGCCCTCGAGTAAATAGCCCCTTAACAATCATATTCGATCATAGAAAAATCTTTAATCTTGAAAATAAGTAACTGACTGAGATCAGGGAAGAAGAACGCATGCACTCACATTTGAAACAAATATTGAAAATTTGAGAATAATACCAAAGGTGAAGAACGGAAGCAACATATTTGGTAAGGATCCTAAATATATTTCACAATATATAAATATACATTATTCATTTTCTAAGTTCATTATTCATTTTCTAATTTGACACTCCCACTGCAATATTCATAAAATAGTTAGAAAAAAAATTGCAAAAATTACAAAGGCTTAAATCAAAAAAGAGATTAACCTAAAAAAAGATTGTATAATGGAAAACTATATCTAGACATGAACACCCTAGTTCAGAACAAACCATAGTGCCAATATCTCAAGCACAAATCTAAAGTACCAAGGAAGAGCATAAGCTACATGTTAGGAACCATGGAGTCTTCAAGTAGAGCACATATCCCTAAGCTACTTGTTAGCAACACATTAAAGTGACATGCTAGCAACGCATAAGCTACCTGTTAGCAACACATTAAAGTGAATAAAAACTAACTTAATTTTTTTAATATATTTTAGCTTTTATATATATGAAAAAAGAAAAAGAACAAAGATTGCATTGCATGACAGTAGTACTAGTGTTGCTTCTATATAGATCGCAGACATTCTCACTTTCATGAAATCTACAAAATAAGTACAGTAGCATGGACAAGCCAACTCAATTCCTTTTATGTGGCCAATGTATTTCAGAAAAATAGAGAACCAAATTGACTAGAAAAAGCTATATTTGATAACTGCCGAAAAACTGTGAACAATTGCTAAACACAAAAACTAGCATAAACATCTAAACTGCCAAAACTCACGGAAATAACCAACCAAAACCCCAAAACAATGAGGTTACAAAATGCAGCAAGCACTTATCGCAGTAATCAAAAATCATCTTACTTGTAACAACATAAATTAGATCATGACAACCGGCAGCTACCAGCATGAAATAATAATAAATCATCTACTTGTAAAATCAATTTCATAAAGCATCATCGAAGTAAATCATTCAATTTCGTAAAGAACCATCCAATTTCATACATAAACAACATAAAAGTAGCATCAAGATACTTATTTCACAATAGAAAATCGATAAAGAACATATATTGAACATATATACACATTGAACTAAAAGATAGTCCAAAGTACAAAATTCTTCAAAGCTTACCCCTGGCCTAGGCAACTAATCTAGAAGGTTGGGAACACTCCAATCAATTAGAACTCTGTGCTCTTGACTTAAGGCATGTATTATAGCATCGTCGTGTAACTCAACACCAAAAAGCTCACCATTTGAAATATACCAACCTAATACAATATGCAACAAGTACAAAATTTCCATCAAGGAAAAGTTCACCCAACATAGAAATGTGAAATAAGAATATTTGAGTTCAATAACACAAATCAATTAAATTGAATCCTAATTTCTCATTAATATTAATTCTAATACAATATTAAGATATTAAGATCACTAAACACAAACTGAAACCAATTTTTAGGAGATACTCACAATTAGAGAGTCAAATTTCATTGAGTCAAATAATCAAACACTTCACAGGCAACACAATAACATAGTCAAATAAAGCTTAAAAGTGCAAAATATAGTCAAATTTCATTTAGTCAAATTAACAAACACTTCATAGGAAACCCATAATACCATTAACAAAGGTCTTACAGTTTGCAAAAATCATATTAAAATATAGTCGCAACCACTTGTGATTATTAGCAGCATGTGCACTTTATAAACCCATGATTTAGAATTTATTCACTAAACTAATTTCACTTAACAAATAAACCCATGGTTTAGAATTTATCCACCAAACTAATATCACTTAACAAAAGGGTTAAGAACTTACAAGAACAACACCAAACAGCAGCCGCATTCAACGAGTCATCTGTTAAAAAAATTCATCATAAACAATACCAAAAAAAATGAAACAAAATTAAAAAAGTAATTGATTTCTGGGTTTTAGTAGATTTCTTACTTTGAACGAATCTTAGGGATGAAGGGTTTCGATTGATTTGAAGGAGAGTTCGAAGATATTGAGATGGGTTCGAAGAGGCAATGAAATGAAGGGTTATACGTAGAGATAGAGATGAAGAAACCATGAAGGAGATACGATGATGAGATGGGTTGTGAGTTTGACGGAGGTGGGTGAGGAGGAGGTAGGTTCGACATTGGTGGGTTCAGAATCCAGATAAGGTTCGACGGTGGTCGGTTCTGGCCTCTGGGTGAATGGTTGTGACTTGTGAAGGAGAGGTGGTAGAGAGTGGGCCCGATACTGGTGGTGAGAGAAGATTGGGTTTAGAGAAGAGTTTGAAAGAGAAAACGGTGGTGGAGTGAAAGAGTTTAGTGAGAGAGAAGTGTTTTTGTGACTGAGTGGTTTTTGGTGAGAGAAGAGTTTTTTTTTGTTTGCGCTAGAATAAAAAGTGTCAGTTATATTTTTTTTATTATTATAGCTTAGAATAGCGTTTTGGGGAAAGCGCTAACATAGAGGTTGCCAAATAATAGCGTTTCCCAAAAAGCGCTATTGAACCAAACACAAATAATAGCGTTTACGAAGAAACGCTATCTAACACATGTTTTGAGCAGCCTATTATAGCGCTCAAATATAAGTGTTATAATACGTCTTTGTGTTGCCTTTTTAATAGCATTTTGTCAAAAGCGCTATTAAAATGGTGCTATAAAAGCCCAAAATTGTAGTAGTGATTGGACATTTTTTTATACAAATGACTCAGTTATTTTCGGACAGAGTATGTACTATCTAAAATCCTTTAAGGAGTGCCCTTATGGCACTCATTAACATTGTCCTTGTTTTAATGGTAAAATGTGTTTAACCATTTGGGTTGGTATGGTGGTTCTGACTTGGGATTTGAGTGTGTGCTCCTCCTCAAGGTATCAGATTCAATTATCTCTCGTGTCAATTTGAATGAGCTAAGTTAGCTTCTTAAAAAAAAGGTAAATTATGCTTCATTTACTAAAACACTATTATTAATTATAGTTAGTGGAGTATTTAGATAATTAAAATGCAATAAACAATGGTACGTTGGTGGAAAATAATAATTAATGTTGTGTTGGTATAATAAAATGAATAAATAATTTGAGACAAAAAAAATGGTAAAGAGGACACCTATTTTTTCTTTGTTACAAGGAAAAATAAAGGAAAAAAAAACATAAGCAAGAGAATTCCAATTGCCTCCATCTTGAGGAGGTATAAGAGATCCGCTGGAGGAGAGACATGGTAGAGCAGCTTAATATCCGACCCTGTTCTAAGATTGGCCATAAAATTCGTGCATTGGTTACCCTCTCTATGAATGTGGCAAACAATTGCATTATTTTGCCTAATCAGATCTTTCACATCTTGGATCAAGACAACATAAACATGGTATCTCATTGACGGTCCTTTTAGGAGGTACAATGCAATGAGTCGGTATAGCAAACAAGCTCAATAGTGTTCAAGCTTTTAGCCAAAATGAGCCCGTGGTAAATAGCGTAAGGCTCAACATACATGATGTTAGATGAATCATTAATATATCCTGAGAAACTTGATAAATAAAATCCAGCATTATTCCAAATAATTCCACCAAAATCAGCTCTCACGGGGGTGCCCAAACAACTACCGTCAACATTGAGGATGGTGCAAGAATAGTTATCATTATTCCACGTAATGAATCTCTCAACTTGTTCCACATGAGAATTAATCGTGAAACAATGAGTAAAAGAATCTACCATATTGTGGATGTTGTAGGAGAGGTGGCTAAGAGGCCAGTTTTCATTATTAAGACACATAAGATTTCGGTGAAGCAAAGCCCTCCAAACTGTGGCCGTGAAAATGAAGGATTGGGGACCCGAAGAGCCCTCTTTCAACCAATGGCTCACTTCCATATCTGCGAAGAAGCTTGCATCATTGAATTTGATATGATTCCAAATAATACGAGAGAATTTACAGTCACTGACACAATGAAGGAAAGGGCCGAAGGAGCCATATTCTTGTTGTTGAGCAATAAGAGAGTGGGGACAGAATTTTGGCAAGCCAACCAAAAAAGAAATTTGTGCTTTTTCAGAGATTTTAATTTCCAAATCCAAGACAAAGGAAGAAATTGAACATTAGTAACCGTGTTTGTATGGGACAATAACCAAGCATAACCACTCTTAATAGTGTATGAACCATTTTTGTTGGATGCCCAAATGAAAGCATCATCTAAGGAGGGGTTGAACTTAATGTTCAAGTTGTTAATGAAATTGGATGCTGATGGGGGAAGTTATGAGTATAAAACTTGAGAATATGGGTCATTGGAAGAGAGCACATCTTTAATAGTCAAGTGTGAATCATGTATGTCTAAGATCGAAACAATTGAACCTATGTGACCCGGAAAGCTCCAAGGATAAAACCAAAAGGAAGAACTACCTTAACCCGCCCGTCAAGAGAAACCTTCTTTGATACTCTGACAAATATCATCCTATTTGATCCAAGGTATTTTCCTAGTATCCTCACAATCCAAAAAAAACATTCTAAGATAGATTCAATAGAGGAAATATACCGAAATAGTGAATAAACAAATTTCAGAAGAATCAGACGGCCCCCCAAAGATACGTTTGTACTTTTCCAACCATACAAACGAGATTTTGTTTGACAAAGCAAAAGGATAAAAAAATTTAACCACCTTTTGTCACCATCTATCCCAAGATACACAAAAGGGGTCCGACCAGTTTTGCAATTTATAACCATGGTTGCCTCAATTAACCAAGAATCTACCACATTCACACCAACCAACATAAGCCATTTAAGTGATTTTGATCTTTAAGTTATATAGATTTAGACTAAATTGAAAACGTTTACAAACTTAAAAGACTTTTGTGTGACCAAAGTAATTTAATGACCATTCAGTTACAAATCTTAATCTTAAAAAATTTATGTCTACCAAAATAACTTAAAACTAATTGTTTCAAACCTCAAAATTAAAACTCTTCTTTAATTTAATATTCCTTGAAAAAAAACAAAAAACTTTTATGCTTTAATTTAATCTTGAAAAAGTAAACAAAAAAAATATTTAATCTTGAAAAAAAAATAAAAATAAAAATAAAAATAGGACGTATCTAAACCATATATGGTCAAACAAATTTTAGGGGAAAGGGGAAAGCACAAGCACGCACAAGCTGTTCACGGCAGACAGAAATTCACACACGACAGAGACCTTTAGTTGGCACGAAGCAGCAGAGAGTAACAAAATCGCAATTCGCGAATAATAATTTCAATCGGACCCAGAAAGCGTGTACTTCAAAGATCGCCGTGTGAAATGGATAGTGACGATGACTTCACCTTTTGTCAGGTATCATACCTCTCTTTTTTCATTTCATTTTATTCACCGCCATAATCATCATTTGTAATCAGTTTATGCTATAATCACTTAATTAAGATGTTTATCCAAACACGGTCATAGAGTTTATTTAGTGTATTTTGTTGGTGTAAATCAGTTTTACAGCAACAAGCAGATACTTCTGATTTTCCATGTTATCTGATCAATTTCAACTTACACTTACAATTTGAAATTACTCTGTAGGTCAGTACACCTGTGGTGGAAACAAACGAGCTTGTTTCAGAAATCGCGGATATTTCCATAAAGGAAGAATCCTCAAATGCAAGTAGTAGTAACAACAATAATGGCGGTGTCTTATGGAAGGAAGGGTTATCAAATGATTCTTCAAACTCTAAAAAGGAGGGTACAATTGGTTCTTTGTCTTTCAGTGTAATTAGCACAGCGAGCCAATCAACCAAGAGTGATGCCAAGGAATCGCCTCAGAAGTTGTCAGAACAGAAGAGTTCTGTTAAAAAGCCAACGGTTCGGGCCAAAGTTCCTTTTGAAAAGGGTTATAGTCAAATGGATTGGCTCAAGCTTACTCGAACTCATCCTGACCTTGCAGGTGCTGTTATTCTGTTGACCATATTGTTTTATTAAAAAATAACCATCTAATTTGTTAGAGCTTTGTAAGATAAGAATAGTTGAAAGAGTTAAGAGCTACTGGTTGATTATTATAGTTGAAACTTGAATATGTGTGGCATGTTATCAGTTTTTGGACAAACTTGCTATTACAATTTCCAATGCTTATGATAGTATGATACCATTACTAAAGTTGATAGCCATTAAGGCTTTGTTTGCGACTTTGGAGGGGATTTGGAAGAAAGGAAGGAACAAGTGGAAGAAATAGAGGACATTGGGAGGGGAAGGCTTTGGCGAGTTAGTTTTTCTTCATAATACAAAACCCTTCTCATTTGGGGGACCTAAAAAGTTATATTAGAGGAGGGATTTGGAGGATTTTGGAGGGTTTACATGAATTCTTCAAATTTAATCTATGTTGTTATAATATTCTTAATATTAAAAATATATGAATCATAACCACTAGTTCATCATTCTCTAAAAAAACTCTTTCAAAAAAGCTTGAAAAATTTCTCTATTTTCCTCTATATTTCTCACCCCCCCAAAGCCTTCCCTTGTCCTCCCCTCCAAACTCGCAAACAAAGCCAGAGTCTTACATTGGATGTTTATGACCTCCAAATTCTAATAATATCCCAATTGTTGCCAAAAGCTATCTGTTATGTATTTTTAACACTTACTCTCTACTCCAAATTTTGCAATAATTTGGAATTGAATGGTTGATCTTAGTTTTAACATAGGGGAATTCGGGCTCCACCAATTTTTAGTATTTTTTTTAGATATTTCTTTCCAAAGTTAAATTCACCCTTGTGCGAATGCCGTGTCCCTTTCTGTGTGATTTGCATTTCTTTGCTTTTGACTTTTGTGTTCCTTGTTTTCCCTCCCCCTAATCCCAATTCATTTATTTTTCTTTAGTTTAATATGCTATATTTATTTATTTATTGTAATTAATCTGTAGCTTGTGTATAGTTAATTCCATTATTTTTTCTCTTTTCGCTTTCAATTAATGTATGTGCTCACCCTACTTTTGGTTTCAAGCTCTGCCAGTCACTAAATTGGAAGTGTTTTCTCTCCACTCTTCCTTATAAATTTTAGCTTTCTTTTGAAAGAAAAAACAAATCTTATTTTCTTCTTTCACATGTTCAAGTTATTTCTATTGCAAATTTTAGTATATTACTATAATGAACTCCTTTGTCTGACCAAAATGTTGTAGACCATTTATATGTACATAACTATATAGCAGATGCTACTTGCACTTGTACTTGTTTTGTTATGTTGGAAACAGTATTTTTATGCAAAGTTTTTGGTTATCACTTGTTTCTGTGAACTTGATAGTTCTTGTCATTACATTTTTAAGAATATTAGGTGTTGCAATTTATTAACATCATCTATGTTTATCCAGGTCTAAAAGGACAATCGAACAGGAGACTAATTTCTATGGATGAAGTTAGAAAGCACAAAACAGAAGGTGAAATGTGGACTGTATTGAAAG
>Ga0099826_10001729_pt1 | contig 13462 bp, 7 predicted proteins | sample Mtrugardesep15_FD_76830 | JGI IMG/M metagenome (GOLD analysis project Ga0099826, IMG submission 76830) | Root nodule microbial communities of legume samples collected from California, USA - M. trunc garden sep15 | ecosystem: Host-associated > Plants > Roots > Nodule | place: USA: California... | reverse complement strand
GAAAACAACAAGCAAAAGGGAAGCAAACAGGGAGCTAAGCTCTCAAATAAACATTACAAATGATTGAGTACTGGAAAAAAATACATAGTAATTACCTAAACATTAGAATTTTTTTTTTGTTACAAAGGCTAACAAAAACATGAAAACAACAAGCAAAAGGGAAGCAAACAGGGAGCTAAGCTCTCAAATAAACATTACAAATTGATCATGCATAATATATATTAATTATCAGTAGGTTCCTGTTTAACTTTTACCCCACTTAGAGGAGGAGCAGGGGCCCTCATATTTTGATTATCATAACTAACCAAAGGAGCATACGACTGATCAACAGAAGCAATGACAGGAACAAGAGTAGTTGTTCCATCATCAAGTTTTTGAATCTGGAGATCTGGTCTCTTTTGGATCCTAGACATATATCTCTTTTTTCGCTCTTCTTCACTTTCATATTTGTAGTGACTTGATACATGACTAGCAAATTTTTGCGATGTTGCTATCACTTTGTTGCACTTTGAACACGTGTATGGTCCGTGCTTATTGTGTGGTAAACTGTGGATTCTACCATCATCACCAATTTCCTCTTTTTTCCTCTTCATGTTGGTACTATTAGAATCCCGAACTGCATCACCATTAGTAGCAACAATATTGTTTACCTCAGATGACGGGTGTTGTGGATGCGATGATGAGCCTCCAAGGAGATCAAGATGAGCATAAACAGAAGAAGTATTCAACATCGTCTTGTTGTTGTTGATGACATCATTCCTAGTATTGTTATCAGATGATGGTGATGATGCCTGTAGATTTCCAAACTGAGCTTCAAGCATCTGTATTGATTTGATGATGCCTGGAGCATGACTACCGAAATTGTCAGTTGATGATGTGGTTGTGTTATAGCCATACAACCATTTCATCAACCTATCAGAACTCATGGTGGTTGATTCAGGGGGAGGAGGAGGAGGAGGAAGAGAAGGAGGAGGACGAGGAGGAGGAAATGTGTTTTGGAGGATGAAGTGTTTTTATAGTGTGTCATTACTTAATTATCATAAAATATGAATATATTTAATAAACTAATTAATATAGATGATTTATTTTATAAAAAAAATAAAAAAATAAATCAAGTCAAATGTTTTTGGTCCTGTATTTGGACTAAATACATTTGACTTCTTGAATATATTTTTCCTTAAATTTTGTTACTAAAGGAGTAACAATTTAATTTGTATAAAAACTCACTTGGGTTGGCCTGGTGGTATTGAATTGATACCTTAGAATATGCTCCTTCTCAAGGTATAAAGTTTGATTCTCCCCGATGCTAGTTTGTGTAGGGGATAGTTTAGCTTCTACAAAAAAAAGTTTAATTTCTATAAAATATTTTAATTTGTATAAAATATCACTGGAATATTATCATATTATTTAACGAGTATCTATATGGAAGATGTGTTTGTTTTAGCATCAAAAACAAATATTCAAATATATGGTCTAACTTTACATTAAGAAAGGGTTCTACAAAAAAAATCAAGTCAAATGTATTTTGACCTGTTGATTATTTTTGACAGGATTTGGACTTGTTGATATTTATTGATTAAATAAATAATAAATATTATATTTACGTTGTAAATACATTTAAGTTACTCTCTAAGTATATTAGAATAGAATATTATGTACAATATTTACTATGTAAATATATCATAACTTACCAAGCTACTTAACTCTTATATAAGACATTCCGTAGTGCTATTCAGACACGGTATTTCAGCATATGTCTCTCTTTTCTCTCTTATTCAATAGGACCAAATACATTGGATGATGCGTTTGTTTTACCGGCATCAAAAACAAATATTCAAGGATATGATCTAACTTTACTTTAAGGAAGGGTTCTAAAAAAAATCAAGTCAAATCAAAATATATTCAAAAAACATAAGCAATATTTATATCAATAAAGTCAAGTCAAATGTTTTTGGTCTTGTATTTGGACCAAATACATTTGACTTCTTGAATGTAGTTTTCCTTAAATGTTGTTACTAAAGGAGTAATAGTTTTTAATTTGTATAAAAACTCACTTGGGTTGATCTAATTGTATTGGATTGGTACCTTGGAGTATGCTCCTTCTTAAAATCTAAGGTTCGATTCTCCCCGATATCATTTTGGATGGACTAGTTTATCTTCTTCAAAAAAAAAAGTTTAATTTATAGAAAATATTTCAATTTGTATAAAATATCACTAGAATATTATCATTTATTTTGTTTAACAAGTATCAAAAACAAATATTTAAAGATACGGTCTAACTTTACATTAAGGAAGGGTTCTACAAAAAAATCAAGTCAAATGTTTTTGTCCTGTATTTGGACCAAATACATTGGATGATGCGTTTGTTTTAGCGGCATCAAAAACAAATATCCAAGGATATGATCTGACTTTACATTAAGGAAGAGTTCTCAAAAAAAGTCAAGTCAAATCAAAATATATTTAAAAAATATAAGCAACATTTATATCAACAAAGTCAAGTCAAATGTTTTTGGTCGTGTATGGACACAAAATACACCAACCGAAAGCAAATCCTGCTTTCTGCAAACAAGCAGGAATGGCTATAGCAACCTATTATGGGAAGCGGATCTTGTTATGCCATTTTTTTTTGTGTAAAAATCATATTCATAGTCATGCCCATGTCTCTCTAATACGGGACATTTTTAAGTCATACCAACATTAGTTCTTACCAATGTGTTTATTCTTTTCAACTTTCCACTAGAACTTTACTGGTGTTCCAAGAGACTCATGCTTTGTAGTGACACAAAATATAATACAGAAAGGATCAGGATGCATCATGCATCTAATCACAAACAAATAAAGGCATTTTGTGAAAAGTGGATAGGGATTGATCTCTATGCAATACTTTCTAACCTTAAGTTTCAACATACTTCTTTTTCAAACCCATTTCCAGAAATTCAGACGGAATATTTACAAAAATCAGCAATGTAGAATATAACCAAAAGAGATAATACACCTAACAAACCAAGAGAAATGCATATCATAACCTGTAATACATCAAAGACTCAACATTATGTGACAAAATGCACCATTAAAACCAAAATGATTGTTGAAACAAACTTTGACACCAACTGTACCCCAAAACTAATTACAAAAGAAACCAACACTTCTGCGGTTCAACTAGCGATCCACTCATCCATTGATCTAACCAATGACCACTGGTCTGTCGACCGATGACTAAGGATGGCAAAGCGGTCTGGTTGTCCCCATTAAGGCCTGACTGATTTTAAATCTGTTGAAAATGTCACTCCACTCTGTCTCTTGGCAGCGGGCAAGTTGGCGGACCGGTCCGTCAAATGATTTTTTAACAATGATTTGTTGTTTTAATTCACACGATTTCTCAGTAAAAGCAATGAAAAAAATAACAGTTATTTTAAAACTGACTCGCGAAACAGCCAGCGCCCCCTCATATCTGTCCCACTATTTCAGTGGGTTAAACGGGGCAGACCAACTTAGGAGAATGAATTCAAAACTTTGACTCAATCCGCCTAAAATAGCGAGTTAAACAGGCCGGTCTGGCGGGTTTGACTCACTTTGCCACAAGACATGTTGCTCCATCCATAGTATTTTCAAAAGGTGGAACTTGCGACATTCCATTGTATGCTATAGCTTCAGATGGTCTCCGCACCATATGTATTTGACCTACTTGAAGGTTAGCTTGGTTATAAGCATCATTCGCCATTGGGTGCCCTCAGGGTTAGCCGTGGGAAAAAAACTAGGTTGGGAATAAGGTGTAGCAGGTGCCAATTATATAGGAATTGGCCGAACATGTTGAGGTCCCACTGATACAAATAATCGGTTGTCTTTGATTAACAACGACTGCCTGATATTGGCTTCCTTGCACACCTTGTGGAATATTGGTCACATAATTGTCATCAAAATTGGCTTGCACAGCCTTCAAATCCTTGGCTTGCTTGACTTGCTGAAACTCATTTCAGACCATGTGTTTCACAATGTCAGCAAGTTGTTTGAAGACTTGATAATAAAGGCACCCGGTTCTTCCAATTGTGAAATTCAGAATATAATGCTTCTACATGAGCATTTACATATCAAGGTAAAAATTTAGTGCAAATTATTGCTATTGATTAAGAGATTACACGACTGATATTATTATCAATATTATTCCAAATAAATTAGTAACAGACATCTTTCTTTTTTGTCTAACTTTTGATATGAAATCATGTTAAAGATTTCATAACAAAAGGGTTCATAATATATGCATTTAAGTGCGTGTTTGAATTGACGGTGAGTTTCATAACATCAGGGCATCACTATGATTCTGTCAAACACCCAAATTTCAAACATACACAATGAAACAAGATATACCTTATTCATAGCTAATGATAATGTATCAGTTAGCATCATGGATGGAATTATTGTTCATTTGAATTATTATTCAACATCTACCTCTATATATGCTTAAGATATGATCTAACTGAAACATGAAGTTCAATTAATATATGGGAATGAATCACATAATTGAATACAGCAAAGAATATACTTTTAATGCAGTGGTAGTATAATCAAAAAGTTTTAAACTTAGGATCCAGAGTTGCTGTCATGCAAGTGTAGTAATGAGACACCAATACAAAATGAGATGTTACTAAACTTATACAATATCTAGAATGTTGGTTTTGAAGATAGCCGGGAGATCAAAACTTCATTCTTTTTAAAATAGGGGGACTAAAAGTGCATTTAAGCCTATAAAATATACATGTGGTTGCTTGATCGCTTCATACAGAGGAAACTTTTTTTTTACAACTTAAGTTTACCTTGAACCGACCAAGCACTGGACAATTGCAGGGAAAATCCTGATTGTGGATAGTCTTACGCCTTTAAGTCACACCCTCTTGTTTGTTTTAGAACCCAACCAATGCTTGATGTGGTCATCCTCTAGCCTAGTTATCATGTTCAGGTATATAGTGCCCGAGCGTCAAGCCGAAAAGGTGAAGATACTCTATTTGGCAATGTAAATTGATATTAGATATTGAACACAACCCCGAGCATCAAGTCTAAAGGTGAAGGTTTGCTAACAGGTCGAGTAAATTGACATGATGTACCAAACATAAGTTTGGGTGGCCACCAAGATTCTAGTCATTGTTGCCCTAATTTGAGGGATAGCCTAATACTTTGGGAATTGTCTAAAGTTTACTGTCTCTTTCTATCCAGTATCCTTTTCTAGGACTTTTGCAATATCCATTTGAAACACTTAAACTTTATTTTCAAAAGTGAAGCTTAGACATGTCACATTTTACACTTTTACGCAAACTTTGGAAATGAATTTACATTACAATACAATGCTCAGCTCTAGTGAATGAGAAATGTTACCAAAGGACCTACAATCCTTAGCAATTTAAGATCGTAAGGTTCTCGGATGTACTAAACAACCGTTGGACTAGAATTAAATTCTCAAAGAACAATTGTAAAATGACCATTAGTGTCATTATTAATAATATTTTTAAAACCTTAAGGGAGAAAGTTTGAATCCCCTCAAAGACACTTTTAAAATGATCAACAAATAAAATTTCCCCCTCGAAGACATATTTAATATATTGTTCATGTATTCATTCTTCTTTTTTTTTTTTTTTCGAATAGTCTAATTGTTATAAATTCACTTCTTAAGAATAAGTTTAAAATCTGAAATTTGAACTATGGTCCTTGCATATTGCAATACCTCTATCAACTATGTATTCTCTCGTTTAAGTATGATATTGAATTACGAAAATTATGGGAGGGACACAACTTGAAGTCATAGTGACGCCAATCAACATGATACTCTATCATATCATTTTATTTTGACTTCTATTCCATCGATGACTTCCAAAAATACATATCTTTATCATCCTCGCGAAACCCTAAGGTGAGAAACCCTAAGCTCACGCTCATACATTATTCTATTTCCTTTCCAAAGCCCTAATCGACTGATACTGCACGCTAGAATGTCCATCATCAACCGCACCACCGTAATTCACCGCCTTTACATCTCCCGCACAGTATCACTGCCACTATCATCTCCTATCACCGATCGCTTTCTCTCTCATCGTCTCATTCCCAAACCCGTATCACCACCACCATCATCTCATCATCCCATCCACAAAGCCTTCAAGTTCCACCGTTCTTCTTCCTACTCCTCGAGTCCTGATTATCCAACAGGTGACTTCGATTTTGTCCCTCATACTGGTTTCAAAAAAATTCTTGTCAAGCTCAAGACGCTAACAGCACTCCCCTCTGAGCGCATTCCATCCGGCAGCGTCTTGCAAATCGATTTGAAAGGCCAGATATCTGAGCAGCATGGTGAGGTATTATCTCTGCCTCGAATTTGCGATAATTTGTTGAAAGCCGCATATGATCCTCGTATTTCTGCCGTGTGTCTTCATATTTATCGTTTAAATTGCGGCTGGGCTAAACTGGATGAAATTCGAAGGGAAATCATGAATTTCAGAAAATCAGGAAAACTTATTGTTGCTTATGTCCCTGAAATAGGAGGAAAACAATATTACATAGCCTGTGCATGTGATGAAATTTATACGTCCCCTAAAGCTGCTCCTGTTTCCTTGTTTAAAGGTGGTGTCAATTCTGTAATTCCAGAAGTTGAAGCACTTGGTAGCTATAAAAGGTTAGTAGGAGGTGAACAAATCAAAGATCATAGTGAGATGATGACTGATTTGCAGGACAATATTTATTCAAATTGGCTGGATAAGGTATCTTCTTCTACAGGAAAGAAAAGAGAAGATATTGAAAACTTCATAAATGGAGATGATGTCTATCAAGTACACAAACTGAAAGAAGAGGGTTTCGTATCAAACTTACTTTGCGATGACGAGGTTATTACTAGTTTGATTGAGAAACTTGGGGTGAAATCATTGTGTATGGTTAATTTCAGAAAATACTCTCGAGTTAGAGAATGGACTGTTGGAATATCAAGAGGTGAAGAAGTAATCGCCATCATCCGAGTCTCAGGGACCATCGATAGGAAAATCATTGCACAAGAGTTCATTAACAAAATCCGTGAAGTCAGTGAGTCAAAAAATTTAAAGGCTGTTATTGTCCGAATCGACAGTTCGGGGGGTGATATTGAGTATTCTGATTCAATGTGGAAAAAAATCAGGTCTCTTGCTGACAAAATACCAATTATTGCTTCGATGTCTGATCGAGCAATGGGCGCAGGATACTACGTGGCAATGGGCGCAGGAGTTATTGTTGCAGAAAATCTTACCTTAACTGGTTCAATTGGAGTGGACTCGGGAAACTTTAGGCTTGAGAATATGTATAATTTGATTGAGTGGGAAGAATTTACAGGTTGGGGTACTACAAAGTACCACGCCGCTAATACAGAGGCATTTTACGAGAGAGCACGTCATATGTATATACGATTTCGTGATAAAGCGGCTCTTTCTAGATCAATGACTATTGACAAGATGGAAGAGGTTGCACAGGGAAGGATTTGGACCGGTAAGGACGCAGCATCTCATGGTTTGGTTGATGCTATTGGTGGACTATCGCGCGCTATTGCTATAGCAAAATTGAAGGCCAATATACCTCAAAACAGACATGTCACTCTTGTGGAGCACTCAATCCCTAGTCCTAATCTTCTTGAGGTTTCAACGGGTATTGACTATCCTCTCTATGATGGGAGGGTCTTGGCAGTTGGCCCATTCTAATGGAGTTCCAATGCTGATGGATGGAACCATGTGAGATATTTTCTCTGTTTTTAATTTTTGTCAAGTAGCTTAGTAGAAATTCACCTTTAAACAACTTTTCTTAGTTTTCTCCCTGCACTATTCACCGTCTTAAACACACTGGTTATTACTTTTGCATCTGCTTTCTCTAGAGCTGTCAATTTAAAGGGCCTTCAACATTTGAGCCCCAACTTCAATATCAATGGAGCCTAAAATACTCCAAGATAATGAGCCTTTTTTTTATAAGCCCCACTTATGAAGGGGGCCTAAAATTGGCCCCCTTTTCCATTAATTTTTTTCTTTTTAAATTTTTTTGTGTGAATTATTTTCAAAATATATTTCTTCACTTATTTTTTTCTCCCTTTACTTCATTTTATAATATTTTTATTTGTATTTAGACAAAGATTTTTAGAGAATAAAATATTTCTCTTTTCTTCCTTTTCATTTCTTGATTTCTTTGTTTATTATATAACATCTACACAACATTCGAATAATGAAAATTATTCTATTTTTCTTAAATTAAAAACGAAAAGATAATCATTAGATTATTATTAAACTGAAGATGCAGAGCTTTGTAATTAGTTTATAATTGCAAGCAATTGTTTTTCTTTGGGTGTATAATCCAAATATTTATATACACTAATCATTATTAAATGATAGGGATTAAGTTTGTCTGAGTCGCGTGATGGTACTTTATTTTCAGTATTGAAAAATATTGTCTGTATTTGTTTTGTTTTGTTATCTGGAATTTGTTCCCTTTTTTTACTTGAATATCCCTTTGCTACTTGCTTACATTTTGTGCATGTTTGAAAATGAGTAAATTTAACGTATCCACGAGAAAACCACCATGATTATGGTAAAAGCTACATATTTAAATTCAATAAAATTGTAGTTTCATATGATTTTTTTTCAAACTCACTGCAATTCCAAACATAGAATTCATCCAAGACACATTAGCTAATTAGCAAAACCGTAAGGGCGGGAAAAAAAACTACACAATTAGCACCGTGGTAACTTGAAATAGAAGTTACCAAGAAATAGAAGTTTGTGATTGACTAGTAATTACTAGCTTATAATATGCTATATAAAAAGACTTTTTGTTATTTATTAAAACTCTAGTTGCTGGAGTGGTTTCAATGACTTGGTAGATGTTGGATAGCATTCATGGATGATAAATCTGCATCTGTTATTTGGGGTTTGATTGGACTGAGGCGGCTATTTGGACCCGGTGGATGGTGGATTGAATCGAAACCTTGTATGGCTATTCTTGATTGGAGCTATGTTACCAGTTCCTGTTTAGGTGTTCAGCAAATTGTATCCTGACAAGAAATGGATTCCTCTTTTGCTGGAATGCCACATGCAACTCCTACGTACTAACATTGCAAGGGGTCTGTCTATTGATCGGAATGATCTTCAACAACTTTGTGCCCGCTTCCACAAACGTTGGTGGCAGAAATATAACTATGTTCAATATGTGGCGCTTGATGCAGGCCATACATTTTAGGACTTGAAAATGGATGTTGAAAGTGCATGATATTTATAAACTAAAGTGACAATGTAATTGCAAATTCATAGTTTTTGGTTGAACACACTCATGCTTTGTAGTGACACAGAATCTAATACAAAAGGGATCAGGATGCGTCATGCATCTAATCACTTGTGGGATATATATTTTGTGAGAAATGAGGTTATTTTGTGAAAAGTGGATTTGATCTCTATGCAATACTTTCTAACCTTCAGGAAGGAGGGATGCATATCTAAGTTTCAACATACTTCTTTTTCAAACCCATTTCCAAAAATTCAGACTGAATATTTACAAAAATCAGCAATGTAGAATATAACCAAAAGAGATAATACACCCAACACACCAAGAGAAATGCATCTTATAACCCATAATACATCAAAGACTCAACATTATGTTGACAAAAGGCACCACTAACACCAATGTTTGTTACCAAATGATTGTTGAAACAAACTTCGAACACTACCCCAAAACTAATTACAAAAGAAACCAACACTTCTGCCATTGATCTAACCAATGACCACTGATCCGTCGACCAATGACTAAGGATGGCAAAGTGGTCTGGTTGGCCCCACTAAGGCTTGACTGATTTTTAATCCGTTGAAAATGTCACTCCACTCCATCTCTTGGCAAACGGCAAGTTGGCGGACCGGTTCGTCAAATGATTTTTTAATTAATACTCCGCATTTAACCAATGATTTATTATTTTAATTCACACGATTTCTCAGTAAAAGCAATAAAAAAATAACAGTTTTTTAAAACTAACTCGCGAGACAGCCAGTTCCCTCTCATATCCGTCCCACTTTTTCAGTGGGTTAAATGGGGCAGACCAACTTAGGAGATTGAGTTCAAAACCTTAACTCAATCCGCCTAAAATAGGGAGTTAAGCAGGTCGGTCCAGCAGGTTTGACTCAATTTGTCACAAGACATGTTGCTCCCTGTATATTACTTTTAAAAGGTGGAATTTGCAGCATGCCATTGTATCTTATAGCCTCAGGTGGCCTCCGTGCCGTATGGATTTGACCTACTTGAAGGTTAGCTTGGTTATAAGCATCATTCGCCATTGGGTGCCCCCAGGGTTAGCCGTGGGAAAAAAACTAGGTTGGGAATAAGGTGTGGCAGGTGCCAATTATATAGGAATCGGTCGAACTTGTTGAGGTCCTACTGATGCAATAATATGTTGTCTTTGATCAACAACGATTGCCTGAAATTGGCTTCCTTACACACCTTGTGGAATATTGGTTACATAATTGTCATCAAAATTGGCTTGCACAACCTTCAAATCCTTGGCTTGCTTGCATGGGCGGTTTTAAGGCCTGGCCTGCCTGGGCAGTTTCCCAGGCTCTGACTCAAAAATTTTGTTATTTCTTATGTAAATTCCTCAAAATTTCTTATATAAACCCCTCTAAAACGTGTTGCAAATTTTTTTGTGCTCAGGCTTTATAATAATCCTGGCTCCGCCACTACTTGATTGACTTGCTGAAACTCGTTTCAGACCATATGTTTCACAATGTTAGCAAGTTGTTTGAAGACTTGATAATAAAGGCACCCAATTCTTCCAATTGTGAAATTCAGAATCTAATGTTGCTATATGAGCATTTACATATCAAGGTAAAAATTTAGTGCAAATTATTGCTATTCATCTAGAGATTGCGCGACTGATGTTATTATCAATATTATTATTATTATTGCAAATAAATTAGTAAAAGACATCTATCTTTTTTGTTTAACTTTTGATAAGAAATCGTTAATAAATGCATTTCAGTGCATGTTTGAATTGACCGTGAGTTTCATAGCATCACGGCGTCACTGTGATTCTGTCAAACTCACCCAAATTTCAAACAAACCCAATTAAATAAGATATACCTTATTCAAAGCTAATGATAATGTATCAGTTAGCATCATGGATGGAATCATTGTTCATTTTAATTATTATTCAGCAGCTACCTCTATATATGCTTAAGATATGATGTAACTGAAACACGCAATTCAATTAATATATGTGAATGAATGGCATAATAAAAAAAGTTTTAAACTTAGGATCCAGAGTTGTTGTCATGCAAGTATAGTAATGAGACACCAATACAAAATGAGATGATACTAAAATTTATTGTAGTAATAGTATTGCATTAAAACTAAACTTATCGGGGAAAAAAAATCAATTGAACAAAAAACCAATATTTGCACTTTATGAGGCCTTTTTATTTTCATTAAGAAACCCTCAAGAGTTGTGCTAAATTAGACCTTCCAGTTCCACCTCCAATTTATATGTATTGAAGGGGAACAAAGTCATTGAATTTATGGAATTAATGAATATGAAAATGAATTTCATATTTTCTAGAAAAAGATAATAATATGACAATTAAATAATGCACATTGTCTGTTTGGTGAACGAACGGATGACACCTTGTTTCTCAAGTCTCTTCTTTCTATCTTTCTTAACTTTTTCCAAAAGCTCAACATCATCATCTGCTTCTAGTATTGCAGCATTAGCATCAAACAAACCCTTACTACTCAATGAAAGGACCAAAAACTGGTCACAAAACTTATGGATATGCCTCTTTTGGTCACACTTGGATTATAAAATTCACGAGACATGGCAATTTGGAACATTTGGAGGATGAGTTTGTTGTTGGATTCAGTAATTGATCCAGTCATTTTTTAGATCCTCAACGGTATTCTAATCATAAATTTTTTACCATAATGGTAGCAAAGGGTCTTCCAAATTACAATTGAGAAAAAGGATTCAAATTCTATGGCATTTTAATTTTTTATTCCTAGAACAATGTGGTAAAGGGGAATAGATTTGCTCAATTGGAATCCTCTTAATTTTTTTTCAACCGTGGGATCTTAATCATAAAACTTGCGAAATAAAATTATGAAGAAATGTGAGATTAGATTCAATGGTTAAGATACAACAAAAAAAATTGAGAATTCCAATCAATTATTAATTTAATATTATCATAGTCATATGTGACCATTATATTTGTTTTCAACGGCTCAAAAACTTATGTTATCAGTCCAAGGCCCAACAAACTTTAAAACGAGTCAAACCAACGAATCGTAACTGCCTCCATCATTGGTAAACCATAACGCTCGACGGTTATAGATCCCGCCATCCGTAATCGTCGACCAATGACTACAAACGCTGAAAACAACGGAAACTTACACCTCTATTTTATTTTATTTTTGAGAGAAAACTTGAACCTCTATAAAAGAGGGCTTTATAGACTCCTTAAGGTACGATTTATTCTTACCCTTAGTCCTTATTATGCTAAAAGACTAACTTGAGCGTCAGCTACGAGTAATCAACCAACCGCAGTTCCAAGCTTAAGAAAGCAACCAGCTCACCGCACCATACACTGTTCTACTAATCATGTCAAATCAATATTTATTTGTACCATTTAACTTGATTTTTTTTATACTAAAATCTAGTATAACCAAAATTATTTATCTTCAAAAAGTACAACGATTTAACCGTAAAAGTACCATGGCCGACCTCTCAACAAAAAAGTGCTTGAACCAAAGACTCCTCTAAGTTGAACACTGATATGGTTGCCACAATCAAGCAATTTAAACCGTTAGATCAAAATAGGATGACTCCTATAAGTTGATTCTTACACATAAATAAAAAGATAAAGTCCGATTTTTATTTTGGCGAAATATCTCATTGAATTCTTTAAGTTTCACGTTTGTTTCAAATAAGTTATTTAAGTTTCTAAGATTTCAGGTAGGTCCTTTAAGTTTCGAGTTTGTTTCGGATAGGTCCTTTAAGTTTCTAAGGTTTCAAATAGGTCGTTTAAGTTTTGAGTTTGTTTCAGATAGGTCCTTTAAGTTTCTAATGGACAGATCAACTTTGGCTTAACAGAGGTTGATAGGAAGGACCTATCTGAAACAAACTCGAAACTTAAAGGACTTATAGAAACTTAAAGGACATATCTGAAACAAACTCGAAACTTAAAGGACCAATCTAAAACCTTAGAAACTTAAAGGATCTATCTGAAACAAACATGAAACTTAAAGGACCCGGGGAGGTATTTGGCCATTTATTTTTAAGGAAGATAAAAGGTGACATTAATCATCTTATAAGTTCCCTGAACAAAAAAACAAAACATCTTATAAGCCAATTGTTGCAAAACTAGACCACCCTATTAAGAACAGACGGTTGTTTGGTTCTCTGGTGGTAACAATTGATTTTGAGTGGGTTGATTCTATAAAATTG
>Ga0099826_10001728_pt1 | contig 13463 bp, 4 predicted proteins | sample Mtrugardesep15_FD_76830 | JGI IMG/M metagenome (GOLD analysis project Ga0099826, IMG submission 76830) | Root nodule microbial communities of legume samples collected from California, USA - M. trunc garden sep15 | ecosystem: Host-associated > Plants > Roots > Nodule | place: USA: California... | reverse complement strand
CCATCGTTTAGACAATACACTTGTTTGCACCAAATCCTTCAAACTTAACTTTGAAAAGATATTCGATATAACACAATCAGGTAACTCAGGTAACTCACTCTTTAGCTTTTTACTCTTATTCATAGCTGCTGCAAACAATAATGATCACACTTTAGAATACAAAAATAACAGCATAATCAATGAAACTTTGAAAAGTATATTTGATTTAATTAATTTCATCATGATGCTATGCAACAGAATATATACACAAACAAGCGATTATTGTTATACAGGCAATCAAAATTGAGTTTTCGGAATAAAACAGTGTACCGTAGAACTGCTGCTGGAATATACACAGCAGTCAGCAAGAAGAAGAAGAAAAGACCGTGGAGAAGACGTCGAAGGTGAGATCATTCAATGAAGATGACGATGGCAGAACCTGGAGAATTAGGGTTTGTTTTTTCTAATATTAGGATTTCTTCATCTTCTTATTTTTTACGTTTTATTTAAAAACCTTAGAAATTTTGATCATTTAATTTATAAATAACAACTTTTGGATGAGAATCGTCTGTCTATTTTTTTATTTTTGTAAGGAGGTTTGATTTTTATTAAAACTACAACATATATTTTTATATTGTAACAAACTATACTTATCATTGAATGACATCAACAATATAATAAATATATTTTTATAGCAAATATAATACATTCATATCTTTTTAAACGATCCTTAAAAAAAATATCTTTTTAAACGACAACATCAATATAACATTCTTAATTTTCCCTAAAAAAAATATAACATTCTTAATTTATAAACAAATTTTTTGTTTAAGGGTAGTATAATTGAAAATGTCATCCCAAAATCAATAAAGTATAGATCAGCTACTTTGATTCTTTAATTGACATACCATGGACATTTTAGTCCTTCCTATTAGGAACCAAAATGTCTTATTATTTGAAACTTAAAGGACGAAAGTGTCTACAGTTCATAATTTACGGGTTTAAAATGAAACGAAAAAAAAACTCATTTGATCATTTACATTATGAGTGTGTTTGGATGAGGTAATTAATTTTTTTAAAGAATTTATTATTTTTGGCAATTCAAATGATGCAATTAAATTGTCTTCATTTCTAAATATTATTGTTTGGATGAAGTAATCAAAAATTTCATTGCCATAATTTTTGAGCAAGTTTTATAAATTGGCTAAATTATATATTCAATCCTTTAACTAATTATGAGATTTCTCATTGGTCCTATAATTATTTTTTGTTTCAATTTGGTCCTATAACTTATCTCCGTTAATGAAATTAATCCAATTCCTTTAACTTTTAACACCAATGTCTTAGGTGGACACACACTTGAAGTGGTCCACCAAAAACTTCATTAATTTGCTAAATATTAGTCGTTCGATCTTTTTTTATATTTAAAATAGAGCCCTTAAATCATGCATGTCTATGCCTAGTAGATCTAACAATGCACTACCAACACCCAACTTTTTTTCTCTTTTCTTCATCTTCTTCCTTTCACCTATTCTTCATCTTCATCATCAAGTTCATGCATTCATGAAAAAATCTGCCTAGAAAAAAATCAAGAAAATGAAATTAAAATTGCCTGCGTTACATGCATATATCTACACAAGCAATACCTTGGAATGCAATAAATTTTGATAGAATTTAGTAGAACAAGTTCATATCGTTTTGCATGTTTACTATCCTAAGATATTTACGACTACACAAGCTAAAACATTTATCTGCAGCACAGTGGATCTAGTCTCATAACCATCTCAATATATACTTTTGCTTGGTCATGACCCACGGTCTTCAATGATACAATGTGCTGATTGTCCTTGTATAATATAGATGATACATTATGCATATATAATATGAAACCGATTATATAGTTCTGTATTTAGTTTAGTCAATCCCTAAAACTAAACACTTAATTTCTGCAGTGCATACTACATTTATCAATTTATGAGGCTAACGTATATATGCCAAAGAAAAATCGTTTTGAATCAAAGGGATCACATGCCAAAAAATTGAATACAGTCTAACCTAGTGAATTCAAACATTAATTGTATGAAAATAACATTGGATTGAAATAGAACTCAATCACATAGAAAGAGAACAACAGAGGATCTATAACTATAGCTACTTTATTCATTGAATTTCCTTAAACCGAGTTGAAATCCCCTACATGATGCCACAGCTCATGTTTACCTATTAACTAAGATCACATAGGAGAATACACATTTTCCACATAAAACGGTAAGGTACTTTCCATGAATCTAACTCCGATCACTAGACCATTCTCAAAGCTACTGGAAAAATAAATTTCCACAAAATTAAGATTCCACCTGCCACCTCTACAGAAGGCCTATACGAGAAGCCCATATTATTAGAACCCCAAAGCTTATAACCAACATATTCCTCCACAAGCTCTGACTTGATTCTTGAATACCAAACTTTTCACATTAACGCCTTGTTTGGTAGGCGAGAAACACAGCAGAGAGAAAGACATGCAAGAGAAGTTGAAGGAAACAGGCAACAACCTCTCTTGCAGTGGCGGATCCAGGAATTTTATAGAGCCTGGGCAAAAAAAAAAATCGCAAAACGTTACTTCTTTCCTGCGAATAATTTCACATTTCCTCATATAATTTCACATTTCCTGCGGATAATTTCACATTTCCTGCGGATATATCTTTCCTGTGGATCCTACAATCCTAGTATTACCTCACGTGGGAACCTAAATCTATGGCAAAATCCGCAGAAAAAACTAAAAATTCTAGTAATGACTAGGCTTGCTACAAGGAAAGTTGGAGCTGAGCCTGGGCACTAGCCCATGCTAGCTGGGGGGTGGCTCCGCCCCTGCTCTCTTGTTTGGAACATCAATGAAACTGTGAAGAGAGAATAAAATACCGTGAGGCCCACACCTTTTTGAGTTCTCTCCAAATTGAGAAGAGGGTGGAGGGCGCATTTTTCCACCTTCGCTCTTAGATTTGTGCCCTTAAGAAACATGTTAATAAAGTTAAAAGAAGAAATTTTCTTTAAAATTTTGTTCATTCAATTCATTGAAAAGTTAAAGATTAAAAGTAATGCACACATTCCAATAAACACTTCTCTTTCTCTTGTATCAAACCACATATCAAATCTACTATATTTCTCATATAATTCTCTGATGTAATACTTGATGTGCGGAGCAAATTAATCAATCAACCAAAACAAAGTGGGTCACAGTTATAAATACAAACAAAAGTAGAAAAACAACAAGAGAAAAGAAGATAGAACATATGAAATTTGTTTACCCAATTCGGTTGCTGACCTAGTCTGGGGAGAGAGCAACCGTCTGTTCCACTATAATGATGAGTAACTTTGCAAAGAGATATCAAAGGGTTACAAAAATTAGTCTTCAAACTTAATTCTACCCAAATCTCAATCTCTTCCTGTGACCAAGACACTTAATCGAAACGGTGTTTTGTTCAAGGTGAATCAAAACAATCTCAACCCTAGTGTCTCCCACTTAGAGAAATTTCTCTAAACCCTAGTTTGTTGTTTGTTTCTAAACCTTTGTTTTCAACCCCCTCTCTCAAGGTTTACTCTGATACAAAATCTATATTTATAGTAAAAATATCCTAAAAAAACTGGAACAAATTTCAACCCAAAAATACGTTTTTTATTTTATTTACTGCTGGTAAATTCGGGCATAGATTTCTACTCTTCGGGCGCCGATTTTTGCCCTAAGAAAAAGGCTGAAAACACAGCCAAAATCGGCCACCGATTTAGGCAGTTTCAAACATCCCAATTTTGAGTCACTTCTACAACATTCTCTATTCTCTTATCCCCTCTTACATTTTTCTCTCTTGACGACTTCTCTTCCAAACCAAAGAAACTTCATTGAAAAACTCATAACACCCAAAAGAGCACACTGCAACAAACCTACTGCACTTCCTCAAATCCCCTCATGCAATTGATAATATCTTCCTTACGGTCACAAACCAAAACAAAGTATGATAGTAAATCAAACAATTTTAGCTTTACCTTGTATGGTATTATTACTGAGTATAGCAACTACACGTTTAAAGAAGAAAGGCTGGTTTTTTGTAGGAAGATGAATGCTAAGTCCCCTAAACCTGATGTAGCTTCTGGCGTGTTTTGTCTCTTTGTGTGTGGTACACTGGTGACTTAATGAGATTGTTTGTTTCTGAAAAAAGGCCTGCAATATGGCATACTTGGTTTCAAATTTCTTGTGTAAAAGTGATTGAAAAACTTGTGAAAATGATGCTTCTTGAAGGAACGGTAAAAGTGGTTAAAAATTTAACTTTTTAACCTTTAAGTTAACATTATTACTTTACCTACTTCCCAAATTCATCAACCACAACTTCCACTTTATCTTGCAAAACGATCAATTTTTTTTAATCATTATTAAGAGCTAGAACTTATAGTCTTGGAAGACTTACTACTCTTCAAACATATCGCTTTCAAATCTCCAAATATAAGAGCTCTTTCTCTCCCGACTAACCGTTAAAAATTTACCTCTTAAAATAAATAAAGGAAATGCTAACCGGTGCTTAGAAGACATTAATTAAGGATATAAAAAAGAAAGTTATATAGTAATTGTTGTATTGAAATTGTGTAATTAATTGATAATAATATCAAAAGCAGCTACCTTGATAAATCTCTATTATGGTATGCTTAACCAATACCTCAAAAACACTAGTTAACAAGACCCAATAAATAAATGGTTTGTTTGGAGTTCGAACTCTATCACAACATATATTATACAATGTGCTTATCAAATAAGACGCACAGACACCACAAGAGGCCGCTCTATTAGACTAATATAATTAATATATTTTTTTAAAAATATGTTTAAATAAGTATGGATTAATATTTCATTTATATATAAAAAAAATATTTCACTCTTTCGCAGCGCCATCCGTCAAAAAAGAAAAAAAATCAATCTTTCGCAATATCAAGCGTTTTTTAATCTATTAAATCACCCAGCTAGCATTGATGTTTCCTGATACATTTTTTTTTATTTTTAAAAGAATGTTACCCATCGATGTAAAAGTGGAGAATCTCGTGTACTTTTACTTACGCGACAAAATAAATGAATTTTATTTTTTTTAAAGGACTTGCGTGAGAAATATGCGTATCTCCAAAAATAGATATTAGAATTGAATTTTCGTGGAAGTCATCGCACTACTGGAACCTCCTTTAATTCTCTCTTCTTTATAACTTCATAGCGGTATTGAGTCGGTTACACCACACCATTAGGAAAAGTTACGTGAAAAAAAATGTCTTCGAAAAGAGATGTGGAGAGCGGGGAAAGAACCCTTTACCCTACGATGCTTGAAAACCCTGAATTAAGATGGTCCTTCATTCGTAAGGTATACTCCATCATCACCTTTCAGTTGCTTCTCACTGTTGCTGTTGCCTCCGTCGTTGTCTTCGTTCCTCCGATTCCTCGTTTCTTCGTCAAAACCACTCCAGGCTTGGTTCTTTACATTGTTCTCATCTTTATTCCCTTAATCAGTACGTGTTCTTTTCTTTCTATTTCTACATTATGATATGTATAACTTACTAACTGCTATATTATCTAGGTCAAATACCATATGCGGTTCTCGTAATTAGATTATTATAATAAGTTTTTTTTGACTAATTGATGTTTAAGTCATAACATATTTGTACCATGTCCTATTTTCATCAAATTCAATTAAAAAATGTTTATGTGAATGGTTAATGTTAAATTGGGGTATGTTTCACCCTCACAGAATTAGGGTATATGTCCGAATTCACCGTTCTCAAAATTAGGGTTTAGGTGTGTTTTTAAAACAAAATTGATTGATTTATAATATTGTCGATGAAATATTTATTTGTGAAATAAGGTTTCAATTAAAAAACAATATGAAGAATTGATCACTTTTGGACACTACCTCAATGGTTCTGAATATTTCTTTAACGAAGTTGGCCAAAAAAATGGGTGACATTGTAACAAAAAGAACTTAAAACCATTTGGTAACAAAAGAAATTTAAAGAACTAACTTGTTATAAATATATAATTTAAAGGACCGCAATGGGTATTTGATCTATTGTTTATGTGATTGTATTTCGTAACACTCTTATTTGTTTAATTTTGCAGCTCTATGTCCACTTTACTATTATCACAGGAAGCACCCTCTCAATTACTTCCTACTCCTAATTTTCACGGTCACTATAGCTTTTCCAGTTGGTTTGAGTTGTTCCTTTGTTAGCGGTATGTACTCAGAATTATTTTGTTACTTAAAAACTTCTTTTGATAATATGACAATTTATTTGGTTCATCAATGACTATATGAAATCATGTGGTTTGCCTATTGGATGAATTTGTGCATATATATTTTGCATTTTTAACTCAACCTACAATCTAACTTATAGATTTAAGTTACATGGACTGTTGGTGTATACCTTTTTTACATGTATCTAATCATATTTTAGCATATGAATATTTTTGGAGATATTTCATGAAATAACCTGAAAAAGTAGTATCATACATGTTTTGGTTTGGATGTAAGTATAGAAGAATTTTACACTCTTAACATTGAAATTAAATCTCTTGATATATTCTATTTGCAGAATTCTTGTTAAAATTTCAAATTTGGCATAAGTATATAAGTATGTCAAAGGGTTTGTTGTGTTACTACTTTTAATTTTGTTATCGGCTTTGTTTAGATGAATGCTACTGCTTTGTTTGCTTTCTATCCAGCCCCATGTGTATATTTTTAGGTTTGCTTATGATAAACATGGTTTTTCAATTAAGAATTGCTATGTTTTCTGATGATCCTGGAAACTGAATGCAGGGAAAGTAATTCTAGAAGCTGTCATACTGACCGCTGCGGTTGTGTTCAGCTTGACTCTCTACACATTTTGGGCCGCAAGAAGAGGTCATGATTTTAGCTTTTTGGGCCCATTCTTGTTTGCAGCTTTGTTGGTTCTTCTCCTCTTTGCCTTTATTCAGGTAATTTGCTCTCTATTTAGTTCTTAATAAATTGGCAAATTAGCCCTTGTAATAGTGATTTTGATATCTAACTTTCATGTTCTGTTTGTATATTTTAACAGTGTGATCCTTTTCTTGCAGATTCTGTTTCCATTGGGAAAGTTGTCACATATGATCTATGGGTGTCTTGCAGCGATTATATTTTCTGGCTACATTGTATATGACACAGACAAACTTATCAAGAAGTACTCCTATGATGAGTATATTTGGGCTTCTGTCTCCTTATATCTAGATGTCATCAACCTCTTCCTCTCCCTACTTACTGTTTTTAGAGCTACTAATTGAAGATAATATAGGAAATTCTGTTTGATGTAAATTTTTGTTAGATGCTAAATGACCTTGTCCAACTGTGGAATCTAATGTCTTTTAACGGTTTCTTGAATATCTCATTAGGATTTTAACGTAAGGTTCGAATCATGGTTTTTATGTTTCTATAGCCTCAAGGAGAGGGATTAACTATCTGTATTATCAAGAATGATGATGCTATTACATTTGGTGTTAGCATTAGTTGTATTTAACTAAACTCTCTACAATTTCAACAATATTGATGTTACTGCGATATGAAAAATTGACTCTGTTATAATAGTAAATAGATGCTTAACAATGGTCAATGAGTGTAAAAAGCGGTACCTATGGCAGATGCAGAAGTAAGAGTAGCGATACAATCATGTGAAATTGAATGGACATTCGCAGCTGAGCTAACCACAGAAGCAAGGTTGTCGCACTTAGCTCACATTGCTTCGGCAGCCTCAACACACTGCACCGTAACTAATATGGCAGCCGAAGCAATATCCATGTTTGTCTTGTCTGTCTTTTCATCCTTGATTGGTGTTGATGAGGCTGCTGTTGTGGCCACAATGGAAGCTAAAGCAGCCACAGTAATAGTAGTGTGCTGCTGAGCAGTATGTAGTTTGCTTTCCTCTTTCTTTCAACCATCTTCTTACAGTTTTAGATCCTGAACAAGTCGTGCTGCTGCCAACAGCAGCACTTGCTCTTCCACCATTGAATAATGGGTGAATGGAATAGTTTTCTCAAGAAATATATAGTGTGCAACTTATTAGAAAAAGCTAATAAAGTTGCTCATAGTTTAGTAAAAATTGATTATATATGTTGGCAACATCGTCAAATTGATATAAATGAGAAATTGGCGAACTCCCTGATCCGGCTAATGCACCACCATGATTCAAAGGCTCGCTGCTGAGAGATATTCTATCTGATGTTAATGGCGACACATCCTGTTGCATATGCAAAACAAACAATATTAATAAAGACAATGGCCATCGTTAACTGAGGATGTGCGTGTGTGTGTGTGAGTGTCTTTATAGTTAGTAAAGAGTAGTAAAAACCTCCCTAACAGAGTGTGACATAACGTGCTCAAGAAGAAGCTGTGAAGGTACAAAGGAAGCGAAAGAAAACTGACTCATAGACTCAATTTAGATTTGAGAGCTCCTCGGAGACAAAGTGGTTGCTAGTGTCTTCAGGAATAGAAGTAGTGTGGCCATTGGAAGGCATGCATGAAGGAAGAGGGTGGTTGAGAATTAGGTGCAAGAACTGATGCACTCCATGATCTTGGCGGAAACTCCATAGGAACTCGAGGACCCTACGGCCAGGGGCGGATCTACTTGGGAACCCAAGGAGTCATTCATCTCCCAAGTTTTCAATATATAATATATTATCATAGTTTTTGCATAGTTTTCCTGTTGTTGTAGCGGAAAGGCCTCTTGTTTTTCTTCTTTGTGTCGCGTGTTCGACTCCCCCTCATCTCTTTTTTTTATACATTTCTATTATCTTTTAGTATTTTTATTCAAAAAAAGAAGAAGTTCAATGTTAATTTAGAGAAGTGACAGCATCATCCATCAAGAACACGTAAATATATAGTACTGGTTTTGGCAGCTGGAGTAAATGATGTTGAATTATATAGGCTAAAGAGGCTTAGGCGTGGTCAATAAAAACTAACCATTTGGGTTACGATGTTCTTATTTTGTCAAAGACTAATCGTGTGGTAAGATGTACTTGTTATGTCAAAGATCACTTTAAAATATCTATATTCACTCTTGTTTTTCCTACTTCACATTTACACGTGACTATAATAAAAAGAAGGAATAATTACTTTCCTCCTCCCTTAACTTAATTTCAGATAACAATTTCGTTTTTTTTTTTTTACCTCATTTTTATCCTTTTGATCAATTTGTATATGAATTTTCAAGTTTTAAATTTATGGTTTTATATCGTTCTTTTGATCAATTTGCATATGAGCTCAATTGGGATAGGATGGTGTTCCAAGGGATACGGTGTAGGGATCGTTGGTTGTAGGATGACATTCTTGAGATTTACGGTGTAGGTTACTATGTGAAGTTAGGGTCTGCTTGAGGAAGACAACAACAAAGTCGGGATGGGATGGTGTTCCAAGGGATAAAGACAATCCAAATAGGCTGAAAATGCAACATTGATACCTCCTTTTCCTAGGCTAGTAATCGAGTTGGCATTGATACCGACATCATAGATGATGCAGAAAGTTTTGGGTTTGCTAAAACAAAATCATTGATATCTTTGTTCTCCGTGCTAGTAATCGAGTTGGCATTGATATGTGCTTCAAAGATGATGTGTAAAGTTTTGTGCTTGCTAAAACAAAATGGTTTTCTTTTGTATGTTTGGTCGATAGTACAGAAGTGTGTGGATTGTTGTCCAATTGAAAAGTGTGAATTTTGAGTTTTCAAATTAAGGTGAATAAAGTGTGAATTTTGACTTGTTAGTGTTCTTTGAACGTTGAGGTCTATTCTGACTTTAGTGAATCTTATATGACCAAACTTTTTTAAACTTTTTGTAACCAAAAATACCCTAAATCCTAAAAAAAAAAACTACTTTTACACAACATCGTATGATTTTTAGAATTTCCTATTTTCGTTATTTAATTTCAAAATACAATAATATTTATTATGAATTTCCTTAAATACTGATTTTCTTTGGCAGGTCCTTAAATACCCAATTTCCTAATTTAATAACTTTTATTCCAAAATACACCAAGTCCTAAAAATATGAAATCATTAAGGAAATCCCTGATTTTCCAATTTTCCTATTTAATATTTTTCCTATTGCTATCTTCTATTTCTATTAATTTGTTTAATTATTTTAAATTTAAGTTTGTAACTAATTTAGGTGTTTTGAGTGATATAGTTTTTTCAATTGTTTGTAAAAAACCAGATATGTAAATATATTTTTTCTGCTGTTTTCTTCATTGGTTTTAAAGTAAATTTATAAGCATATTTATATTCAGGTACGTCAAAAAAGTATATTTATATTCAGGTATATTTATTTATTTTTTGGTCAAAAAAGTATGTCTATATTCAGGTAATTTTTTTCTTTTTTCACGAATTCATTTTTAGTAAGATTAGATTTTATATTATTATAATTTGTTCTCTTAATTATGATTTAGCCTATGTATCTCTTTAAATAGAGACTGGGGTTTAGTATCAAGTTCAATTGCATTAGGAATTCTAGTCTCTTTTTTCTTTCTTTTTCTCTCATTGAGTTTGCACAGTTGCAAGGAAAAATGTCTGAAAAAAGTGATTTCGAGGATGGAACTAAGGGAGCAAGATCGGCTTGTATGTTTATTTATACATTTACTGCACCAACTTCTTTTATAGTTTTTATTTTTTAGTGGATATGTTTTTATAGGTTTGATAATGAAAGGAGAAGATAATTGATATATATTTTTTTCTTAACATAATAGACATTTTTCTTTAGGTTCCTTAAACACATCTTTTGGTAGTTATCTAATAGATAAATATACGTTTTTTTGTCAAACATACATCCGATAAATAACTATTAGATGTGTATTTAGGAGCTTTAGGGGCGTAAAGAGAAACGTTCCAACATAATTGATTAAGTTGGCTTGTGATGATAAACTTGGTATAGATTTTCAATTTTCAATAGGAATTGCTATTTTTTTTTGTATGATGGTGAAAATTGGATGCAGGGAAAGTAATCATCATACAGTCTCTAACATGGGCTATTATGGCAGCGTCCAATCTTGTTCTGTTTACAATTTGGGCCACAACAAGAGGCCAAGATTTCAGCTTTCTAGGCCCATTCTTATTCAAAGCTTTCTCAGTTCTTCTCCTATTTGGCCCCATTCAGGTATTTAACTCTTAAATAATTTCTGACTATCTACTAATTAATCAGAAAATTAGCCCTTGTGTAATTTAACAGTGTGATCATTTTGTTACAGGTTTTGTTTCCATTGCTTTTGTTTCCATTAGGTAAATGGCCACATAGAATATATGGGTGCCTTGCATCAATCATATTTTGTGTTTGCCTTGTATATCACACAGACAACCATATCAAGTGGTTTTTCTATGATGGGTCCACTTGTGCTTCTGTTTACTTGTATCTAGACATCAGTGGCCTCTTTTTCTCCCTAGTTAGTACAAATATTTTGGAGCTGCTGATTGAAGATCAAGAAATTGCAACATATTATATCCCAATGTAGTTATGTGTTTTTGTTTTTCAAAATTCCAAGGTTGCTTTATGAAATTATAACTATAGCATTGGCAGTTTCATAGAATGATTTTGTCCCTAAATATGAGTTCATTTGAGTACTATATATGGTTGATGATGGAAACACATGTGCTCAATACCTCTCAAAACATAAAGTGTTGAATTAAATTTGGTAAATTACCAGAGATGTTCAATGTTACATTTGTTTTGTCTTAGCGTAACGATTGAGAGAAACCTGGAAACGCCTCGAGTCTAGATATCGTATTCTCTTCCTGGACATGACAGTAAATCCATGCACATTTCTAGTACATCATCTGCATATTGGAAACTCACTCTTGTTCTTTTTTGTAATTGTTCCTGCAATAAGTTCGTTTTCAGCATTACCTGAAATGTTATGTTTGCAAGCCTTCTCATGGAATGGACATGTAGGGAATTCTTTTTTATGTCAGTTTTTGATAGAAAATTTTACCTGTCATGTTCTATGTATGTAATTGTAAAGAGAAACTATTTTCCAAACAAGATATTGAGTTAGTCTTATAATAATAGAATAATTATAACTATAGTCATTCCACATAATAATTGTCATCTGAGCACGAGTTCATTTTCAAATTACTAGATACATATATTTTTTTAGTGAATAATACCTTAATTACTTTATCACATTTTGGTGTTATTGTTTAACTGAAATAGACATTTTTGTAATATCTATATACCAAAGGAAATAGCGATAGTGTTTATAAGACGGTACAGTGTTACTGTATAATATGTAACTCATTGTCAACTATTCAAGTTAAGGAGAGTGCATCTGAGTACTTGATATGCATGATATTGATAAACACATGTACTCAATACATCTCAAAACATAAAGTTATGAATCAAATTCGGTAACTAGCAATAACAAAATGAGAGTTTCAATTGTTGTATTTGTTTTGTCTTTGTGTAAAGATTGAGAGAAGCCTAGAAACCCCTTGAGTCCAGATATCATATTCTCTTTGATTTCTACACTCGAGCTCGACGATTCCCCTCGAGTCTATTTTCAATCCGAAGTAGCGTTGTACATGTCATCAAAAAGGATATTTTGAGGATATGTAATCAAAGAGGATATATTGAAGCTTCTAGAGGAGTCTCCATTACATGCAAATCAAAAGCGTTCCAAGATAATAAACTAATGTTAACTCACCAATCTACTGCGCTATTGCTTCACGCTAAGTATGGTTAATTTGCACGTGCCAATTCACGGATGTGCCGAATCAAGGTAGGAACATTCCCTACAAGGAATGACTTTCAACTTGGTTTAATCCCTGTCTAGATCCAAACCCAAATACATGGCCCACATCTCTACATGAAACGCATCACAAGGTGCAATTTTATGAGCATAACTGATCAAACAAATGCCATCTCGAAGGAGACCACCACACCAAAAAGGTTAGTTGAGCTTTCATGCGCGCCTTTATAGTTGAGCTTAACGTTTGCATCTAAAAAAAATTGTACAAAAGAAAAAGATATCCGTTCGTTCAAATTGATAGAGTACATCGATATACAATATAAATCCAAAGTCCCTAAAAACAAAAAGAATGAATCTGCTAACAAACCCATATCATCCATGTTAATAGTATAAAACAGAAAAATACATATGATAATATGCCAACAAATATGATTATATTCAAGTCTCCAGAACACTCATGTCTCTGGATCTGCAACGTTGACGATGCCAAAGTCATTGATCGAATCTGGACTTGCTCAAAGTTAATCTTTCAACCTAATCAAATAAACACCACACTAAAACAGGAAATCAAAAACACGTTGCACAAAGACGGGAAATCAACAAACAAAGTTGTGTAGAGACGCAAAATCACAAAAACAAACAAAAGAGACTGAAAATACGTGGAAACCACTTATTCTATTAGAAAAGAAGGAAAAACAATACCCAGCATTCTACTAGAACCCTAGT
>Ga0099826_10001727_pt1 | contig 13466 bp, 5 predicted proteins | sample Mtrugardesep15_FD_76830 | JGI IMG/M metagenome (GOLD analysis project Ga0099826, IMG submission 76830) | Root nodule microbial communities of legume samples collected from California, USA - M. trunc garden sep15 | ecosystem: Host-associated > Plants > Roots > Nodule | place: USA: California... | reverse complement strand
TCTAGTTTTGATATCTTGAGTTTCATTGAGTTTGGATCCAAAATTAGGATTCGGAATAAGCCACGCAGCTGCTTCAGCATCATCTTGACCGTAACCGTCGTCTGTAGGAACAACGAAATTGAAGGACGCGGCTGCTGCTGCTGCAGCGGCGGTGGAGGATTTGACTACGGATTCAGCGGAGTCAAAGAAAGGTTCGACGGGGACACGTTCGTGACGGCGAGCGAGTGGATTGGCAGAGTGGATGTCGGAATCGCACGTGACGCAGAGAGCAGCAGCGTCAGCTTTGCACGTGACGGAAGCTGGTGCTTGTTCACAAACTTCACACATCCAAACGCGGTCGTGGCGGGAAGAGAGTTTGTTAGCAGAGTGAATGGTGGAATCACAGTTGATGCATAGAAACGCAGAATCAGAACGGCAAAAAAGCGCGGCGGGAGTAAGCTTGCAAGAATCACATAGCTTAGGTGGCACACTCCAGCCGCTTCGAAAACTCTTCAGTGCTCCTCTTTCAATACCCATGTTATGTTCCACTACTAATGAAATCGCTTATTTATTTATTTATTTATTTTTGTTACAAACGCGCTTCTTAGCTTAGCTTAGCTTATTTGAAGAATGGGAGGAGGATAATGTTGTTGTTTGAATGAAGAGTTTGATTTCGTTTTTGTAATATGTATAGTCAAGTGACTGGTCATAGAGAGGAAATCTAGGTAATGACGAATGAAAAGGGGACACGTGGGTGAGTATTGGCCATGTAAATGGTTCGCTCAAAACAACGAAGTATTAAAATATTAGATTATTAGATATGTATTGGGGAGTAGTAGTTGTCATCGTGTTTTGTCTGTGCCGACGTGGGACCTCCACGGATGTACATTTAGATGCAATCAAAGCTAAGCTATTATTTATTTATTTATTTATTTATAAGAGATGGGCAGTAATAAAAATAGTAAAGTAAACATAAAGGACACGAGGATCAACCTCATCTTCTTATCTTCAACTGTCAACTATCGACTGAGTAAGAGAAAAGGAGTACATGTTTGATGTCACTCAGTTCAGTTGCCAAAACTACAGTAGTCCACTATAATTAAATTTGATATTTTCATAAATTAAATTTATTTATCTCTAAAATTTAGAGAGAAAATCAAAAGAGATATAAACAAATGATGGAAGAAGGGAAAATAAATAAGATCCATAAAAATCATTACTTGTTTAATAGATTTATTTTGTCTCATTTCCACAATTTTAGTATCTTAAACAACCACAAATCGATCGTTGTTAAGTTGTAAAGACTTGTTTATTTTGCATATATAGCTTATTTTACATATATAAGTAAATTTATCGTGAATATTTTTCTTATGAGTTAACTTTACTAGTAAGTTCATTTAAAAATTGGCTTGGCACCGTTCAAACCATTGTGCATATCCCATGTCAATATTCAACATAGATTCATTTTTGTTGTTTTTGTCATAACAATATCTATCACAAAAAATTTAAATATATAGCAACAAACTCTTGAATTATATTATAACTTAAATGTCAAACTTAACAAAACCAATATTAACAAATGAGTTAAGTCTTAAAAAAAAAGAACAACAAAGAGTGTTGTCAATTGTCGTTAGAATTTTATGTCTTAAAGCGGATTTCTTTTATATACAAAAAGTCTAATGCCATTTTTTTGTACATGGATTTCTTTTTTTAAAAAAACTTAACATATTTAAACTAACAAAAATACAATAATGGTTAAATTGAACGTCATGATTTAATTTAAATTCCAACTTCTCTATTTATATACGCGAGTATTCAAATAATTATTACTATTTTTTCTATCAAACAAAACAAATATTACATGATACCAAAAAATAATTGATATTTTCTTCACGTTACCTAATGAACATTTATTTCTATCAATCATAGACCTAAACATTGATCAGGAGACACGATTGAGAAGAGGCAACACGCTCAAGCTGGCACTGAGAGCTAACAACCAGCCCACATGGGATAAAACGAAACACAACAGATATTATTATTCTCATAAATTAAAAGTATGTTCTTCAATGCCTAAAATAATTTATTTTTTTAATCATTGCATGCTAAAAGTTTTTGTAAATATTTAATTTTGTACGATATAAAAAACGTGTAAAAACTTGACAAAAAAACGTGTAAAAATATGTGAAAGTAGCATTTCAGAAAATGAAATATAAAGGGATTATGATATAAAATAACTAAATATTTTTTTATTTCATAGGATATCATCACTCAATACGTAAACACAAAAAAATATAATATGCATCCACTCCGTTCTTAAGGATTTAGGATTTCTCTATTTTTTATCTTTATTATTATAGTTTTAAAGAATTTTAAAGTGTATATTAAATAATTGTATTTGATTAATCACATTATGGAGGATCTTAGACATAAAAATCAGGACCAAGATATAAAGCATATGCAAGAGTTGTCTTCGCATTAGACTTATATAAATGTTGTTTGATCAAGTTTACATCAAATATCAAGAGGAAAGGCTGAAGAAAGAACGGGCTCAATCTGGTTCCTATATTCCAAGTTTGATACAATACTATTGATCTTGGTAAACAGTGTTCTATTATTTCCACTTCCAATTGATATCTTTTATTTGTGTTTTGGAGTTTTGGTATATTTATTTCTTGTTTTTACTTGTAACTTATCTTTTTCCCGATTTTCAAATATTTTCTTTCAAAATGACGATGATTCACTTTGATTATTTGAGAAGTATTTCAGAAAATATCAAATAAAATGGAAATAAACATAGTTACGTTTGCATGTATTCTACACAAGAGGGAGGTATTATTAACTAATTATAGGAAGAGATACATAGTAAATGTGAAATGGTGGGTGTCTCTATCAAATTAGATCGAGGGACCTATAAGGAAAAGTCAAATGATGCAAGGGGGATAGGAAATGATCTGCTTGGGATAGTGGGGACCGATATTTTCTTTGCCTTTGGAGAAATTTTTTGAAGGAGTGTGTAGCCATCTGGCCATGTTAGAATGTAAAATAGCACATAATGAAGAAAATAATGAATTTTTTTTTTAAAGAAGTATAAATATAATGACATAAATATCCCTATTAATCTTGGATTATCACTCATTTGCAATGACCAAGATTTGAACTATTTCTTAATTAAGTAATAAAGATATTACTTTCTTCGTTCATCAATAGATGACCTATTTGATAATATACATTATTGACTTAACAAATTTTAACCATATTTTTTTACTAATTTATAAAGATAAAATAATATTATGTAAGATGTTGTTGGATTCATCTCGATAAATATTTTTAAAATATTAAATTTTCATAATTTTTTTTAGTAGAAAATTGAAGATATCAAAGATAAAACACATGCATTGATACGTGTGTCGGAATCAACTAGATCATCTAATATGAGACGGAGGAAATTCTTTCTTAAAAAAAAAATACGAGTAACGTTCCTATGACAATACTACATTTGAAATCATATTTTTAACGTACTATTGATATGAATTTCGCCGACATTTAACAATGACGAAACCTTATAATCACTTGTTTAAAACCAATTCATTGTTGATATCATTTAAAATCAATTACATTCAATGTCTACTTGAATTGGTCTTTACTCAACGGTTAATCCACTACCCTATAATTAATCAGTACTCATAGTTAGTAGTATGGTATAAGTGTTATCCATATATAGCACACACTCATACTTTTTTTAAGCATATAAAGCATGTAGAGAGGAACTGTCATCTCATTTACGAGCATATTGTTCTGAAATTGCTAGTCTAATTTTATCAAGCAACATCATCCAATAATATTTTGATCCTTAGTATCCAATCTCAAATTGGTTCTATTTACGCCTTCATGAGTTTGATGGGGAAGATATGTTGAGAAGATAGAGGCCAGCAAAATGAATGATAAAAAGATAAAAAGATTGATTGATTTTAGAATTGATTGAATGAAAAAAATTGATACAACGAGTGTAGAATGAACCTTATAAAATATAAATTACCATAACATGTAACTAATATAATCAACTTGTAACTTCGGTAAAAAAATAAATATAATCAACTTGTAACTAATTATAGCTAACTAGTACCTTAAATAGTATTCAACTAATTCTAATGATTATCCAAATATATCTAATATGATCAACAAGTAGAATAGTTGCTTCCCTAAAAAAAAAGTAGAATAGTTGCTGATTAACTTGATTGCATCTTTAAATTAGTTTGTTGCTATTTTATATTTATTTTCAGCTCATTGTAAATCCTATGAGGTTATGATTTGCATAAGTCTCGAATGTATATACAGGAAAAAGTTATCGTGAACTAAAATTAGTCTCAATCAATGAACAAAATACAAAATTGAAAAAAAGAAGATTAATTTTAAAAATATTATCAATTAGTTTATCTCTTCTATTGATTGCATCGTGTATATGCGAGGTCGACTTTAATTTTTAACTGGAAAAATTAATAAAATACTACGTTAATAACCAATCATAGATTGGTCCAAGTTGTAAGAGATATGGACCTCTTAATCATGTGATCAGGGATTCGATTTTTGAATAATACATATAAAAAAATCTGGTTAGAAGGAAAGAACTCATCTTATGTGTCTCACAGATTCCTCGACGAAGATTAGTCACTACTCACTATTAAACAACGACGGTAAAAACTTTGTATTAATATCACAATAAAAAAATACTACGTAATAATCTAGTATTCGACTTTTGTTTTTAGGCAAATCTCGTAATCAACGTGTTTTTTTTTTAATTTCTCTACCCAAATATATTAATTCAATAAAAATTTTATTCATTTGTGTTTCTTTTACATCCAAACCAAGGACTAGTTAGGTTTAACCCTGAAAAAACCAAGGATAAGGTAGGCAAGATTCATGAATATCCAAAACATTTTGGCTACACCCGGAGCACAAGGCGAACCTACGCTAAGGTGATAGTGTGCATTCTGCACATGCACAACACACCAACAAAAATTGGATTATATTATTTTATAAATTTGTGGCTATTCCTATGTACATATTCTTTTTAAATTACCAGTATTAACTTAATTTTTAATAACAATTTTGTCATTTATCTATTTTTATATTCTCGATTTCTAAAGGTTATGTTTCTTGTTGTGAAGATGATGATGCTTTAACTGGTTATGTTAATTCAATTGAAGAAGAAGGGTGTTAAGGTTATTTTAAGTTGCTCTCTAATCCTTAAGAGCGTATACGCCCTAGCATGTCATATTTTAATGAGTCTGCCTCATTGAAATATGACTCATTGTTATGTCACTGAAAACCTGCCACTTCAGAAAAAAAGTTAATTATGAATCAAATTAAAAGTAGTTAGTAATTAAAGGGTTAAATTGAAAGGATTGGCAATTATGTGGATAATAACTCAAGTTCGTTATATTTGTAGGGATAAATTGCATATTTAACTTTTTTTTTTATGATAAGACTAATGTGTTAAAAACGCATAGGAATAAGATTTTATGGTTCATTATCCTTATACCCATGGCGTAGTGGCAGAGGCAGTCATGGGCTAGGGTGGGTCATCGTCCATTCAAACGCTGAAAAATGTCATTTTTTAATATATATATACACACACACACACACATTAAAGTAGTACGAAGTTATGTCATTTTTAATCAAGATCATATTTACAAGACAATAAGTTTAAAATAGGAAAAATCAAACTTATGGATTAGCAAACATACACTCAACTATTTGTATCTCTTCTAAAAGTGCGTTAAAAATAAGGAAAATGTTATCCTCGTGAGCTTAGCTCAGTTGATAAGGACAATGCATAATATATACGAGGTTCGAGGTTCGAATCCCGATTACCAACAAGAAAATATATAAGAAAAATGTTAATGAATGACCTAAAGAAAAATGTTAAGAAACCCCTTAATATAAAAGGAAATAGTCCACTCCCCTTACTAGAGTCCTCCGCTAACTTTGGTATATATGATTTTTTGAATCATTCTCCAACATCTTACTAAACTGAGATAGTATGTCGAAAAATGTATGTTTAAATAATGTATGTTATTAGCATTTCTTTACTAAACCAATTAGGACGGTTGCAACTGAAATATATAAATTTATTAATTTGAAAGACGGTTCCGACTTGTGAGCATTTGGTCATGATATCTTAATGTATTCACTTCTTTTGGTAAATTAATACTACTACTATATACCAGTATTCAGTTCAAAGTTAAGGGATTGTAATATATACTCCCTCCGTCCCTTAATATAGCCACCTATTGCTTTTTTTCACATTTCTCAAGAAATGTTGTTGGTGTAGTTAATGTGTCTGTTTTATAGTACAATTTTACAAAATTACCCTCATTAAAGAGATAATGTAAAAAGTCAATTTATTGTAATTTTGGAATTAGTAGTAGTATTAAATAAGGGTATATATGAAAAAAATAATTAATGTGTGTTGTAATTTGAAAAGGAGGTTATATTTAAGGACAAAAAGAAAAACAAAAGGGGGGTTATATTAAGGGACGGAGGGAGTACTACGTAAACAATGCGGAGAACAATAATGGTGTAATCATGGTACAATGTGGAGAACAATAATTGCTTAATCATGGTATTTGAACATTTTCATACAATCATTCAACCTCTTATTTTATTTCTATATAATTTTTTTTTCTGTATCGCACATCAATTTATCACATTTTTTATTTTTACATTGTTTTCCTTATTTCTTTCGCTTTCAAAGTATAAAGAGAGAGAAAAAGATAAGGAGAACAAATATAATGGTGTAATCATGACTGAGTCTCAATTATATATATATATATATATTTGGACTCTTAAAATTTTGGTTAGCTTCGCCACCGTGTCCACCAAATATTTTCTATAATGGAGGGTTAGAAGTAAGACGCCGTAACAAATCTTGATCGTCCGATTTTCATTCGATAGTTGAGATTGTTTTACTGATTTTAAAATCTTAACCGTTTGATTTTAAATCAATAACTGAGATTGACTACGACGTAAAACTGCATGTTTTTTAATGAGCAAGAAATCCGTGTCCTAGTTTGGTCCACTTTGAGTCTTTGTTGGGCGGTGGCAATAAGGCATGGTGAAAGGAAAATGCGTACAAAACGACAATAGAGAAAGGAAAATTGGTGGCAAAAACGCATCACGATTGCGAGTGTGATTGATACATAGTCATGTGAGTGGGTTAAAACGTGATGAGACTCCAAAAGGCTGCGCTCGTCTTTTTGTGACAACCTTGCTAGTTGCTCTTCCCTTTCCCCAAAGGGCATTACCTTTCGGCATTAAATCTCTAAATAACCGTTCAATTAGTTGATTGATCTTCCACAATCCTAATTCCTAGTAAACCTTTTCTGCCCGTTTCATAATCTAAATTTTATTTTACAAAAGTTCTCCTTCATCAATTTTGATTAGGCAAGATTTTCAATGATCGCCTAGCAACTATTAGTTGGGTTATATTGTCTCCTAATTTACCCCAATCCTACATGACAGCTGCTAAGTATGACTGAATTAATATACTCTTACAGCAGAGGTAAAATTAATCGGATTCGCTGCACCAATGACCAGATAAGTAGCTAGAATACTGACTGTTGTTATTGGCTGAGGCTCATTCATCAAGAATGAATAAGAAATTAAAGTGTTTACTTGAATTCGAAATTTCAATCACCGAAGAAAACTTGGATACTTTCTTTCGAAATACGTTTCTAGTTGCTTAAAATCGAATTGTTAACATGTTGACTTTGGGTAAACACTTGAAGCGGTTAACCGTTAATGCAGCAAACAAGTTTTTTGTATAAAACATTTGATAACTGACCACTTAAGTTTCCATATAATTTATACAAAGAAATTTCATAGATTTATCCGCTATATATATCAATTGCTAGCAACGGTGTTGTTGCTTGATAAAATGCAATCTCTCAATTGGGAGAAAGTCAAATCCACCTTCATCAACAACCATTGTCATTTACTGGACTGCTATAAGGTTACGTTGAAAACACATAACTCGAATATAAACCCCATGTAGCTCGATTACACAAACAAATTTGAAGACAAATTTTTCTTTCGAAACTACTCTATGCAGAGGGGTCAAGAAATGAACTTAAAAAAACAGAAGCAACAAAAAGACAAACATTCATAGTTAATCTTTGAAAACAAAAAAAGGAATAAAATAGGTGAGCCCAATAACAATAACCATTATGACGTCTTAGTGAAAGTGATACCAAAAAAACAAATGTCGACCATCCTTCTGAATTCACCAATCGATCTAAATAATTCTAATTCACTGAAGATTGCGCCTTCAGCCACCTCCAGATTTGAGTGTATTGCTCAACCTACATATTAACATGTGGCATCAGGTCACCCCAGTGAGCAACAAAAAGGAAGTGCAAAGTTATATCAAACTTTCAGCTCGAAGCAGTGTAACTCAACATCTCAAAGAGATATCAACATTGGTAAATATCAAACTAGCAACAATAAAGACCCATTAATAACTGCACAACATAAAAGTCCATAGGCATATTTCGTAGACCAAGATATACCTCCTTCACATTTCAAACGAGCATAAGGTTAAATCTCGTTCTATTACATAGGGTTTCTATCAGCAAACCATAATAATTTCTACATTTTTGCATATGTCAATAGGAAACTATTCCAAACCACCAAGATCGCTGCACATTCATACTTATGTAAGGTAGCCATAAGAATAACTGCCCTTAAATTTTGTTTGAGATATAAAAAAGGGTTAAATGTATTTTTAGTCCTTATAAAAGCACAACATTATAAGTTTTGTCCCTGCATAAGTTTTATGAAAATTTGTCTCTAATTTGTGCTTTTATAGGGGCTATATTTTAGTAGACTAGAAGAACTAAAAGAACCCATTTTTTGTAAAAAGCTTTTCAAATATATGGACTAAACTTATGTAGGGACTAAACTTTACAAGTTGGAATTCCATATGGACTACAAACATATTTAATCCTATAAAAACTTTAAAGTCAAATGATTAGTAGCAGCCACTAATTGGATTATACATGCATCAAAACCATCAGAATCAGTTTGACTAAGTCTAATTCCCATTAAAAAAACAGTGACTACCCAATTCAACATTGATCTGGCCAAGTCTTTTTTTTTTTTCCTTTTTGCGTTTTTTATTTTTATTCAAGTTTGCATCATTCCTATACTATATCAAATGAATTGATATATTAGATATATGATATTAAAATTATCTGTTATGGATAGTGGATACAAGTTTTGTTAATGGTTATTTATTCTATAAAAATTGCCAAACATTATAACTGATATTCATAATGTTAAAAATAATTTACAAATTTCTACTTATGTATGGCACGAATTATAAAATTATGATATTTTTTAAAAAAAATTAAAAATAACATTTACAGGTTATGATTATTTTTTTAAAAAAATTGTTTAACATATACTATTGAATCAGTATCCTAAGTCCTCACTGAGTTGATGATTGATAACATTGGAAAAAATATCCTTTAAATACTGAGAAACTGAAAAAGTATAAATTAACAATACAGCATCACTACTTATTTACGATATTTGATATCCTAACTACCTTGAAATAGCATTCAATTTTATTAGACTTACCAGTCAAGGCCCTCAAAAAGTCCTTCGCCTTTTATAGCAGAAGTTTTAAAAATAGCCCATTGGCGATTTTTAATCTTGTGCAACTCAAGAGACTCCGTCACTGCAGCATCATCAAGGGCACCTGGTAGGTCCTGCATAATGGAACGGGACACACATGAGACAAATGCATAAATAAACTTCAAAATTTAGTTTTACACTATATTTGCCATATTATCCATGTACATGTGCATATAATTAGTTAAGCCCGATCATATCAGCTTCATAACTCTTATATCCAGCCCTTACTTCTTATCCCCCTAATGAAAATATGAGCATCCAACAATTATGAATCAAATTCTGACCTGTTTGTTTGCAAAAATGAGAACAACTGCACCTTTTAGTTCTTCTTCCTGAAAAAAAGGTTCACAGAAAATAATTAGTGTCAATTTTGTTTTTTTGTAAAACTGAAATCACAATCCACATCAGACAACAAAACCATAGTCAAAGGAGAATAGTTAAATAAAGACTTAATTAATGATTTGGTCCCTTAAGTTATTTGTTGGTTACATTTAGGTCCCATAAGTTATTAACATTACAATTTGGTCCCTTAAGTTATTATCTGTTAGCCAAATAAATCCTCATCGTCGGTCTTTTGCCAAAACGTTAAATAGGCACATGTGAACGGTGACGTGACAACTTGCAATGTGTATCCCCCTTAGACATTGGGTTAACAGTTTTGACGGTGGGGATTTATTTGGTTGACGGAAGATGACTTGAAGGGACCAAATTGTAACGTTAATAACTTATGAGACTAAAATGTAACCAACAAATAACTTAAGGGACCACATCAGTAATTAAGCCTTAAATAAAATTTAGTCAAAGGAGAAACGGATAAAAATCAATTAGGCATCAGATTTTAACACACACACAAATAAATTAAAAAATGCATTAGATTATAATGATTCAAGAAATGAAATTGACAAGTAGGCAGATGCGTATTTTTTAATCAAATTTCTGATTCATGAAAACCCCTCCACAATAAAATTACAATTGCTAAGGATTCAATTTTTTTCGAGAAAACACTATTTCAGTTTGTTTTATTGATAAATACAAAACATCACCATAATTTTAATTTGTTTCTGACTATCAAGGAGTGCATGAAATGATGAAAACGCAAAAATGTAGTCACCATTTTGTAAACAAATCCTTTAGAACATTAAATACTCTTGCAACAAAGCAGCATTTTTATAACTACCAGTAAAAATAAGGAATAGAAAGTACAAAATTATTTATCAAACAAAACAGGCCCCCAATCATTCAAAACAATGATCAAAGCCTATTCCAACTAGGATGAATCAGACACCAGAATTAGATTCAGTCAAAAACTAATTCCTCGTAGCTTAGGAGACGCCTATAATCACAAATAACGCCTACATCATTCTTCTATAGTACTCTTTCAAAACGTTCAAGCTTCACGTAATCTATATACTTTAGAAATACAACTTAGAGCAGCCAATCCCTTGTAAATTGTAATATAAGCTACAAGAGAATTTTAAGAGTAACAAACTGAATTCTTGTACCAAAGTTCTAAATGAAGTGTGCGTGTGTGTGTGGGGTGTGTGTGTTGTATCAGGAACGTATACCTCCAGAATTGCATGGAACTCCTCCCTAGCTATCACAAGCCTATCGGTGTCACTTGAATCAACAACATAGATTATTGCTTGAGTATTTGGAAAGTAACACCTCCAATATGGCCTATGGACAAAAAAAATAATCAAAGACAGTAAAGGTTATAGAAATTTACTACATATATATTAGGGATGAGTTTATTTTCCCATTTTGTGGTTTGGTACACCTGGTTTTCAATTTTCCCGTGATTTGTTCTTTTAATCATGCTACTAACATATCATTTTTTCCCACATTTACAAGTGAAATGACATGTCAGAACTGAGAAGTAATGTATGTGATATTTTCTGGGTGTTGAAATTTTTTGAAATGACATATTTTTGTGCTGCACATGCTTATAACATGCAGTTTTGTTTAAACGGGACAAAGACAAGTATATGATAGCAAAACGATCCTTAAAGGAAATGTAAAAAAACTCAAATCATAGGGGGACACATCCGAATTGAGCAAGACTGCTTGGGTCTAACACTATAAATAAATTAATACAAGAGAAATTCATTTTTGAATCCACAAAGCATTTCTTTCCACAATATGAGCTACCGCAGTTTCAAAAATGAATAAGATTGTGTTAGGCGTTTGATAATATCTAAGATAGAGTGAGTGACTTACGTTAGTTGTTGGACCAAGATGGTCAGAAGAAATAAGAAATGTTGCCTATAAACAAAAGGAGGGGTTGAAAGAGAGAACCCTTGTCATTTTGAGAGAGAATTAAGAACTTAGGCCATAAAGAGGTGCAAACCCTCTAAGTTCTGCGGCATCTTTCTGTTGTTGGGGGAGTCTTTTTTTTCCTAATAAAATACCAGGTTTCTTAACAAATTAAACGGCATATTGAAACTTCTCATTATATTTGGACCTTAACCTACAATATCGCATGAGATTGTCATTATGCATTGGTTTTCTTCAATTACGTTTTATTCTTTTAGATTTTAGGCATGTATATTTCTATTATTAGAAACCTACACATTGACACACACACACATATACTCACACTAATCAACTGCAGAAGGATTGGTATCTTCTTACTAGAAATACACACATCAAGGACTTTATAGTAGGTCCATTTACAGCTAAACAGAAATATGGAAGAGTTAAAGGATTAAAAAATAAAAGGAATTGCATGATGGGTGGAGTAGCCGCAATTGAATTAGATCATAATATCGAATAGGGGATAGAAAAAAATACTATTGGTATGACATTGTAACACACCAGAAGTCACCAGCTATTTGTTGTTAAAGTAAGTTTTAAAAAAATAAAAAAAAAATACACATTTTCCATCAGTCAAAAGATGCAAGAATGAAACCATAAGGCTTACCTGATACTTGTTTGCCCACCTGTACAAAAAAAAAAAAAATTGCATATTAGAAATTATAAATTGAAACAAGCCAGGACTTATTACAATAGCACTATGTTAAATCATATTAAGTTTCGTGTAACTATAAGCTCAAATGATTGTAAGTAATAAACTATATTTTAAGATTTGATGCCTGTTTATTTTCTTTCATGCATACTAAGAAAATAGCTCGACACAGGAAAATATATAATAAATGTTATTGTCAAAGGTTTCAGCTTATTTTTATCTTCCTTTGCACTATATCAAAATTCAAAACTTAAAAAATAACTACCAGCCAGAAGAGGACAAAATTATACAAACTCGCTTTGTTACATGTTTCACTTATCACTACAGTAGCCAAAAATGAGACCAGCAAACTTTAAGTTTAAAACACGAGCCCATGTATGCTTGCTAGTATTTAACATGAGACAGAAATGTCATGACAGTTGACACAGTCCTATGTGTAGGGATGGAGGCAAGTTAAGCCAGGTTCACACGTTAATTCAAAATATTGAGTACAGGATTTTAGTGAGGAAAAACAGTGGTTGTTGTATAGGATAGCTCAAGCAACTTGTTGTGAGCAAGTTATCTGAGCTTGAGAAAGAAAAAAAAAGGCCAACTTTCCTAAAAAGTACTGCTTGTTCATGTTTAAGCCAAACCTGAGCTACGCAGGTTCAAATTTCATTCCTACCTCTAAGAAAAAAGGCCTTAGTTTGTCCGGGAAAACTAATAAAACATAACTTGGTGTGACATGAAACTCTGTTTTGTTTGCAACCCACAAGTCATTAAGATATGTAAGTCACCTACTTTACATAGAGATGGAAATTGGACTAAAACGCAGGACACAATA
>Ga0099826_10001726_pt1 | contig 13467 bp, 8 predicted proteins | sample Mtrugardesep15_FD_76830 | JGI IMG/M metagenome (GOLD analysis project Ga0099826, IMG submission 76830) | Root nodule microbial communities of legume samples collected from California, USA - M. trunc garden sep15 | ecosystem: Host-associated > Plants > Roots > Nodule | place: USA: California... | reverse complement strand
GGGAGGGGAATGTATATTTTAACATAAGAGGGGAGAGGAGTGTAATTCAAGCATCTTTGAGGGGAGGGGAGTGTAATTTACTCTTATTTTTTTAAATAAAAAAAACACTATTGAAGATGTAATTATAACATAGTTGGTGTCTACACAACCTTATTGGTTTCGCAGTTTTAGGAAACCATGACTATAGAGGGAATGTTGAGGCACAACTGAGTCCTGTTCTTACGAATCTTGACAATAGATGGTTTTGCTCAAGATCCTATGTGGTCAATGCAGGTGAAAGGAATTTTTATTTTTGCCCTCATATTAATTTTGATCTGTGTATACATGACATGCAATTACTAATGAAATCATATATTTGTGTTTCAGAGTTTGTAGAGTTTTTCTTTGTAGATACTACGCCGTTTGTGGACAAATATTTTACAGAACCTGAGGACCATGTTTATGATTGGAGAGGCACATGGCCTAGAAAACAATACATTTCTAACCTCCTCAAGGTTCAAACCACATATCCTTGATCTTATAGAAATAATAATATAAAACTATGGCATAACTCTAGAAAAATCATAAAAAAAAAGACCATGTTATGTTATTAAATTATTTATTTATATATTACGGGCATCTTCAATAGGATTTGGATTTGGCTTTAAAACAATCAAATGCAAAGTGGAAGATTGTGGTAGGTCACCATACAATTAGAAGTGCTGGTCATCACGGTGATACTGAAGAGCTTGTAAACCAACTTCTCCCAATTCTTGAGGTAATTATTAAGATGCATTCTCATATTACATTTACAAAAAGAGAAGATCCCAAAATAATTTGCTATATTTATTATGTTTTGCATTCTGATATTCTATGATTGAATTTCAGGCAAACAACGTTGATCTTTTCATGAATGGACACGATCACTGCCTACAACACATAAGTAGTCTTAACAGGTTCGTTGATACTCAAGTGATATGCATATGATAACAAAACAAATTAATGCTATGATTCTATCTCAGTAAAAAAAAGTGATCACGGGTCTAAAGAAATTAAAATAAAATATTCATATGATAACAAAACAATTTAATCACACAATATTAGATGTATGTAGCTGGTAATTCATTGAAATCTAGCAGAATTTAAATAATGAACATTGAGTTTAACCATTTAATCTATATACATGTTTCATTTCAGTCCAATTCAATTTTTGATTAGTGGTGGAGGGTCAAAGGCATGGGGAGGTGATGTGAGCTCGTGGAATCAAGATGAGATGAAATTCTATTACGATGGTCAAGGATTCATGTCTGTGCATGTTATTGAAACTGAACTCAATATAGCATTCTACGATGTCTTTGGCAATGTTTTACACAAATGGAACATCTCTAAGAAGCTTCACTCAACCTTGTGAACTAGCACCAAAACAAAGCAGGGGCTTAAAAACAAGAATGAACAATTATTGTAAATTTCCTTTAATTGGAGCATTTGGTTTGGATTTGATTTGATACTTTGCGATTAATTTATTAAAATGATGTAAGTATTTGTATGCTAGTCGTTTAACTTATTAATTGAAATAAAGAACATTATTAATAATATGATTTAAGCTATTATTGGTATGCCTAGTAGTATATCTAGACATATATAAAATGTAAGTTTGTGTAAATAAACGGAATGTTGAAAAGGGGTTCATTGGACCACAACATGAGTCTCCAAAGTGTTACACCTGTTCTTTCTAACGAATCTATCAAAAGGTTGGAATGCATTCACCGTTGAAAGTGCATTTTGCAGAAATGCAACATAACTCATGTGTATAGGTGCTAGTGAATGTGTATGTAATTTCCTCTTGTCTTCTCGTTCGATAGCTTGGATGTATAATATGTAATGTGTATGTGTCACGCATGGCAAATATATCGTGCAGGCATGCAGCCCGACCCACTATACAAGGGATGCAGTACAAGTCACATTAAGGATGATTTTGATCGAGCACTAAATGAGCAGCCACAAAAAATATCAAGTTATAGATATTGCTTAAAGGTGTTTGCGGTGACATTTGAATCATTTTTAGCAAAAAGTTGTCCAATTCAAGGACAAAAATAATATCTGGTTTGGTTTTGAATAACTTACATTTTTTTTTAAAGAAGAATAACTCGCAAAGATACAACGTAATTTAATCTAATTATATGTGATTTCACTAGTATGCCTATATCAATTGCATCCATATTTCATTTGCATTCATATTTAATGTGTGTATCTCAATTGTAAACATACTTAGTGACTAATCACTAGAAGTACGCGCCCCCTTGTTCTTGTGGCTTAGTAAGTTGGATCATCTCCTTTCGTGTTCTCTACGCCTCTCTCCTAACTCTCTATCTCTCTTTTAATGTCACTTTCTCTCTTGATAACATAGAGAGAGGATCCAAATCCTAGAGTTTTCATATCAAATATTTACTATTAGCTGCTTTGATCAATATTATATGGATCACTTGGAAATGTAGAAATCATATTTGATTCAACAACACATTGATTAGTTTACCTAGTACAATTAGTACTGTCAAATGCTCTACATCCTGCTTAGCTTCTCAATCTAAAGGCCATATATTTTCATCAATTTTAGAGTTCAAAATTCTGAAGTTTTTTTTTTTTATATGTTAAATGTCACCCCTTTGTTCTAATCATCAAATAAGTCAATTGGACTAAACATCCTTCTCCTTGAATTAAATATAACATTGCTTACACTTCTCATGGCTCTCCTGACTCGTTTGCTTGTGAAAGTTTATATGGAGATTATCTTGGTTCTTAAGATGTTTTGCTCATAATTTGTGTTTTTTTATTGCTTAAGCTAAAAAAAACACAAATTGTTCGTCATAGAGGTTGGACCTCCCTTGACTTGGGTGTGATTCTATCATGGTTGTAAAAGATTTTTTTTTTGAAGAAGCTAAATTAGCTCACCCAAATTAGTACTAGAGAGAATTGAACCTGAGATGACTTTGAAGATGAACACACACTTAAATCTCAAGCCAATACCACTAGACCAACCCAAATGGATTTGGTTGTCAAAGATTTTAGTAGCATCTCCATTGTACCTTGGCAACTATAAATAAATGGATGAATTGTTTGTCCATTATTAGAGGTTTTAGATTCATAATTTCCCATATCTACATAGAGGGTAAGACTTGACCGGACAAGTTGACAAATGATGGTTTTTATGTGACTGAATTCACATAATATGCCAAATTGCATTAAAGATGATTTTATGAATCTCCATTTCTTCGTAAATTTTAAAATTTCACATCTAACTATAAAATGCATTTAAAAAAGATTCATAAAAATGGAGATTTATATTTTCACTAATAAAAAACCATTACACTTGAGGGATATGAAAGACTTTTTTTTTTAATTAAAAGTTTAGTATATAAACAAAGGGATAGGAAAGCGTAGTGTAGTTTCTTTCTTTCTTTCTTTTTGACGGTTTCTTTTTATTTATTTGATGTAAAGTGTAATTTCTTAAATATATGAAACAAATTAAGTAATATATTATCAAAGACTACCACTTCTAGTTTATTATAGTACACGAAATGACAATTGCTTCTCTGTAGTCCATTTTCCAGGTATTGCAATTGCATCATATTCCAAGCACAAACAATTTAATCTTATCGTCCCATCTTTCTGGATGGCGCCTTAAATAAATTATCTCAAGAAAAAGTTGTTTTTAATAACAGAGCCAGTTTTTCAAAAATAATAAAAATACTAAGACAGAGCCAGTGGTGGCGGTATTATAAATACAAAAATCCAAAAAGAGTGGAAGTCCAGCCAGAGAGACGCCGGCACAAAATTGAGATTGGTTCTTACTTGTATTATTTATATTACTATTATTTTTGTATTGGTATTATTTTTGTATTGGTAAATTGGTAATATATTATATGTTAAGATCATGCAAGTATTCTAATATTGATAGTAGAATTCAAACTCCAATCTTTGTAAGATTAATCTTAAAAAAGAAAAAATAGAACCAACTTATATTGACACAACTATGTTATTCTTATCAAAAACAAAAAGCGTAGATCATTTTGTCAAAAGAATAAAGCGTAGATGAAAGAATAGTTAAAACTGTACGGATAAATGGCGCCAAATAGATAATATTAAAAACAAACATGTGACCTAGAAATAGTATCTAACTATGCATCCATTGTGTCTGCATGTTATTGGTGTTCGTTTTAATTTTTAATAATTTCATTCTAAGTTCACACTTTGATATTTAGTATCTAAGCCTCTCTTTGTTACAACGGTGGATCAAGTCTATACCCATGTTTTAGCCAAAACTATAATTTTAAGTTTCACAAAAATCACGGTAGGTTAGTACTGGGAAGTGGTATTTGTGCTCCCACCATTATACCAAACAGACACTTAGTAAATGAGTCCAGTGACTACAATTGCCTACTTAGTTTCACGATTTTTGAACAAAATAGCTAAGCCAATGTCTTCGTACTTAACACTATTTTACATTTACAACCTCCCTAATGTCTTACGCGAGTCTGTAACCATAGAAGTTTTGAGTGAGCATCAAACTCTTATCACAAAAGAGGTAATATAATATGTCAAAAACTATTACTTATTGAATGATAAAAATTAGGTCAAGCCCCAACGTTATGGTAATAGTCATTGAAACCTAGATCAGCTTTGAACATCTACAAATGCATAAAAAGCATTAAGAATAAATTGTGATCGAAAAAACTAAACATTGCAATTGTATTAAAAAAAAACTCAACAAATTACATTGTTTAACCCGTTATTGTAGAGAAGTTTATCTAAGTGACCTAACATAGAAAAGTAGCTACTCATGCTATCTAAACATGAATGAATATGTAAAAGAATACATGAATTATGATTACATGAATTATGATTACCGTGCGATGATTACTTGCCTCCAGAATGTTTCCGGGGGCTAGTAAACTTCATAAATCATGATTTCGCTTGTTTCTGATTGTGAGAGCCTCCCTTTCCAATGAGACATATACTTTCTATTTATAGGGGAGTATTTTCAATATTTCTAGAATAGTTTGTGAGCGATGCGCACAGGATTGTGCACATCACACATCTATGGTTTCACATTTTATCTCCCATCTTGGATGTGTAACACACAACTCTTAGCACACATTGCACTTTAAGCATTATATGTCTATTCATCTTTTCATCATTTCTGTTTCTATTTCTTCTCACCGAAACATCCTTAGTGATTATATCCAAAGAAATCACTTGATAATCTTGTAAAAAGCACATCACAACCACAAAGTTGTCTGGTTTGAGTGATTTGAAGTGGTCAAAGGCCTTGTGCTCATAATTGCTATTCCATGCTCATCCATCAATTTAAATACGACAACATAACCCAAACTTATGAAGAATTTCTAAAATGACTCTTATGCAATGTTGAAACATTATATGACTGTTTGTCGAAAATGCCAATATTATTTGTGAACGTGATTGTTTAGACATCATTGAGCTGTTTATTGGTCGCCATGATCATACCTTTCACGCATATGCTACTAACATCCTTCAGATTGGAGATGCTTTGCTTGAAAATGGTAACACTACATTGACGCATGTTCTTAGGAAACAAAATATGTGTGTAGATTTTATGACAAAAGAGGGATTACATTCGAGGTGCTCTACTCACTTAGATCGTTCCCGCCTCACATAGAGTCTCTCATACTGGGAGATAAGCTTGGAACTTAATTTTTTTTTTTTGTCTTGTTACTTTGTAACACCACAAAAGGAAAAAAAAACACTACTTCTTTGTTGATGATTAATCTTTGTCATTGAATTTGATTGACCGTCTTTAATAGATCTCTCTTTCCAATCATATTTTTTCATCCGCAACGCTAAATCAAGACATTGATTAAGAATCAAAGTCCGTTTTTACTCTGAACAATATTACGTTGACGTAGTGCAACCTATCGAATCAACAAATAAAAGAAAATGAGCTAAGTTGTAGTAGTGAGTTTTTTTTGGTTGTTAATCTCATCTTTTAGATAATACTCACATATGTCAATTATATCACTTTTCCTATATTTAATCCAAAAATATATATCACTTTCCTATATACTTGCCTAGCTATAGTTTGTCATGGACCACACTATATAGCTAGCTTAACTCCCACTTGCCTCCATGCATCTTCAACGATATAAATTAATATGTGATATCCTTTAATTATCAACTAAACAAACAGAAGAATTCAAATTAGCAAGAAAAGTGTAGACCCATGTTGTGTTATTGATCAAACTCTCTTCCACTAGCTAGGACAAAAGTTCATATATTGAAATATAATTAATGTGCATCATCTTTTACGTCACATGAAAAGCCCTCTCCTCTCCTCGTCAAAGCCTCTCTCTTCCCTATAATGATCTCTTCCATTTCTTCTATATAATCCTTTCTGTTGCAAAGCATGCAAAAATGAGCACTAATTCTAGTCTCTCACCTTAACTTTTATCGAAATACATATTATATATATGCCATTTCTGTAGAACATGTGGCCTACATTAGTGGCTAATAAGATACTCAAGAAGAGACTAGGAAGCACCAACTTCATAGCAGATTATCCTAGTTATGATCAACCTTTGTTGAATTTTGCAGACATTGATCATAATTCTGAAACAGTTTCAAATCATCACAAGAACAAACACAAATACAAGTAAGACAATTAAATATCCTTTGATCACTAGTACTTGGATGTTTTGTTTCTATTTTTTTTTTCCTCTTAACATTTCTAATATTGTTTTTGCTTATTTTCATGTAAAGGATTTTTGTTAGTACATGGAACATAGGTGGGATTGCACCAGATGAAGATTTAAACATAGATGATTTGTTGGAGGCAAAAAACAACTCTTGTGACATCTATGTACTTGGGTAATGTGCCACTGATCCGTGTTTTGTATAGCTACCATAGATAAACATGTATAGAATTGTACAAACACTACATTAATTCCAGGTTCTTCCTTTCTGATCATAATTATTTATTTGTTGTGTTTTATTACAATTCAGGTTTCAAGAAATAGTGCCTCTAAAAGCTTCAAATGTATTGGGATCAGAAAACAATGAGATTTCCAATAAATGGAATTCCATAATCAGAAAAGCTTTGAATAAGGATCATAGTGACAAAATTCATAGTGAATCCACACATGATGATTTCCAATGTATAATTAGCAAACAAATGGTTGGAATATTCATATCTGTATGGACAAGGAGAGATATTCGTACATTCATTCAACATCCAAGTGTGTCATGCATAGGTTGTGGCATAATGAGATGTTTAGGAAACAAGGTGAGACCTACAAGGCTATAAGCCTATAACTATAACCAACTCCATATGAAATTAATATTATTAATTAAACATTCAGAATTGTTTTGCACCATTAGCTCATCACATATGTCATATATCACTGTCTACATTCAAGTTGGATTGCCCTTAGGAAGAATCCACACATTCACGCAGTTACCACATCAGTAGTTGTTGCATTGAGATCAGACGATCCAAATTTCAACACATATTTTGGTTTTTTATTTTATTTAAAATATCAAGCTTGAAATTTGAATCATCACGGCCTCTAATGTGCCTACTGCATGAGTGCGTGAGATTATTGACTGCGTACAATCCAAATCCGTAAACATCAACCTTTAAAAAGAAGCCAATAGTCTAAATCCTTGCATCTCATTGGTTATCTAAAAATCTTATTTGTACACCAATTAATTTGCAGGGTTCTGCAGCCAATAGTCTAAAAAGACTAAAATCATGCATCTCATTGGTTAACTAAAAATCTTATTTTCTACACCAATTAATTTTGCAGGGTTCTGTATCAGTGAGATTTCAATTACATGAAGCAAGCTTCTGCTTTGTGTGTAGCCATCTAGCTTCAGGGGGCAAAGAAGGGGATGAGAAGTGTAGGAATTCTAATGTTGCTGAAATATTTTCTAGGACTAGCTTTCCTAGAGGTCCTTTGTTTGAATTGCCAAGAAATATTCTAGACCATGAGTAAGTAACAATAGTTTGAAACTGTCCAATATAATTTCTAATATTATTAGTAATTCTTTTTACCCTCTTTCGTTTATTTTAATAATTATGTTCCTTTCAAAATAAATCATGAAAACAAGGTCCAAATATTTTTTTGCTGAAATAATTATTTTTCTTGTAAACAAAGAACCGTCACTAATGATCAATATTCTCCAACTTTGGTCCCCATAGAAAAAATGCCTCCAAAATATTAATATGTTAATCTTTTCAAACTTTGATTAACTTTGAAAAGTTGTCATTAAACAAAGTGTCTTGTCTGTTTTCTGGTAGTATATAATATAGTGGGCCGGTGAGTAAATAGAAAGTTACCAAAGAAAAACGTTGTAAATATATTTTTAAACTTACATTGCATGCATTTATAAAAATATATCCAATGTTACAGTTAACCACATACTAATTGATTAATGAGACATACTCTCTCAACTTGTACTTAATTATATTATATTATTGTATTATTTTAGGCACATAATTAATCACATAATGTTTTGTGCAGTCATGTAATATTGCTTGGAGATTTAAATTATAGGATTTCTCTTCCAGAGGAAACGACACGATTACTTGTAGAGAAAAAGGACTGGGATTCCTTATTAGAAAATGATCAGGTTTGTTGAAAAAGTCATCAACAATTCCTTTAAAAAAATCTCTTTAAACAAACTTATCTCTAATTTAATTGCATCCAATGGGAATGAAGCTAATGATGGAGCTAATGAATGGCAACAATTTAAGAGGATGGCATGAAGGACCAATCAAATTTGCTCCTACCTACAAATATTGTCCAAATTCAGATATATATTATGGTTGCTGTTGTCATGGAAAAAAGATAGAAAAGAGGCGAGCACCAGCTTGGTAAGAAATTCACAATATAAAATTCATTATTATATATGTTCACATGTACTATGAGACACAAACACAAATGTACACGACATTGATACTAATATGTCGACATTGATAATAATTAAGAAAATGATATATTTAAATGTAACTATATGAGTATGTGTCGTGTTGGATCGACACATGTATGACGCTGTTGTGAAATGTAAGTGCTGCATAGCACATAAAATTCAGTCACGTCGGCCACTTTATACTACACATTTTTAACATGGTTAAAAAAAAAATTCTATTTTAGAAGTAACATTTAAAATTGTATAATTATTTAATTTTGTTTGTTTGTTAATCTTAATTTTAGGTGTGACCGAATAGTATGGTATGGCAAGGGTTTGAAGCAACTTGAGTACACAAGGAGTGAATCAAGATTATCAGATCATAGGCCTGTTAAGGCAATTTTTACTGCAGAAATAAGGGTTTTATCCGAGGTAAACAGCTTACAGAGTTTGTCTCTATCAGAAAGATTTGAGCAAATTAAAACTCCTTTTGAAGTTTCTACCACTGATGAACTTGTATGTAGAAAACAATCAAGCTTCCGGTTGTAAATTCACCATCAGTGTAATTATGGACATAAATTAATTAACGTGTATAAGCATGAAAAGAGAATTAGAATTTGAGTGGAAGCAAAGTGGGAAAGTTGTTGTAGGGGACATAAAGTTTTTTGTTGCTGAGGAGTATACAGTGAAGTTGGTTGTTGTTGAATTATTTAGTAAATGTTGTTATAATGTGAAAGATGTTGCAACTTGAAACACTACAATCCCAAGTGATTAATTTTCTGTATTTTGTAGCTTAAAATTAAATCAGAATATGGTGCCCACTCCAAATTAATTAATCAATCTTTTCCTATAGATTGCAACATGAGAAACAAATAAATGGGAGGACTCAAACTCATTTATTAATCATGATATAAGAAAAAGTAAAACTACCCTTCCAAAAAAGACCGAATTATAAATTATAAGCCAATTATTGAGCTAGTTGGAAGGACATTAGTTGGTTAGTACTAGCATAAGGCCATGGATTGTTATCCTTATTATATAGGAAGCATGGATGGTAGAAAATATAATATGGAAACTAGTAACAAAAAGTTTTGTAAAATGGGACAATACTAGATACATCTATTTGGCAAGACAAAATTTTAAGCCTACAACTTATTTGACCAAAATATATATTATAGACTTTGTAACAATTTTTTCTCACGAGCTTAATAGTGTTTTTGAAAAACTATCTGAAGTAGTTTATAGCTTAAAGTTTATAACTTCACAATTTTTCAGGCAACATTCCTTAAAAGACATAAAAAGAGCTGTTAAAAAAATGACATAAAATAGATATCACAATATTAATTTTACCACTTAATGTACACAAATGAACAATAAGATTAGATCTTTCGAATTAATTGATCATTGAACCAAAGAGTTTAAAAAAAAAACGTGAACAAGTTAATAGCCACGGTTAGAGCAAAGTCCAAGACTGCATATCCGAATAACTGTTTTACCAATAATACAAACTTTTGTGTATTTTTTTTTATATATTACATTGTTGTAATCTTTTTAGGCTACAAAAGTATAATGTATGCATTATTAGACATATCTACAAAAATATAGCAATTTTAGACTATTCCAATTTTCTCTACCATATTGTGGCTTATAATATTCGAAAATTATACATTAATTTCAACAGGGAACTTACATCACCATATCCGTGCATGAAACTTGCACAGTTAGCATTTTGTTTTCAGGATATGCATACAAGATATTATTTTTTATAAATGCAACTTGTGAGAAGGAAATAAGCTAATGTGTGTTTTTCTGGTTAGTGGTATATGACTTGTGGCGTGCACTCCTCAAGGGCAAAATAAAATAAAATAAAATAAAATAGAAACTTCTTAATTAGAATTGTGTGATCTAACTCTCTATCGAAAAGGATCTTGAATTCTGTGATCAAATTCATCAATTGCAACTTGCTTGTTGTTAAAGACCGTAATGAGTTGAGGTACTCACTTATAGGAATTCCATGGTTTTATCAATATGAAGTTTGGAGTGGAAGGCTATAGAAAAAAAAAATCAATATGTAAGGTTTTTCAATTTTTCTTTATATTTTGCCACCCATAAAGTCTTATTTTTTCCTTTTCTTCAAACTCCAAACAAAGCCTTAATGTTCTATTAAAAAAATGAAATTGTTCAATGAGGTGTAGTAACAAGAGTTTAATCTATAATCGTGACATTTTATTGAACCGTCATTTTATGATGGTAACATGAAATGGAGGAAGTGCATTTTTTGAGCTTTTTTTTATATTATATCCTCATTTTAATCCACTAATAAATTCATATTTTCTTAGAACATATTTTCTCTTTTTAATAAATTTGATTACACATCTTTCAAAAAATAAAAAAATAAATTTTATTACACATCTTTTTTCTGTAACAAACAATTGATATATTATTTCTCTATCAACCAAACTCCTTTTTTTTTCACACTTTATCTCTATCAAGTAAAACTAAGCCCTAACCCTAGCCCAACACAACCCATTTGCTTTCTACTATGTGCTCCATTTTTAGTGTTTGGGTAAATCATTTATTATTTGAGCGATTCAATTTAGTTATTTTTATATTGGTACCGGTATATATGATCATAGTTATTGTAAGATAATAGGACTCTTTTTTTTTTTGAAGGAAAGATAATAGGACTCTTGTCACCCTTAATTTTATTTCTTTTCGTATAAAAATATTCTCATTCTCATAAAAAGTGACAGCCAGTCCACATATGTCGGATAATAAATGGCTGTAGAAAATTTGAGACAAGAAAATAACGCAAGGTAGAAACTCTTAGCTAATAATATCAAAATTGACTAAATTTTATGGTACATTTTTACATGCTCTAAAACTCCATAGGTGATCCGATGATTAAGCACACCCTTGTTTTCCACTTTTTAAACATCTCACTCAAGTTCAATTTCATCTCATCTTAACAATTCACATCCAAATCCTCTCATTATCATACATTATTCATCACAAAACTAGTTAAAGGTATAACATGGCTGACAGAGCTGAGGTTGAACGTGTTTTCAAGCGCTTTGACGTGAACGGCGATGGCAAGATCTCATTGACAGAGTTTGCTGATGCTCTCAAAGTGTTGGGATTAACTTCCCAGGAAGAAGTTCAGCGTAGAATGGCTGAGATTGATAAAGATGGTGATGGCTCTATTACACTTGAAGAGTTGGTTGAATTTCAAAGTAAACATCCTAACTTGATGGTCGATATCATGAAGAAACTCTAAGCAAATTTCACTCTTATTATATTATTATCATTATTATAAATAACCCATCCTTGTTAAATTTCTTGTTAATCATGGTTTGTGATTAACTTAGGAATTATTAAGGAGTATTTTTGAACGGGGCTTCCTTTGGTTGTTGTATAGGATATGCCTCTTGTCCATCCATCATTTGTTTGTTTTCTTTATTTTAACGTAAGTTCTTAGTTAATTAGTCTTGCCATGGGACAATAAAAGACACTTGTTTGTCCATGTTGATTACAGGCAAATAATAGGTACAAGTCCTATTTAATTTTTTATAGACAATTATTATTATGTTAGCATATTTGTGGATTTTATTAGTTTTCAAGTTTAAATTCTAAACATCTTGTCAAAAAATAGTTTAAATTCTAGACATCATGATTAGTACTCATTCGGTTTCGGTTTACAAACTGGGCTACCCTGCTTGTACAAGTCCTATTTATAATCATAAATTAATAATTTGGTAAACAAAATCATAAATTAATAATTAGTTGATTAAAAAGTTTACTGTAATTTTTTATATATTGTTAAAAGTTTCACATTGAATGAGATAAAACTTAAACATATATTTATAACCTTGAACAATATTAACTTTACATTTTTTTTTCTTCACAACAAATAGTTTATCCTTCTATATTTCTTTGTTTTTAGGTTTTATATTTCTTCTTTCATGTTCCAATGATTTTCTATTTTTGTAAAAAACAATGAATCTTCTTATCTTATATTCAAAATACTATTACTTTTTCCACCCTACTGCATTTTCATGCGCCCTGCAAAATACCAAAAATGTCATTCGGATTATGAAATCCGAAAATCCCTTTTGCCCAGAAATGTTTGGATTATATAATCCGAAAATCTCTTTTTACTAGAATTTAAATACATTTTGCTTTATTTAGATGCCAAATCATAAAATAAATGCAAATATAAACAAAAATAAAGGAACAAAATAATACACATAAAATCTCATTTTATTAATATAATTGATACATGAGTGAACCATCAATTTCGTCCCTGAATTTTCACGGATCGGCCAAATTCATCCTTCAATTATGCGAAATATCTACTTAGTCCCTGAATTTGTCAGACGTCCATCAAAACGGTCCCTCCGTCCAAGAGCTCCGTTAGCCAGGATGATCTGTCACCCAACATGCTGTGTTGTCTTGTACACGTGGCAAGAAGGAAGCCACGTGTTCAAGGACTAATTTGATTGAATTCGTAAAAGTTCAGTTTTTCACTTTTCAGATTATTTTTTG
>Ga0099826_10001725_pt1 | contig 13474 bp, 11 predicted proteins | sample Mtrugardesep15_FD_76830 | JGI IMG/M metagenome (GOLD analysis project Ga0099826, IMG submission 76830) | Root nodule microbial communities of legume samples collected from California, USA - M. trunc garden sep15 | ecosystem: Host-associated > Plants > Roots > Nodule | place: USA: California... | reverse complement strand
TCTGGTCGCGCTGTTGCCGGTGCTGGCCATCATCTGGACCATCCAGGTTCTCCAGAGAATCAATCTCGTGACCGATACGGGCCAGTCGATGGGTTCCTTCATGGCGCTCGCGACGATGATCCTGCCGACGCTCATTCCCGTCGTGCTGCCTTTCGCGCTTGTCATCGGCATCACCCAGATCTTCACGACGATGAACAATGATTCCGAGCTTGCCATCATCGATGCGGCCGGATCGCCGCGTTCGGTGATGTATCGCCCGGTTCTCATTCTGGCCGCCGTTCTGAGTGCGCTTTCCTTCACCATCACCAATTTCATCGAACCGCCGGCCCGCAACTCCGCCCGGCAGATGGTGGCCGCCGCCTATGCCGACCTTCTGTCCTCGGTGATAGAGGAAAAGACCTTCCGCACCATTCAGGATGGTCTCTATGTGCAGATTGCGCAGCGGCAGGGCCGTATCCTCAAGGGCCTGTTCGTCGCTGACCGCCGCGATCCGAATTTCGACCTCATCTATTATGCCAAGGAAGGCATGATCGACGAAAGTGGCACCTCGCTCACCATGCGTGACGGCGAAGTGCAGCAGAAGACGCCCGACGGCAAGGTCTCTATCGTCAAGTTCCTGTCTTACGCCTTCGACCTTTCGACCATGTCGGAAAAGCAGGATTCGGAGCCGTCGCTCTCTCCCGGCGACGCCAGCCTCGGTTTCCTTCTCTCGCCCGACGAGAACAATGCGAGCTACAAGCGCTCACCCGAGAATTTACGCAGCGAGTTGCACAAGCGCCTATCGGACTGGATGTTTGCCTTTTCCTTCGCGCTGATTTCACTGGTCATCGCCGCTGACGCCCGTTCGCATCGCGAGGCCCGCATGCATCCGATGGTCGCCGCACTGGTGACGGCCTTCATACTGCGGTGGCTTGGTTTTTATGTCACCAATCAGATCAAGCAGAGCGCGGCCTTCATTCCGCTGGTCTATGCCGTGCCGGGCCTTAGCGGCGCCGCTGCCGCCTTCATTCTGCTGACCGGCCGCAAGCCGAAAATGCCGAAAGTCATCGCCGATGCGATGGGTCGTCTGCGCCGTCTCTTCTCCAGCCGGATAGCGAAAAGCTCTGGGAGCGGCAACGCATGATTTTCAACACGCTCTCCCGGTATTTCCTGAAACGATATCTGATCACCGCCATCTGGTTCGTGCTCGGCGTATCCTCGATCATTTACCTTGCCGATTTCAGCGAGACGGCACGACGCATGTCCGGCCTGCCCGGCTATTCCGTTCCGGCCGCCCTTGGCCTGACGGCGCTTCGCCTGCCGCTGATCCTGCAGCAGACCATTCCCTTCATCGCCCTCTTCGTCGGCATGACGACGCTGATCTCGCTCAACCGGCGCTACGAGCTGGTGGTGACGCGCGCTGCCGGCATTTCCGCCTGGCAATTCATCCTTCCCTTCGTGCTCGGCGCGGTTTTCATCGGCATCCTGTCCGTCATCATTCTGAACCCCATCGCGGCATGGGGCCAGAACAAGTCGCTGGCGATGGAAGCCGGTCTGCGCAATGAGGCAGGCGGCGGCCGTCAGCAGGAGATCATTCCGTGGATGCGCCAGACAAGCGGCGGCCAGGATACGATCATCGGCGCCAAGAGCTTCGAGGACAACGGAACCATGCTTCTCGATGTGGTTCTGATCCACCTCGACAAGGACGGAAACATCGTCTCCCGGCAGGATGCGAAGTCGGCTAAATTGGAAGATGGTTACTGGCTTCTTAACGGCGTTTCAGAAACGCGCGCAGGACATGTGCCAGTTCGGCAAGAGAGCACGCGGATCAGTACCAATCTGAGACGGGAATTTGTCCAGGAGCGCATGACGCAGACGGAAACCGTTGCTTTCTTTGACCTTTCTCACAAGATCGAAGTTGCAAAGTCCTTTGGACTATCTTCAAAGGCGCTTGAGACGCAGTATCATTTCCTGCTATCGACGCCCCTGCTTCTGGTTGCGATGACCTTGATCGCCGCGACCGTTTCATTAAAGTTCAGCCGCTTCGCCCAGTCGCGCTCCGTGATTCTGGGTGGAATCGTTTCCGGCTTCGTGCTTTATGTAGTAACCGTGCTCGTAAGGGCATTCGGGAGTGGTGGTGTTGTCCCTCCCACCGTTGCGGTCTGGGTTCCAGTTATCGTGGCGTTGGCTTTGGGGGCAACCATTCTGCTTCATCAGGAGGACGGCTAGTGGCGGTATATGACCGCGGGAATATCAGGCGGCTTTGGACGGCCCTTCTGACAGGTGCCGCTGTGTGCGCGTATTTGGCATCCAGCCCGGTCGCTTTCGGCCAGGATGGACTGCTTGCGTCGGCAAGCCAAGACGATTCGAAACTCCTGCTTACAGCAAATGAACTGACCTATAACCGCGATTCCCAGCGCGTCATCGCGAAGGGTGTGGTTCGCATGAATTATTCGGGCTACCGCATGGTGGCCCAGCAAGTGGAATACAACCAGCAGACGGGTCGCGTGATTGCCCATGGCAACATCGAACTGATCGAGCCGGGCGGCAACAAGATTTATGCCGACGAAATGGACGTCACCGACGATTTCGGCCAGGGCTTCGTGAATGCCCTGCGCGTCGAGACCACGGACAATACCCGTATCGCGGGTGAAAGCGCCGAGCGTCTCAACAGCGACACGATGGTCCTCAATAACGGCGTTTACACCGCCTGCCTACCCTGCGCCGAACGCCCCGAAAAGGCGCCGCTGTGGCAGGTCAAGGCCGAGCGCGTCATTCAGGACGGCAAGACCCATACGGTGCGGCTGGAAAAGGCCCGCCTGCAGCTCTTCGGCCATTCGATCGCCTATATCCCGTTCCTCACGGTTCCGGATAATACGGTCAAGCGGAAGTCCGGTTTCCTGTTCCCGCAGATGAGCATGACCAACAAGCTCGGCTTCGGTATCGGCGTCCCCTATTTCCAGGTTCTGTCCGATACGTCCGACCTCACGGTCACGCCAACCTACTACACAAAACAGGGCCTGCTCCTTCAGGCCGAATTGCGCCAGCGCTTCGAGACCGGCATGCACACGCTGACGATTGCCGGCATAAGCCAGCAGTCTTCGGATACGTTCATTTCCGGAACGAGTGATGCGCTGAACGATCAGCGCGGCATGGTGGCGACCAAGGGTGATTTCAGCATCAACCCACGCTGGGCTTTCGGCTGGGACGCCATGGTGCAGTCCGACAACAACTTCTCGCGTACCTATAGCCTGAAGGGCTACAAGAACGACGTCCAGACCAATCAGATTTATCTGACGGGCACTGGCGAGCGTAACAGCTTCGATGCCCGCGGTTATTACTTCAATGTGCAGGACACGGATAATTCGGAGCTGAAGGAACGCAAGCAGGCGATCGTTCATCCTGTTGTAGACTATCGTTACTTCCTGCCGGATCCGATCTATGGCGGCGAACTCTCGCTGACGACGAACTTCACGAGCATCAGCCGCTCGACGCAGGATTCCTACGCGATGGGCGGTTTCCCGCGCTTCAACGGTCTGGAAGGGTCGTATACGCGCTGGACCACCGAAGCGGAATGGAAGCGCACCATCACGATGGATAGCGGCCTGCAGATCACGCCGATCCTTGCGGCGCGCGGCGACGCGCTGTGGACCGACATGACCGCGGCTAGCTTCACCTCCGGCGGTACGTCCTATGCCTATGAAGGCATGATCAATGACGACGCAGCGTTGCGCGGCATGGTTACCGGCGGTCTCGAACTGCGTTACCCATGGCTGTTCACGGCGCTGAACAGCAATCACGTCATCGAGCCGATCGCGCAAATCTTCGTGCGGCCGAACGAGCAATATTCCGGTCGTTTCCCGAACGAGGATGCACAGGCCTTCGTGTTCGACGCCACCAACCTGTTCGAGCGCGACAAGTTCTCCGGCTTCGACCGCATCGAAGGCGGCACGCGTGCGAATATCGGCTTCCGTTATAACGGCACGTTCGACAATGGTTACGGCATCCGCGCCATTGCCGGTCAGTCCTTCCATCTGGCGGGCGAAAATTCCTTCGCCTCCTACGACCTGCTGAATGTGGGCGCCAATTCCGGCCTCGAATCCGATCGTTCGGATTATGTCGCCATGGCCGCCTTCGATGCCCCGATCGGTCTTTCGCTGTCCTCGAGCCTGCGTCTCGACAAGGACAATTTCGAAATCAACCGGTCTGAAACGGGTATCAGCTATTCGGATCGCCGCATCAACGGCAAGCTCAGCTATACGCAGGTCAAGGCACAGCCGGAATACGGCTATAACGAAAACCGCGATATCATCCAGGCTTCCGGTTCGCTGCGCATGGACGACAACTGGTCGCTGTTCGGCTCGATCAATTACGATCTGAATGGAAAATTTGCCGCAGAGCGTCGTATCGGCATTGCCTATCAGGACGAATGCACGATCTTGACGGTCAGCTATTCTGACGAGGGCAATATCAATTCCAGCCGTCAGGCCGCCAATGACTGGTCGATCAATGCGCGCCTCGCCTTCCGCACGCTCGGCGACGTCAGCGTCGGTTCGGCCAATGAGGACTGGAACGACATGGACATCGGCTGGAAACCAAACAACTACTGAGTTTAAAGGCAGGTCACGCAGCATCGTGGCCTGCCTTTTTGCCATTTGCTCAGTAAAGCCACGGTTTTGCCGCAACAACACGCCAGTGTCGGCCGGACATGAAACCTATAGGGTTTTCTTTCAACAAACCGACACATTGCCGTCTTGCGGATCGCGATGATATATACGTGGCAAATTCGCGGTGCGGATGCGCAGGTGCAGGTCTGAAAAGCCGGGGAGTTGAATATTCCCCGCTTCGGGCGGAACAGATTGGCGGAACAGGGCAAGGACCCTGGCCGACGAAAGGGAGAAGCATATGATGAATTTCGGAAAGTCGGCTTTGCGTGGCGCTGCTTTTGCCTTTGCGATTTTCGCCGTTCCCATGGCCGTTGTGCCTTATGCCGGCCAGGCCTTCGCCGACAGTACCGTCAAGATCGTCGTCAACAAGACGCCCATCACCAACGATGATATTGCAAGACGCGTCGCTTTCCTGAAACTGCAGCGCCAGTCCGGCAATCTCAATGAAAAAGCACGCGAACAGCTGGTCGACGAGGCTCTGAAGCGCGAAGAGATTGCGCGCGTGAAGATGTCGGTCAGTACGCAGGACGTCGATGCAGCCTTCGCGCGATTTGCCGGCAATAATAAAATGAAGCCCGAGCAACTGACAAAAGTTCTTGCACAGGCGGGTGTCGGCGCCGAGCACTTCAAAGCCTTCATCGCCGTTCAGATGAGCTGGCCGCGCCTCGTCAACGCCCGTTATGGCGCCCGCGGCAAGATGTCGAACCAGGATCTCGTCACCCGCCTGAAGGAACGCGGCGAAAAGCCCGTGACCACAGAATATTTTCTGCAGCAGGTCATCTTCGTCATCCCGGAAGCAAAGCGCAACGCCATCACCGGCAAGCGCAAGGCCGAGGCAGAAGCCTCGCGCAAGCGTTATCCTGGCTGCGACCAGGCCATGAGCTTTGCCGCGACCATGCGTGACGTGGCGATCAAGGATCTCGGACGCATTCTCGCGCCGGAACTACCGGAAGACTGGAAGGCGCTGGTGGAGAAAACCAAGGAAGGCGGCACCACCGGCACGCGTGTGACCGAGAAGGGCGTCGAATATCTGGCCATCTGCAAGCAACGTCAGGTTTCCGACGACTATGCCGCGGAAATGGTGTTCAAGTCTGAAGACCTGATGAAGGCCAAGGACGGCGAAAACCCGAACGAGAAGAAATATATCGAGGAACTGCGCAAGAAGGCGCAGATCGTCAACACCTGATATTGATACGAGAGCCGGGTCTTTCCGTGACACATGCATCCCTGCCGCTTGCCCTGACCCAGGGAGATCCAGCTGGTATCGGCCCCGATATCGCCATCAACGCCTGGGCAAAGCGCCGGGAGAACGGCGTGCCGCCATTTATCTTCATCGGCGATCCCGATGTGGTGGCGAGCCGTGCGGCGCTGATCGGCGTGCCGGTCAATATCGAGACCTGCGATCCGGAAAGCGCCGTTAGCCTGTTCGAGCGGGCTTTCCCCATCCTTCCCCTTCCTGTCGGGTTTGACGTGCAGGCGGGTCAGCCGCATGTCGGCGCTGCCCACGCGACGATCAAGGCCATCGAGATGGCCGTTTCCCTGACGGTTGAAGGCAGGGCTGCGGCCGTCGTCACCAATCCGATTGCGAAATCCGTGCTTTACGAAGCCGGTTTCGGCTTTCCCGGTCATACGGAATTTCTGGCCGATCTCGCGCTGCGTCAGACGGGCAAGCCGGTAACACCGGTGATGATGATCGCCGGCCCCAAGGTTCGGGTCGTGCCTGTCACTATCCATATCCCTATCAAGGATGTGCCAACCGCGCTGACTGAAGAGCTGATTGTAACAACCTGCCGCATTATCGATACGGACCTTCGGGAAAAATTCGGGATCGCGGCGCCACGCCTCGCCGTCGCCGGTCTCAACCCGCATGCGGGTGAAGATGGCGCGCTCGGCATCGAGGATCGTGATGTGGTTCATCCCGCGACCATACGGTTGCGCAAGGACGGCATCGACGCCTTCGGCCCCCTGCCCGCCGACACCATGTTCCACGATGCCGCCCGCAAGCGTTATGACGTGGCGGTGTGCATGTATCACGATCAGGCACTCATTCCGGCCAAGGCGCTCGGCTTTGACGATTCGGTCAATGTCACGCTCGGCCTGCCCTTCATCCGCACGTCACCCGACCATGGCACTGCCTTCGGCATTGCCGGCCAGGGCATTGCCAGTGAGACGAGCCTTGTCGCGGCGCTGAAGATGGCAGCGGAGATTTATGCCCGCAGCCGGGTTGGCGCGTAATGGCCGCCATCGATGGACTGCCGCCGCTGCGCGATGTCATCCAGCGCCACGGGCTCGATGCGAAGAAATCGCTTGGTCAGAATTTCCTGTTCGACCTCAACCTGACCCAGAAGATCGCCCGCACCGCCGGACCGCTCGATGGGGTGACGGTGATCGAAGTCGGTCCCGGCCCCGGCGGCCTCACCCGTGCCATTCTGTCGCTTGGCGCGAAAAAGGTCATAGCCGTCGAGCGCGACAGCCGCTGTCTGCCCGTTCTCGCGGAAATCGAAGCGCATTATCCCGGACGGCTCGAGGTCATCGAGGGCGACGCGCTGAAGACGGATTTCGAGGCGCTGGTTCCCGCCGGCGAGCCTGTGCGCATCATCGCCAATCTGCCCTATAATGTCGGCACGCAATTGCTGGTCAACTGGCTGTTGCCAAAGAAGTGGCCGCCCTTCTGGCTCTCCATGACGCTGATGTTCCAGAAGGAAGTGGGCCAGCGCATCGTGGCCGAAGAAGGCGACAATCACTACGGCCGCCTCGGCGTTCTCGCCGGCTGGCGCACCGTTTCCGAAATGGCCTTCGACGTTCCGCCCCAGGCCTTCAGCCCACCGCCGAAGGTGACCTCGACGGTCGTGCATCTGCTGCCCAAGGACAAGCCGTTGCCCTGCGACGTCGCCAAACTTGAAAGGGTTACGGAGGCGGGCTTCGGCCAGCGCCGCAAAATGCTGCGCCAGAGCGTGAAGAGCCTTGGTGGAGAAACCCTGCTGGAAAAGGCGGGCATCGATCCCACGCGGCGGGCGGAAACGCTCTCGGTAGAGGAATTCGTGACGCTGGCGAACTGCCTGTAAGGTAAGGCAGACGGCAACGACGGAGGTTGCTTGCAATTCTGCGCTCAACTATTATGTCCATATATGGTCATTTTTGGAGGCAGATATGTCGAGCATGAGCGTTGCCGAAGCAAAAGCCGGTTTTGCCACACTGATCGATGAAGCAGCGAAGGGCGAGTTCGTGACGATCACACGTCACGGCAAACCGGCGGCGGTGCTCGTTTCCGTTGAGGCCGCCGAAGCAGCAAAAAAGGCGCTGAAGACGCCGCCCGCCAATTTCGGTGACTTCCTGCTAACCTATCCGGGCGGTGTGGATCTGTCGCGCAATCCAGCGACCATGAGGGAAATCGATTTTGAGTAACGGTTTCCTGCTCGATACCAATATCATATCCCGTTTTGCTCCCGACAAGCCCATCCCATCCGAAGCGACCCGCACATGGTTCCATGTACAGGGCGAGGCCGATGCACTTTATCTGTCAGCAATGACCGTTGCCGAAATCCAAAAGGGAATAGGATATCTTGTTCGCAAGGGCGCCGTCGATCGCGCCAAACGTCTGAATGGCTGGTTGAGTTCTCTAACCGGAAACTTCGGGGATCGAATATTGCCAATGGATGTCGCGGTTGCCCGTGTAGCGGGTGCGATGGAGGATGTGGCAAACAGCAAAGGCCGTCATCCCGGCCTTGCTGACCTGATCATTGCCGCCACCGCTCAAGTCTATAATCTGACTGTGACAACAGAAAACCTTAAGCACTTCATTCCGTTGGGAATTCAAGTCGATTTGCCGGCCTCACTCCAGAAATAGAACAAAACGGCTTTCAACCGAGCTTCGGCTCTTCCTCGAGCAATGACCGCACGAAGTCGAACATGCCGTGACGGCGGTCGCGGCGGACGCGTTCGGCCTTGACGATCGCTTCTATGCCCTCGAAGGCGGCCTGCAGGTCGTCGTTGAGGATGACATAGTCATAGTCGCGCCAATGTTCGATCTCTGCGCGGGAGTTGAGGAGCCGGGTCTTGATGACCTCTTCGCTATCTTCGGCGCGACGGTGCAGACGTGACTGCAACTCGGTCATGGTCGGCGGCAGGATGAAGATCGAGACGACGTCGGCCTTCATCTTGTCCTGAAGCTGCTCGGCGCCCTGCCAGTCGATATCGAACAGCATGTCGCGGCCGGCGGCCATCGCCGCTTCGACCGGTTCGCGCGGCGTGCCGTAGAAATTGCCATGAACTTCTGCCCATTCCAGCAGCTCGTCACCATCGCGCATGCGCTCGAAATCACGCTTGGAGATGAAGTGGTAGTGGATGCCTTCGATCTCGCTCTGGCGGCGCGGACGTGTCGTCACACTGACGGACAGGCTGATATTCTTGTCTTTTTCGAGCAGGTTACGCGCGATCGTGGATTTGCCTGCGCCCGATGGCGAAGAAATCACCAGCATCAGCCCTCTACGGGCAATCGTGACGGGAGAATTATTCACCGGGACCATGGGGTCTACTCCAGATTTTGGACCTGTTCGCGAAACTGGTCGATCACCACTTTCAACTCTATGCCCGCTGCGGTTACCGCACTGGCATTCGATTTGGAACAGATTGTATTCGACTCGCGGTTAAATTCCTGTGCAAGAAAATCGAGCTTGCGACCGACAGGTCCGCCATTCTCCAACAGTTCGCGTGAAGCCTGGACATGGGCGTGCAACCGGTCGATCTCTTCACGCAGATCCGCCTTGGTGGCGATCAGCGCCGCCTCGGCATGCAGGCGGTCACGGTCGAGCCCGTGCATGCCGTCACCGATGAGGGCGATCTGCTGGGCGAGCCGTGCCGCGATCTGCTCGGGCTGGCGGGATGGATCATTCTCGATGATGTCCACGAGCTGCTCGATACGGTTGATATGGCCGGAGAGGATAGCAAACAGCGATGCCCCTTCCCGCTCGCGCATGTCCTTCAGCTTTTCCACGGCAGCGGCGAAACCGGCAAGCACCTCACCATTGCGCGCTGCCTGCGCTTCAGCGTCGTCTTCCGCCTCTCGAAAATCGACCAGACCGCGCAAAGTGAGCAAGGTATCGAAGCTCAGCGGCTTGTCATCGACGACATCACCAAGCTCCTTCTTGAGTGCCAAGACGGCGGCCAGCGCATCGCGGTTGATCACGGCCTCAAGCCGGTTTTCCGCAATCGCCAGCGTCAGGCCAGCCTGAATATTGCCGCGGGAAAGATGCTCGCTCGCAATTTCGCGCAGGCCGGTTTCGAGTGCTTCAAGACCGGTCGGCAGACGCAGGCGCACATCGAGCCCCTTGCCGTTCACAGAACGCAATTCCCAGGCCCAGCGGTAACGGCCGGAGGTTCCTTCGCTGCGCGCAAAGCCGGTCATCGATTGCAATGTCATATCTGGAAGCCCCCTGTCATGCAGCGCAAAACGGGCCTTGTGGATGACAAGGCCCGGTCGAGATTATCAGTTGTTGGCAGGTTTTTCCGCCTCGGCGCCGCCGGGTTGACCGTCCACGACAACATCGGGATTGCCACCGGAAGCAGCCTTTTCGGCTTCGATCTTGCGCCAGCGGCGGACATTGGCGTTGTGCTCGTCAAGCGTCTTGGCAAAGACGTGTCCGCCGGTGCCGTCGGCCACGAAATAAAGGTCATCCGTGCGCCATGGATTGGCGACTGCCTCAAGCGCCGCACGTCCCGGATTGGCGATGGGCGATGGCGGCAGACCCTTGATGACATAGGTATTGAACGGCGTCTGCTTCTGCAGGTCCGACTGGTAGATCGGCCGGTCGGAAGGCTTGCCGTCGCCACCGAACAGACCGTAGATGATCGTCGGATCGGACTGCAGGCGCATGCCCTTCTTCAGCCGGTTGTAGAAGACGGAGGCGACATGGGCGCGCTCGTCATCCTTGCCGGTTTCCTTCTCGACGATCGAGGCGAGCGTCACGAATTCCTCGACGGTCTTGATCGGCAGGTCGGGATCGCGTCGCTCCCAGATCATGTCGATCAGCTTGTCCTGCGCCGCGCTCATCTGGCTGATGATTTCTTCGCGCTTGGTGCCGCGGGTGAAACGATAGGTATCCGGGCGCAAGCTGCCTTCCGGCGGCAGCGTCGCGGGCAGTTCGCCATCCAGTACCTCGTCTGCGGCAAGGCGCGCGAACATCTGCTTCACGGTCAGGCCTTCGGGCAGCGATACGGAATAAAGGATCGACTTGCCGGATTCGAGCAGCAGCATGATGTCCTTCATCGAAGCGCCGGCCTTGATCTCATATTCGCCTGTTTTCAGCGTCTGATCTTTCTGCAGATAGCTTCCGGTCATGAGGCGGAAAACGCGGGCGTTGGAGATGATGTCGTTGCGTTCGAGATTATTGGCGATCTCGATGAGGCCAGCACCGTTGCGGACGGTGAAATGGGTGTTCGTTTCGAGTGGACCGGGCTCCTGAAACGCATTGATCATGTAATAGAAGGCGGCAATGGCCAGCACGCAGACGGCAACGGCAAGCGTCATCAGAAAATTCAGGAAGATCACCAGCTGGCCATGAGCCTTGCGGGAACGCTTCGGCGGCGCCGGCACTTTTTCCGGCCGCAGCGCCTCGGTCGGGGACTTTGGGATGATCGGGCCGCGATTGCCTTCGCCCGCGCCGTTTTGTCCTGATGGTCCCTGGCTGTTCTGATTCGTATCGCTCACCGTCGGTCCTTTTCAGTTCGGCGTTGTCAGCGCTTTTTGCGCAGGTAATGCGGCAAAAACAGGTTCGGAATGCCGTCCCGCACCACATGGAGATATCGTGAAGCCCTGATATGCGCTTCACGACCATCGTTTCGGACAAAGCCGCTGGAGAAAGCAGTTCGCGGCCGGATGATATCCCGAACCGGCAAACGCTTTCCATAAACGACTACAATATCGGCGCGAAAAGCGGAATGGCTTTCGCAAGCCGCAATCTGTTCTTCAAAGGAAAGAACATGCTTGTCAGCGCCCCGCAGGCAGCGCCGCAGAAACCACGAACGGTTTGCGGCGCGGGACACCCTCTGCGACGGCGGGTCGCCGCCGCGATTATGCTTCGTAACGACGCAGCACGAGTGATGCGTTGGTGCCGCCGAAACCGAAGGAATTCGAAAGCGCCACATTGACCTGCCGCTTGCGGGCCTTGTGCGGCACGAGGTCGATCTTCGTCTCGACATCGGGATTGTCGAGGTTGAGCGTCGGCGGAACGATATTGTCGCGGATCGCAAGCGTCGCAAAAATCGCCTCGATCGCGCCGGCAGCGCCGAGAAGATGGCCGGTGGCCGACTTGGTGGAAGACATGGAAATCTTCGGAGCCGATTCGCCGACAAGCCGTTCGACCGCGCCGAGTTCAATTGTGTCGGCCATGGTGGAGGTGCCGTGGGCGTTGATATAGTCGATATCGTCAGGCGTGAGGCCAGCGCGCTTCAGCGCCATGGACATGCAGCGATACGCACCGTCGCCGTCCTCGGACGGAGCCGTGATGTGGAAGGCATCGCCGGACAGGCCATAACCGACAACTTCGGCGTAAATCTTCGCGCCGCGCGCCTTGGCGTGTTCGAGTTCTTCGAGAACAACGATGCCGGCACCCTCGCCCATGACGAAACCGTCGCGGTCGCGGTCATAGGGGCGCGAGGCCTTTTGCGGATCGTCATTATGCTGGGTGGAGAGCGCCTTGCAGGCGGCAAAGCCGGCGAGCGAAATGCGGCAGACCGGCGATTCGGCACCACCGGCGACCATGACGTCGGCATCGCCAAGCGCGATCAGTCGGGCGGCGTCGCCGATAGCGTGTGCGCCGGTCGAACAAGCCGTTACCACGGAATGATTCGGTCCACGCAGCTTGTGGCGAATGGAAACCTGGCCGGATACGAGGTTGATCAGACGGCCGGGAATGAAGAATGGAGAAATGCGGCGTGGGCCCTTGTCGCGCAGCGTGTAACCCGCCTCGACAATGCCTTCCAGGCCGCCGATGCCGGAGCCGATCAGAACGCCGGTGGCGATCTGGTCGTCGTCCGTTTCCGGATGCCAGTTTGCGTCGGCAAGCGCCATGTCGGCGGCAGCCATGCCGTAGAGAATGAAAGGATCGACCTTGCGTTGTTCCTTGGGCTCCATCCAGTCATCGGCATTGAAGGTGCCGTTGGAGCCGTCGCCGACGGGAATGCGGCAGGCGATCTTTGCGGGCAGGTCTTCGACCTCGAATTCAGTCACGAGACGGGCGCCGTTCTGGCCGGCCAACAGCCGCTCCCAGGTCACTTCCGTTCCGCATCCAAGAGGAGATACCATGCCGGTACCGGTGATAACGACACGCCTCATCGCCAATGCTCCGCCCTTATCCAAATCATCGGTCTTTCTGCAACACCGGGCACCATGAGATAGCACGCACGGCAGGCTGCAGTATGTCTAAATCTTTGTATGAAGGTTACAGGCAGCGCTGTCGCGGCCAGTGACCCATTGCGACATCGGGAACGCACACCCTTCGGGGCACGTACCGGCTGCCTATAAAACATTGGCCCGGACAAGCCGGGCCAAGACGGGAAGATATGTCACCTTCCCGATGAAGGTCGATCAGGCCTGGGCCTTCTCGATGAACTTGACGGCGTCGCCGACAGTCAGGATCGAGTCAGCTGCGTCGTCGGGAATTTCAACGCCGAATTCTTCTTCGAAAGCCATGACCAGTTCAACGGTGTCGAGCGAATCAGCGCCCAGATCGTCAATGAAGCTGGCGCCTTCGACAACCTTGTCGGCGTCAACGCCAAGATGATCAATTACAATTTTCTTTACGCGTTCTGCGATATCGCTCATGTCGGTT
>Ga0099826_10001722_pt1 | contig 13480 bp, 8 predicted proteins | sample Mtrugardesep15_FD_76830 | JGI IMG/M metagenome (GOLD analysis project Ga0099826, IMG submission 76830) | Root nodule microbial communities of legume samples collected from California, USA - M. trunc garden sep15 | ecosystem: Host-associated > Plants > Roots > Nodule | place: USA: California... | reverse complement strand
TTTTTTTTTTTTTTTTTAAAGTTAAAAGGTATAGCCAGATGGCACGATATGAAGCATAAGATCAATCTGGAGGTTTATGAGTCGAAAGTTAGGGTATCTTCGGCGCCACAAAGTTAGAGAATCCGGATCCTTATTTCTTGGTAGTGGAAATTCATCTGTATGCCTTTTATTGTGCTAGCTATTTTTTGGATGCTGAATTTTGTTAGGGGTTTTTATCTTCCAATTAATAGTTTTTTTCTTACAATTAATAGCTTTTACTTGTTGAATAAAATCATTGACTTGAATTTATTGCAAATTGCAATCATATTTTTCACTATTTTCTCGACTCATCCATCAATTCAACAACATGCCCTGGCATCTTGTTTCCGTCTTTTCACAGCTTCTAAGCTCTATCTGATTTATCATTTGAAATTTAACCATAGAATGCAATTGAATAAATATTAATCTGACATCTGTATGATATGTACTTCATTGCTCTATGCCATTTTCTGTAAAAGGTGGTATGGTCTATAAGTATTAATCGCACATTATTAATTGATAGTAATTAGCGAGTAGGAAAAATTTAACAGTTCTGATCTATCTATCTAAAGCAGTGGTGGACTTATATTTCTTTGGAGTAAACTTTACATGATTCATGGCTATTAAATAAGCAAATAAGATTTGATGTGGGCAATCTGTTGGTTTATTGAATACTGAAAATGTTTTCTTTATTTTTTAGTTTATTATTTTCCTAGTTTTATTTTAACTCTTACTGTATTACATTCTAAGATACTCCTATATATCTAGTTTGAACAGTTGAAAACTGCTTAAAATATCAATTTTTCAAGAAATGAAAACCATGTAAGAGTATTTGATTAATATATTTTGGTTAATTGTGTAACCATTTCTATGGATCTGTGTTGATGCACTAACAATCAAACTGTTCTTGAGACTACAAATTTGATGCATGTTATAATGGATTTGAACCAGTTCAAGAGTTGGGAATCAGTTGATTTGAGTTACACCAGTCACAAGCTGATTCTCAACTTTTCTAATGTTGCAATCAATGAGATTGAAAGTAATATAGTTGGTATCAGGTTAACTTCGGGATTATTCTTTGGTAACCACGTTAATGTTTAGCAAAAACAAGCTTTTAGGGTATCTATATCTAACTATACCCTAACTTTGCAAAAGTGCAATTTTTTTTAAAGATAGAGGGACAAAATTGCTACTTTTTTTTCTTCAGTGTTTTGTAAAGTTAGGGGGCCAAAATTGCTATTTTTTTGCTGGGGGGCTAAGATCGCAACTTTTGCAAAGTTGGGGGGCTCAAAAGTGCATTTAATCCTATTATTTTTCAACGTTGAAAACATTGTCTAACATAATGCTACCAGGAATCATCTACATCTCATACATTGAAAAGCAACTAAAATTGCCAGTTATCATAACTGATTTACGAGAATAAAGACATGAGAATTTGGTGGACTTAAAATTAGAAATAGACTGCAGGGCGCTAACAGTGTTGACGCCCCTCAGCTGATTTGTGAATTGTTTTCTCTATGTTAAAGAGTCCCACATTGGAAAAGAGATGATGTGAACATGTGTTTATAAGTGGGGGTAATCCTCACCTCACAAGCCGGTTTTGTGGGGTTGTGTTAGGCCCAACCACAAATTCTAAGACTCTAAATGGTTTTTTCCCTGTTTATTTTTCAAACTTACCCTCATATACATCCTTAAGCCTAGATCTGTCTAACGTTTTGGCAAATCTTTCATTCGGAGATATATAATTCAACAATGAATAAACAGCCAAGTCATACAGTTTCAAATTCAAAATTATGGTATCTTTTGGCTTATATCTCAGTTAATTAATTTACATTCATCATGCAAATGATTCCATTCTCCAGTCTTTCTCTTCTCATTAATTTCAATGTTGCTTAATTTTGAAGATGTCTCGGGCGTTCATAACTTGGCAAATTACTTTCCCCATGACGATGATAGAGGAAGGCTTCAAGTAATTAGAGATACCGAATCACTTGATGCATCCTATGAGCGTTACCTCCGTAATGCGGTATTAATTATTTTTCTTGTCCTTAAATGACCAATTATCTGTTCTGTTTTCTATGGCCCTATTCGGCTGTTGATTTTTTAGGCCACTAGGATCTATTTTTTTTTTATCTTGCTTTTGCTATGTATACGAATACAGAGAAGATACAAAGTTGATCAAGTGCATTTTTAATCCTTAGACTCATGCTCAAATGATTTCCATTAAGTAATTTTTAGCTCCAAAGTTCTCTCTCAGAGATTTCGAGGGCTCACGGTAAAAATTGAAACGCCCTTTCTTTAAAGAAGATTTTAGAAAAAAATGTGGGATTACTCTGTCCTATTATAATTATTACACCGTGTGCGTGAGATTTTAAAATCTTCCCTTTTCTGAATTTCCATCCACTCACTCTGAGCATGTGATGGGATAAATTATGCAACTGGATTGAACACCTTTTTAATCTAGATTCGTCACAAGGCACATGACGAATATGGCATGTAAACAAGCCTATATGTTTTAGGTTAACTTATTGTATATGTTGCCACAGATTTCATCTCATGGTTCGGGACAGTCTACTAGAACCATTGATGGGGGAGTTCCCAGTCATTCTATTGATGATTCTCATGTCACAAGTATTGGGGGAGTTGACCGAAGAACAAATGTAAAAGACCAAATCCTGGAATTAAGTGGTGGAAGGCCTGACCATTCGCTTCCACCTGGTGCTACCAATACACTATTTGTGGAGGGTTTACCTTCCAACTGTACAAGACGCGAAGTAGCCCGTATCCTTTCATCTGGTTACCCTTAGTCTATTGTTTTTCATTGTCGATTCCTCTTTTTTAAGGCCTTAACACTGTATAGATATTTTTCGTCCTTTTGTTGGCTACAAAGAAGTTAGACTTGTCAGCAAGGAATCAAGACAGGTAAGTTCAATTAAAAAGAATAAAAATTATATTATTTGCATTGGTTGATTTTTGACTGGGATTATGTGCAGCCTGGGGGTGATCCACTGTTACTTTGTTTTGTTGATTTTGTAAGTCCAGCTCATGCAGCAACTGCCATGGATGCATTGCATGGTAATATTTCCTTTTCTTTTATCCTTGTAATGACAACCTCATACATTTTTCCAAGGCAGTGTGTTCAATTTCCTTATTCCCTTCATGAGCTGATTTTAGAGAAATTGCTGCAGAATATTTTTTCATGCTATGTCCTGACCTGTCCTGTACATGATTGGTTTTAGTAATAGATAAAACTGACCGTCTGGAGAGTGGTACAGCGGAAATGATATAAAGAAATTATGGCAAGGATATTTTTTTATTTTTTTTGTTTTGAAATTTATGGCAAGGATACTATGCAAGCGTCCAGATAAGAGTGGGGAGTACTTGGTAGTGTTCGCAATAAATTAAGAAACAGCTCCGTGTTTAACCGTGTGAATATATTTTCTTATATATCCCAACATTGTCACGCTCATTGATAAAGCTAACACCCATATTTTATCATTTTCTTATCTATCCCAATTATGATGCCATCCATTTTGATATTTCCATATTATGGAGGGTGCTCGCTTCCTGGTTTGAGCTATTCATCTGCGCTTGTTTGCTGCACAAAATATGTGGCTTTCCTGACGTATTAAGCCTTCTTTGTTTCGGACTATTACATTTCCAACTATTAGCAGCGTAATCAGCCTTTCATGTCAAGTTATGTTTTAATGCTGCATAGAACTTAAACTATAGTAGGCTATATTCTTCAAGTATTCTTCGTTTCGCCAAAACAGTCCAACAATGGGGAACGGAGACTCACTGGAGGTTGCTCACCCTTCATCCTCTTCCTTCTCTTAACCAGCATGTTATAATCCCTTTCGTATTAAGTGAGGTATCACATTTTCCCCTATGTTGGATATTGGGTTTGAACGTTAGCAGACATATTTCAGGTTTATTTTGTTTTAAGCTGAGGTAAGGTATAGCACACGTCTTATAACATCTGCCTGCTGCCACCCTCTTTGGCTGTCCAGAATGTGGTTAGTTTTTCATCGTAAAACAATGAACCTTAATTTTGCAGGTTACAAATTTGACGAGCTTGACCGCAACTCGGTCAATTTACGGTTCCAATTCGCTCGCAACCCTGGGAGGTCAGGTGGCGGGCATCGTGGCAAGCGTTGAATTATGCATTTTACAGGTGATTAATGCTGTCATTTCGATCCGCTCACCCTCTGTTATTAATAGTCAGTGGGTGCTGAATTAAAACTTCAATTTGAATGGTACTCGTGCTTAATCGTAAAACGAAAATTCTATGTAGGAATCGCGCGTATTGGGGAGGTTGTGTTTGTGAGAGGCAAGTGACCAGCCTTGCAGTCGAGAATTACAATTGCTTTCGTTAGGAACAAGTTGAACCTTTTGAAATTCGTTTGCTAGGCGCGCTCGCTAGAGATTCAGACTGCGCATTTGTTCTAAAAGATTGTCTAATTTTATTTAATATAAATTTCTCAATATTGTCCTGTTCGGTACAAGTTTGTTTCTTGAAGGTGTTTTACTGCTCTTGCGAATGTCTGGGAGTAAGACACATGTTTTCCATACATGTTTGTAGTGAGCATTTTAGATATGTAATATTGTTTATGTTTTCCTAAGTTGTTAGATGACTATTAATTGTGGCTAATCATACAAGTAGTGTTTCAATAATAGTACTTGCTTTGTCCCAAAACCAACTTACCAAATTTTTTTCCCTCGTTTATGTTTTTATTATTATTTTTTAATCGTTGCCCGCTTGCATTCCATGTCTGTGTAACTTTCTAATTGTCGATAAAATATGATTGTTAGATTGTAGTCAGTTTAAAATGTTGGCATATCTGCTTTCTCAATTAAGATTCAGATTTGTGCACATGCAAGCATTCAGCAGATACATTATTGGTCTGATGTGTGATCTATTCCGGATTCCACCGTGGTGGTAGCTTTTTAAGTACAAGTCTTTTCCTTTCCAATAATTTTTTTCTAGCCGCACTTGAAAACATACCTCATTGTGGGATGACTTTTGATTTCCGTGTTCCAAGTTGTTTGCATTGTGTTTGTAGAGCATATTTATTTGGTGAATTGTGTTTGTGGGACATGAAATATTAGAGACGTCACTGAAGGTTATTATCGATATGTTATGATAATGCTGTGAGCAATGACTAGCTAATCATAGCCTTCGTATTCAGTGATCAGATTAGTGTTGGTTATTACATGATTTATTCCGTGAGACTGCAGTTCGACATGGCTTGTCAATTTGTAGAGTATTATGTAATATATTAAGGATGCTGCTTGTGGTATGAAGGCTTCAAACTTAAATTTGATTGTTTTTGAATTTTTTTTTTACCAATAAATTGAAATTAATGTATGTTGCGCCTTTTCTCATTTAACACTATAGCAATTGTTCACATTGTTCTTCTACCCTATGTTTTGCGGTGTGTATAGTCTGCTTTTTCATTTGTTTTGGATGTAGTGATGATTTGTCTGGTTATTGACTGTGCTAATGCCATATAATTGTGCTACGCTTGTTGTGGTGGGCAAATATATAGGAAATAAACCGAACTCATAAAAACTTCTCAAACTAAAAGAGTTTGCCGGATAAACACCTTGCTGCTACGACATTTACACTGCCTTTCAGATATTTCAATTGAGCATGCATTGGTACCCACATAGATCCTTTAATCCCAAACCAAAAAGGATAATGCTCCTCCTTATTAAGAAAACCCAGAAAACGAAACACACAGCATGATACGGGCCGTACTCGTTAGTTTTTTTTTTTTTTTAACACCACAATTTACATTCTTGCCTTTCGTGTGTCATATGCTTTGTACAATTTAGCAATGCTCAACCCAAAAGCCACACAATTATGAAATTGAGTTGTTGCGAAACAATGAATGAGCATGAGAACAGTGTGGAATGAATATGCTGCAGGTATTTACACGATTTCGTTTGATAGAATGAAAAGTATCTACTATTTTACTCAAAAATAAAATAAAGGCTTAAATATGCATTTTATCCTTGTAATTAGTGGTCGTTTGAAATTTCATCCATGAGCTTATTAATCTTCTCATTTTGCCCCTGCAATTATTAATCATTTGAAAAATGGTCTTAATTACATCTGATTAGTAATTTCAGGGACGAAAATTCAAATGACCTATATTTGCAGGGACGAAAGATTTATTTAAGCCAACTACTTCACCCAATCATCACTTGCCACATGGGCACCACGTCGCTAATGACAGTCCACCTCAACAAAAAAACTTAATTAGGACCAAAAGTCAAATGATTAATATTTGCAAGCGCAAAATGGGAGGATTAGTAAGCTCATGGATGAAATTTTAAACAACCCCTAATTACAGGAATGAAATGCATATTTAAGCCTAAAATAAAATATGGTAGCCTGAAATTGTGTGGCGATGCTGCTCTTCCAACACATGCTAAGTTGTGCCCCAAGCAGAGCAACTTTCTTTCTCAATTATATGGTAAATGGAAAATAATATAATATTGCCAAAATTAAATTATCAGACAAGTTAAACAGCAATATCAAACTGAATTGTAATTTTTTTTTTGGGTACAATCATACCAAATTCTTCTATTCCAATGAATAAAATTATCAGACAAGTTAAATTAGGGAAATTTAATTTCTCCAATCACGTGAGTCCTATTCAGTCTCAAGTTTCAACCATGATGAATTTAGTAGTAGAGTCTGTGTGTTAAACAGGGAGGCGGGAATTTAAGGGTGGAGATACCTCAACTGGAAAACACATGGAGTTAGAAAACATAAGATGATCCATTCGCACTAACCTATATTTATTATACTCAGATATACAAAAAACAAACTAATGAGGAATAGATAAAACTTGAGATTTTGCTGTTTTATATAGTTGCTCTAGTCAAACTATGAGTCACTGCATTAGGTTGTCTACAAGATAACTCCACCAACGAGTTTGTTCGGTATAAGTTTGTTTTATGAATAATTCTCCCAAAATCAGAGATAACAAATGAGAGTTGTTCTTAGCAGCTTGCCACTGCTACATAAAAACCTGCTACACAGTTACTTACACTAGCATGTTCTTCCACAACGTCGGCTAAATGACTTGACAATAACACGCACCAAATACTACAACGATGATGGAACAAGGTGGCATTATACTTGAAGAAAAAGCTAGTAAAATTTGTGAAGACAAGGATAATCAGATCAATTGAATCCTGAAATCCCTGATGCAGGCAAAAGGCCAATGAGTCTAAAAAACCATGAAGAGAAGCCAAGTCGTTTCTACCTGAAGATCACTATGAAGGCAAGATGTCAGACCATGGATGCCTTTGTTATGAAGGCAAAGACCAAGTTGGAAGACTGTTGAAATTCCTAATGGCATGGGGGAATTGGATCACCTGTTGCCGGGCAGAGTATTGCTCAGTTGTTTTGTGAGTGAGGAGAGAGAAATGAAGAGACGAGGTGGAGTAAGAGGGAAATGATGAGAGATATAGACACATAAAAGGGAAACATGGATGACAATTGGGGAGTGCAGCAGAGGATCCAAATCCGACATGGGGAACGTGAGGATTCCAAATGATCGACCGATCATTAGGAAACAATAAGCCAAGTTGCATCAAATAGAGTATTTGTATCTAGATGGTGAACAAAAAAGAGATATGTATAGTTTGTTAGAATTTGAAAGTCACGAACATGTATACTTATAATATTAATCAAAATGAATTATATTATTTTTTTCGGATTGAATGCGAGGTGTAACACATATTTTCCGGAAGGTCACCCATTTCATCATAGTAATATTATCGCTTAAACATATTTAACTACAAAGGTCTAATGAGATCTGAGGCATTGGTGTTAGTGTGATCACACCTAAAAAGAAAATAATTTTAATCGTTATAAAAAGAGACGAAACCAAAATTTTACAAAAATACGATTTACAATTTACATGTGTTAAATTGCTAATTTTAAATAAATTAGGTTGAAGTTTGTTTAGCATATTTGAAAATTTGAAACGTAAAGTTATCACGTCACGACATCCATAAACATCACTTATTTTACACCCATCTATAACTCACAGCCACACACCAAACCAATAAGTAGTGGTACATGACCACAATTTATCAAATATCAATTGATTTTTGACGGCTACTACTCATTTTGGTTTTATATATAAAAGAAAGTTTGACTCAATAAAAATTGATACATTTAAATTGAATTTTTGATTAAATTCATCAATTTTTGTTGATTTGAACTTTACTTATATATAAGATCAGAAATAGTAGTGCTTACCGTAAGGAACAATAATCGTAAGGATGATTAAATAAAAAAAACCGATCGAGTAATTGTCATTTTTTTGTCGCATTACGTTGTGTTTATTTGTTCATTATGTAGTTTGAATGCTTGCTCTTCACCATTACCAAAGAAATAGCTTACTTTTCATGCTTCTTGTTACTTGATTAGGATAGGATGTTTGTTTGTTACTAATTAAGAATGTTCAGTTTGGTATTTGGAAGTTTGTTTTAGAATTTTCAACGCTCAGCCTCAGTTTTTCTTCTATTTGACTTCTTATTGTTTTCATTCTTTTGTCCTTCTTTGCATCTTTTTAGTTGACTTGTTTCTTTGGTGAATCTTATTTTTTAACTTTACTTCTGTTTTCCTTTTTAGGAAACTTTTTTCTTCTTTATATAGGAAAATGTAGTGCATTTTATTTAAAATCGAGGGCTCAATACAAGCATGAATGCCAATAAAAATTTGAGAACAAATATTTGAGATGAGCTAATGAGCAACCATATTAGTTTGTACCGTATTTAACTGAACCCAAAAACTATTCTAACACTTGAGTAATAAAAAAACAACCCGGTGATATCCTCTTGAGAGTACTTAAAGTCATCCACCATCAACTTGGAATGAGTGACACCACGCCTCATTAGAATCTCATTCCTCCGCTGACCATTAAAAAAGAGCCACAACGAAGAAAATTAACAGTTGATAAAAAGGTTTTCAATGACAAGCACGCACATCAGACATCACCTACCTATTGTGGCAGAGCGAGACAAAAAAGTTTGGGGTAATCGTCATCAAATTTACACAAAATTCGAGCATCACAAATTCAATTTTACACTAACATAAATCAATAAAATAAATAATTAACACCAACAATACACAACATATCAAATATGGGCATCACGATTTCAAGTTGGTCTGCGGTGTTAATAAGAAGGGATGATGCTGCAAAACTAAGTACCAATTTATTATCCACAAGGGAAAAAGTGGCTTTGGTAATTTTTATAGTAACTGAAGGGCAATATGATAGTTTTCAACACGTAATTTTTTTATTTTAAAAAAAAAGGTGGCCGTGGCTCCCCCATGTCTACTGCTGACTCCGCCACTGATCACCTAGTCCATGATTTAAGAACCAATTTTCCTTCATATATAATTGCTAGAGTGATGGGGTAGTTCTAGACTGATCTTTCTTTGGTTGGTTAAATTATGGTTCTAGTCGTTCTTTTTTGTTAGAGTGTGTGGTTCTCTCTCTAATTTTTCAAGTTTTCTTGGGAGCTACATGTGTGCGGAGGTGCTTGCATATGTTTATTTTGACGTTTTCTAGTTTATACCAAAATTATTTTTAGTTACCTTAAATTGACTAAAATATATGTCCTTAATTCCTTTTAAAATTTTCTATCTAGAGTAATAGAAATTTAGAGTGAGGGGATGATGTCTCTGTCTAAGGTAAAAAATACCTCTGAGCTCATACCACACTTACAAATGTATTTACATTTACTTCACCCCAAAGACAATAATGAAACCCAAATCAAGATCTCTCAGATTTAATACACCTATCTTTTTACCAGTAATTCACATGCCCTTGGAATTATTGTTTTTATTTTTCTCATAGACTACATTGGACATTTTTATCATAGATCACAAAGTTTTTCGATACTAAAATGATTCTTCACTTTAAAATAAATATTTACCAAACATTAAGTTTTAAAAATTTATACTATATACAAAGGAAATAGAGGATTTCAGTATGACTTTTTATTATTCTATTTATAAAACTAAACAATTTTTTCTAGAATATTGTTGGTTTATTAAAAAATATAAGAATTTATGTTTTTACTAAATTATTTATATTGGTGCTATTGAAAAAAAAAGTATATTACGTTACAATATAAATAAAAGTGTAAAATAATTATATCTATCATTTTAATATTTTAATCAAAATCAAAATTGTGTAAAACTGTTTGTAACGATAGTCTATATAAACTGCAAATACGTGATCACTTGATTAAGATCATGTGCTTTTGGTGTTTATCATTTTGATTGGGATTTTTCAGAAGAAAGAAGAAAAATCAAATTTAAGAGAAATAGGGAGAATTTTGTTTTGACTCTTAAAGAAAAAAACAAAAAAAAAGCGTTTAATACGAGTTGATCTTACTCAAAAAAGATATAAGTTTGTTACTAAATGCTAGTAAAAGAGTATCCGAAGACTAAGGATGGGGAGTGGATATAAAAGCTATAAAAGCATCATAACTTCATGAGTAAAATAACAAATAGAGAACAGTGAGAGAAAAATCGCATAATAGAGCAAGCAGAGTCGAAGAGAGTGATCACTGTGATATCTATCCTCTTGAAAGGTAAATCCTCTTAAAACTATTGCATGCATTACTCACTCATTAATTAATCCATGATTATGATATCAATGTCTTCTCTTTTTGTTTTAAGTTTTCTTTCACTTTTCACTTGTTAAACTAGTTCATCAAATATTAATCTGTTTGATTCTGATTATGAATCACATAGGTTACATCAGTTATTTTTTCAGCGTATATTTCAAGTTAGTGGAGTTGGCTTGTATGATGCGATGAGCTTTGTGTTTAGGTTCTTTAACCTAGATATCAAAAGTTTTAGTTTTTTTTTTTGGTTACAAAAGTTTTAGCTTTATTTATATATTTTTTTTGACAAAAAAAGTTTTAGCTTTATTAGAATGTTCTATTTTTTCTTACATATTGAATATGGCGATGGCGATAAAATAATTAAAAAAAATCGATAAAGACTCTTTTTAGTTTTACCTGAATATATTTTAAGATTAGGTTAAAAAGAAATTAAAAAGATAAAAATATTTAAAAAATCCTTTGACCTAATTTGAATTTATCTCTTTAGGACTGTGGTTAAACAATCTTAAAGGAACAACCAACTAACTCATATTTATGTTTGCCTAAGAAAAAGGTAATATTTATGATCGCTAGGTTTGTTACAATTAAGTATGCATCCCCTATCTATTTGTAGTACCCTTTTTATATCGACAAATTAAAACAAAACCTCAATTCCTAACTTTAAGTTTCAATTTGGTCAAACAAATTTGACAGCGACTCTTTATAACTTTTAGGTGAGCACATTGAAGTTGCTTGGTATATACAGATAGCGCTTGTGTATCATAATGTTATATAATATTGGTCAATTAAAGTGTGTCACGTGATCCATCCTTTAAAAAAATATATCAAATAAAACACTTACAAAGTAACATTAGTATGTGGCGCGTTCTTATTGGCCAATGTTATATAACATTGATACTTTTATGGTACACAAGTGCTGCCTCGTATATACCATCATATTATATTTTTCTTTTATTTTATTTAAAAATAAAATAAAATAATACAAGCATCAAACTTTAATTCCTCGTTTTTGATTTCGATTGCGACATCTTTATGAAGTTTTTTAAAATAACCGTACAATTTTTTTAGTTAAAAAAGGGTTCTGAACGTATAAATTATTTTTCATGGAATTGAAAAAAAAAATAATCATATTTTTTATGAAAAAAATTATTAGCTATTGGGCCAGAAGGAAAATAAAAATTCTAGTAATTAATTTGACACCTTGAACGTGTTTTCAATTTGGATAAAGGCAACACACATACCATTGTACCAATTACCAACATTACAAAGTCGACTTTGCTGAATTCATCACAGTCCTATGTTTCTATTTTTAGTTCAAAAAAACGTCATGTGTTTCTCCAAGAAATACTATACTAGTAACGATTCATAGTGTCTTTTTGTATGATAATATGCGTCATAATGTCTCCTTATTTAGTGACATGTATGCATAAGGATTGACTTCACTTTCATATATTTGATTTGATTTGATGATTTTATTTTTGTGCAACAGAAGGATAGGATACCATTGCCATGGCTTCACCGTTTGGGATTGAATCAAGCAAGGGTGTTTCAGGGGAGGTGAATGATAATGAAGAGAGTCCTGTGAAAGAAGTTGAACTCACTGTGCCCAAAACTGATGACCCCACATTACCTATTGCAACATTCAGAATGTGGGTTCTGGGGATTCTTTCATGTGTGCTTCTGTCCTTTGTGAATCAGTTCTTTTGGTACAGATCACAACCTTTGACTGTCACCTCAATTTCTGCTCAGATTGCTGTTGTTCCACTTGGTCATTTCATGGCAAGAGTTTTGCCAACTCGTGTCTTTTTCAAAGATACATGGTTTGAGTTCTCAATGAATAGAGGGCCTTTCAATATTAAGGAGCATGTTCTCATAACCATCTTTGCCAATGCTGGTGCTGGAACCGTTTACGCTACTCATATTTTGAGTGCTGTGAAGCTCATTTACAAAAGGAAACTCACATTCCTTCCGGCCATACTAGTCATGGTCACCACTCAGGTTCTCTTCTATCTATAATATTTATAACCATACAACTTTTATAGTTTATTTTCTATTGTCTTATGCTCTCTATTCAATTTTAGATGTTGGGATTTGGTTGGGCGGGACTGTTTAGGAAATTTCTTGTCGAGCCTGCGGAAATGTGGTGGCCTTCTAATCTGGTACAGGTCTCATTATTCAGGTCAGTTTTATTCAATTAATTTCTTCTTCAGTAGCAATAACTTGTTCAATAATGTAACGAAGCTTGTATGTGAATGCAGTGCTCTGCATGAGAAAGAAAAAAGACCAAAAGGAGCCACAACCCGGACTCAGTTTTTCCTCCTGGTCTTGATCTGTGGTGCAGCATACTATGTGTTACCTGGCTATATGTTTTCAATGTTGACATCATTCTCCTGGATCTGTTGGCTAGCTCCCAAGTCTGTCCTTGTTCAACAACTTGGTTCTGGTGCGAGTGGTCTTGGGATTGCATCATTTGGAATTGAATGGTCTACAATTTCTTCTTACCTTGGCAGTCCACTAGCTAGCCCTTGGTTTGCCACAGCTAATATTGCCGTTGGATTCGTTCTCGTTATGTATGTGATGACACCACTCACTTACTGGTTCAATGTCTACAATGCCAAGAAATTTTCACTATTTTCACTCAAATTTTTTAAGGGAGATGGTTCGATGTATGACGTTTCTTCCATTGTCAACTCTGATTTCCATCTTGATCGGGAGGCTTATGCAAAGAATGGACCTCTACATCTCAGCACATTCTTTGCAATTACTTATGGTCTTGGATTTGCCACACTTCCCG
>Ga0099826_10001721_pt1 | contig 13480 bp, 13 predicted proteins | sample Mtrugardesep15_FD_76830 | JGI IMG/M metagenome (GOLD analysis project Ga0099826, IMG submission 76830) | Root nodule microbial communities of legume samples collected from California, USA - M. trunc garden sep15 | ecosystem: Host-associated > Plants > Roots > Nodule | place: USA: California... | reverse complement strand
TACTGACCAAAATCCTTGTCAATATTAAGCCAGGCATATATCCAGCAAGAAAAGGAACAAGAGCTGTAGCCACTGACCATACCAGTACTCCAACCACAAGAACTTTCCTGAAAAAGAATGAGATAATCGTCAACAAAAAAGGACGTTTCGACAATGTTTTGTTAATAATATAGTAGGTTAAATGCCATCTTTTAGATATCTCGGTTTAATCTTGCATCTCTCCTTGGAACATAATCAAAATTTCATCAATTAGCTAAATGTGACAAAAAGTGCATTGATCGAAGGTATTATTAAAGAACAACGATGACAGGTTTTAAAAAATAAAAGGTACTCAACAATAAAGGATTGACGTTACTTGAAAACATGTCATGAAGAATATGTTTAGTATACAGGAATGGCAATTCTAGTTTGGCCTCCATTTCATGGAAATCAGGATTGATATTCAGAAAGAGACGTGTCCATCCTAAGTCAAATAAACACATTACAAAAGAGATTGCATGGTGAGATATCTGTTGCTAAGCATTTCAAATATTTAGTTCTTTCAAAAGTAGGTCCAAACATTGACTCATTGACTAATGGACGATACCCAAAATCTCAAATCATTTACCACTATTTACTCCTCAAATAATAAACAGAAATTGATGCAATGATGCTAGTCGGAATTTATAACTTTTCTTACTTCTACTTATAAAAATGATATCAAATTTTATAAAACCTTGGTGCAGCATGGAGAAAAGTATATAATTGGTGCAAATTTTAACTTGAACTGTAGGAAGGAAGAAATATGGAACTTCCCTACATTCCTGAGTACAAAGTTCGCAACAAGTTAACTTACTAAATGACCCCCTCCTCAATCCTAACATGATTCTTTTACTAATCCTCTCTAAAGAAAAACATATATCCTGAATCATTTATTGATGACAGAACCCAAGTTTTCATTCAGGAACAAAATTCAATAATATTCCCACCTTTTTACCATTAACATGTATGCATCATATTCATTATAAAAAGGAGACTTATGGATATGAAAATAATCAGAGAGGTGCATCAAAATAGAAAAGACTTATCTTGCACAGTGAATATATGCCAAAATTCGGTTTCAATAGCTGTGTTCCTTCTAGAATATAAATAAAACGTAGAACTGAAATAAATACAATATTCTTTTACCAATTCTATGTCAGCTCAGTTAAGCTTTGTTTTCTTAGATTCCATTCAACAATAATTTTTCAAGTAGTTTCCATTTTAATTTTGGTAAAGAGAACAAACAATACTTCAATAAGCTACATTCAAAGCCCTCAAGGGTTTGTTCGAATAGGTTTATTTGAGCTTATCTACTGACATAAGCACTTGTGGAACTGTTATGGAAAGCTTATGGAAACTACTTGCGACATTTCCATAAGTTGTTTTCAGCTTATTTGCATAAGCTCTCCATGATAGATTTTGAAAATAGTTTGACTTCATTTTATCTTTTGTTATAGAAATAGGTTATACATAAGCACTTATATGACAAGTCCTTACGCTATATGCACTTAAGTAAGCTGATTGCCCAAACAGGAAATCAAGTCCAAACACCATCGCCTTTACTTTTTTAGGGATAAACCAAGGTCCGTGCACACTATGGAAACTAATCCCTCAAGGTAAATAAGATCCATTGAAGGATAGACCTCTCCCAACATAAGTTTTTCCATAAACATCAGTAAGAGATTGAACTCTGGACCAAATGGTTGTGGGACTCAACTATCTACCACTTGTGTCACACCATGTTGGCAGTTATAAATATACTTTATTTACATAACAACTACATAGAAGAGTTGGCGGGATGGGTAGTTGGGTAGCTCACTTGGTTGAGTAAAGAGATTAAAGGAGTTAAAAGGTTCACGGTTCAAATTCCGACAAGGGAGAAAATACTATCATAACAATTAACATACTAACATTTGTCCAAGAAACATGTATTGCTTGTGGTAACTAACCTGCCACCAAAAATCTTGGCTAGCCAACCACCAGGCAATTGACTCAATGCATAACCCCAAAAGAATGAAGACTGAACCAATCCTGCTGTTGATGAATTCCATCCAAATTGGTGTGACATTGGAATTATTGCAATACTCAAATTCACCTGCACCCAAATAAACACAAGAAAATTCTAACACTGCCCTTTAAACTCATTTGTAATAAAGAATCAATTTTGAATTCTGGGTTTGTAAGAATAAAGTAGCTAAGAAAGAACCTTGTCCATGTTGCAGATAACAAAGGCAAGTGAAGTAGTTCCAATGAGTTTGTATCTAAGGGGAAGATTCTTCCATGACGGCCAATTCCCAGACAAGTGTTGTTCAAGTTCAACATCATCGTCGAGGTCGGAGAGAGCATTGATTTTGGTCTTGGACAGTTTATTATGTGTTTCTTTGATATCTTGTTGAGTGTTACATAGTATTTTTCTGTGTCTGGTTCTGTGGATGAGTTTGGAAGATGTGAAGTGGAAGTGAAAACGTTGAAAAGTGGTTTTGTTAAAAGGGTTGTGTGAGTTTGTTCTTTGATTCTGAGTTTGAGGTTGAGTAAAGAAACATGATGATTTACTATTAGGTGGTTTGAGAGTGATTATGGACATTTTGATGATGATTTTTGAGGAAGAATTTATTAAGGTTGTTTTTATGAAGTGTGGTTACTGCCATAACATAACATAGCATAGCATGAAATAACATTCACAGAAGGCAAGGCAAAAACATGATGGTATTGATGTTCTATTGTCTTGCGAGGTAGCCAGCCACGGAGGAGTTTCATGCTTGTGGCTCACATCAAATGCCAAATTTTCAACAGCACAATTTTATTTTATTTTTTGTTCCATAGATAAAAATGTTTTATTGGCTTCAATTTCTTTTAGCTAAACTCGCAATTTTCTTGTAAATCAACAAAGAATAATTTAATCCCTTAAAAAAAACAAAGAATAATATAATCAAATTATTTATAACATTTTATATTAAGAATAAATTAATGAGTTATAAAACCAAACAACTTTTATTTTCGCATTTCTCTATTTTTTGTGCCATTAAATTTTACTCGTGTTTTTAGTTGCATCTTAGTTCAAAAATCATTTGTTGTACTTAATACTTTTTGGAGGAGTTAAGGAACTCCCTACAAAGAGGCAAAGTTTTTTCCTTAATGTAATTGTTTGAAGGAAAAGATAATCATTGTTGAGAGCTATTAGTCGAATTCTCGACTGACTTTCTAGTCGACAACTAAAGATAAATATAAAGTTTTGAAATGGTGTTTGATTTCTTTCACAAGAGCTAGCTATGCACCACAGATATATCAATACCATAAAAAATTTTAATTTAGAATACAATACGACGTAGATAACTTCAATTTTTTTAAAATATATTATGTGTGTGTTCCGGAATAACCAATCATAAGCACAAAAATTACATTTTTAATAAAATAAATCAGTTTAGCTGCGTGAGTTAAAAAAAATTTACATTTTTAACTAACCGAGTGTGGCGAAGTTATTTTATGAAGTGTGTGAATGAGTGTGATTTGGAAAGAGTTAAAATTGATATTTTTAATTATTCACGGGGGTAGTGATACGATTGTAGGGGTATAAAATCAATGGCATTTATCTTACTCTGCTTGTGGGTTCATTTTATAATGGGCCTTGTTCTTTAACATGTCCAGACCAACGTTTTTGTTCGTCTCCTAATCAGATATGATTGAAAAAAAAATGAAAAAACAACAAATGTTGCTTAAAAAGAGTGACTTGCCGAATTTGAATAAATAACAAATGTTGCTTTCATAGAGTGACTTGCATAATTTGAGCTAAAAAATAATATTATTATCTTTAGCTGAAATTGCTTGTGAAGATGACCTTGCCACTTTTTTGACTATATTAAGTTATGGGCGTTTATATTAAGGAATTCAGGAATACACACAAACCAATGACACGTTGAAAGCAAGTCTGATATAAATAAATAGAGGAACAAAAATGGTAAGAGTTATCAATATCATTTACAAAATATAAAACTTTTCATCTTATTGTCAAATTCATAGAGAGAGAGAGACATGGCCAGCAATTTGCTTGTTTCAGAGGAGAAATTACTTCCAAGGAGTGTCCAAGAAATGTCTATGCATGGTGATGAACCACCATCACAATATTTAGTTAATGGAAATGTCTTTGGATCTAAAGAAGATTCTTCAACACTCATTCCAATACCTATCATTGATGTAAGTCTTCTTTCAACAGAAGATGAACTAGAGAAGCTAAGATCAGCTCTGAGTTCAGCTGGATGCTTCCAGGTAAGGATTTGCAATAATTTACTATAACTTTCTGTATGTTTGGTTATGAGGTGATCAAAATTGATTTTGGGTTAATTGATTCCTTAAAATTGATTCTGGATAAAGGTGTGTTAAATGTAAAGTGATTTGTGTTTGGATGTACCGTATGTATGCGTGTATTTGACAATAAATTTAAGGTTAAAATCAATTTATTATGGAGTACTAATTATGGTTTCAAGTAGAATTAATTCTAAGAGCAAAATCAATTCTCTTTAAAATCATCCAAACATAATAGAATCAATTCTACAATATCTAGAATCACTTTTGACCCTAAAAAATTGAGACCAAACATATGCAAATATGTCTATAAGTAGTTAAGTACCTTTTTTTTTTCTTTTAAAGAAAGTAGTTAAGTACCATAGATTGTTCAAAATTAGATTATTTTACTGCAGAGATGGATTGAGACTATAGTGTTCATTAAGAGTTATTAAGCTGCAAAAGTTGAGATGAATAGCTACATCACTGCCTAATACTAGTGACTAGTAGTTTAGATTTTTTTTGCAAATCAATCACTAATTCGGTCACAAACTTATTTGAACCAACGATTTAGTGACCTGCGATCGATTAGAAAAATTGGCCACTAAATATTTTGATCGTTACAAAGACAACTATTTTGATCATCAATTCGGCCGCTAAATGAATTTCTAAAAGTAATAGGATGCAAAAAAAGGGTTAGGGATGTTAATGTTTTTTTTCCTTCCTAGTCTTACAAATGTTTGTTTTACGAAGCAATAGTGATTGACTCTTGGTGGATCATGGCCACAAGTTAAATATGCCACTTACAATACTCAGTCGCGTGTTTAACTCCAGGTCTTGTAAATGTTACTAACTATATTTGACGTACTCCTACCAACAGGCAATTGGTCACGACATGTCAACTTCATATCTTGACAAAGTACGTGAAGTTGCTAAACAATTCTTTGCACTTCCTGTTGAGGAAAAACAGAAATATGCACGAGCTGTGAATGAATCTGAAGGGTATGGAAATGACAGAATAGTTTCAGATAAGCAAGTCCTTGACTGGTCTTATCGCCTTACTCTTCGAGTTTTTCCAAAGGAAAAACGAAGGCTTTCTCTTTGGCCAGAAAATCCTAGTGATTTCAGGTACTACTACCCTTTTCTCATGGTGAATTCAATTGTGTATAATCATCTTTTAAACATGATCATATTGACAAAACCTCATTCGATGTGATTCTCAGCCTGCTCAATGAATGTCCTAAATAAATAGCTGTTATTTTGACACACAAATTTGACATCAAGTTTTGACAACAAAGTAAAAACCTCGTGTATCTCAGCCTGCTCATTGAATGTCCTAAATAAATAGCTGCTCATTGAATCTCCTGAAAAAGAGAGGTGTTATTTTGACACACAAATTTAACTACATATTTAAACTGCGTTAATTAACATTCTAATTTGATATCAAAATTTTGTTTCAATGTAACAACTATTAAATTGAGCCAATTTCTCTACTATTATGAGGATTTCTTAAGGGTCACATTTAAACAATGTACTATGTACTAATATAATATAGAGCAATTATTACTGAGCTTGATTTTCAACATTATGCAGTGATACATTAGAAGAGTTTTCTACCAAAGTGAAGTCAATGATGGATTATCTCTTGCAAAGCATGGCAAGGTCACTGAATTTGGAAGAAGGCAGTTTCTTGGACCAGTTTGGGAAGCAATCATTATTCCAAGCAAGGATGAACTTCTATCCACCTTGTTCTAGACCTGATTTGGTTCTAGGTGTCAAACCTCACACAGATAGATCAGGAATCACAGTTCTATTACAAGACAGAGAAGTTGAAGGTCTTCAAGTTTTGATAGATGACAAATGGATCAATGTCCCTACAATACCTAATGCTCTTGTTGTCAATCTTGGCGACCAAATGCAGGTAGGTAAATAAAGAGTAACTCGGACATGAATTACTCGGCTTAATAACTCATTATAAACAATGAATTTTATATAGTAATTAAATATCAAGCATAATGAAAATACTAATCTGTAGTATTGTATTGATGTAGATTATGAGTAATGGAATATTCAAGAGCCCAATGCATAGGGTTGTGACAAATACAGAAAAGTTGAGGATGTCTATAGCAATGTTTAATGAGCCAGAACCAGAGAACGAAATTGGACCTGTTGAAGGACTGATAAATGAGAAACGTCCAAGGGTGTATAAAAATGTCAAAAATTATGGTGATATCAACTATAGGTGCTATCAAGAGAGGAAAATAGCACTTGATACTGTCAAAGTGACAGATAACTAGCTATGATCATCATAAGTGAGACCATTTCACATTTAAATTCCTAATGGGTTTGTTGTTAAAATACACATTACTCCTAATATTTGGATTTGAGGTCAAATTATGAAAACAAATACATGAACGGTTCAGTTGTCATGATGAAATCACCAGTCAAATACATATTTCAATTTCAATTAAGGGTGCCTATATAGTGACCATAGACTCATAGTCCATAATCATCTTCCCTAATTATTCTAAACATAAAAGTTTACAACTTTTTTTTGTCAGATATACAGTGCAGTGCAGCAATTATTTGGACCCTTAAATTTTCTAACTGCATATAAAGGTCCTCACAATCGTTGTACTGTGCAACTGCTATAGAGGATCCAACTTCGCTGCTATTTGCAAACGAGACTTGTACATGTTCTTTTTTTGTGGTGGCCGGGATTTGAACCTCGGAGTCGGACCGTGCATATATTATGCATTGTCCTATCAACTGAGCTAAGCTCACGAGGACATGTTGATATTGACTAATATTAAATATAATTTTGTTCTTATATAAATTATATTTAAAGTTCAATTTAATAATCCAACTTAAAATTTTAATTAAATTTTCTAGATCTGTTTTAAATTTTAATAGTCTTTTTTGTTCATATTGTGTTTGAAGAGAACCGTTTTTATACACTTGTAAAATGAGGGGAAATTTCAATACAAAAATGTTACCATATTGATTTTTTTTTAAGGAATGTTACCATATTGATATAACTTTTGCAAATTATCTTAAGAAGTAAAAGTGAAAACTAAAATTAAAATTTTGAAATTAAAAAGCCAAATTAAAATTCTTAAAATTAAGAGACAAAAGAAAATTATCTTTTTTAATTATCTTCCTTTATTATCCATTCAATTGTTGTTGCAGAAGGGGAAGACAAACTTTAGACCCAGACAAGAAGGTGGGGGCCGTGGGTGGGATATTTCATGTTATTACACGTTTGTTGTTTTTATAAGAAAGTTTGTTGTTTTGCTAAAAAAAGAAAGTTTGTTGTTTAAGCTTTTAAAATTGCTCTCATGCACTCAAAAATTACTTTAATACTTTCGATGATTAATTGTCATTTGATCACGAGCTAAGCTAAATATTAAGGAGCGAACGACATTAATGTCGTTGGAGGTATTGAAAGCAATTTCAACTTGTGAAAACAATTTCCTTTTTTGAAAGGGAAATGCCTTATACTACGAAAGCAAATCCACGAATAACAAGAATAACACTATCCTACCGTGTTTTCCGCCAATACCCACTTTTATGTTTTTTTTTAATATTAAAACTGCAATATTGATAATTGACTTGCACTGAGCCGTGGTTTTCGTGGTTAAGCATTTCGTGTGATATAGCATCACTGTTTTTGAAATTGAATATCTTGTCTTGATATTCTTTTTAGGAGATCTTGTCTTGAGATAATATTGTTATATGTTCAAAACGTGAGAAGAATACAAGTCACTTTTGCCCTTAATATTGTTATCTTTGAATGAATTAAAATTATAAAAATATCCATGAATGTATTTTCAAATAATTTTATGGATCAAATTGACCAGGAGAAAAAACAACTAAGGATCAAAACACAATTGAATCTTATAATAACAACGATTTAAACATTTGAAAATGTGCAGATGGTCACAAATATTTAGACACTTTAGTTAAAAACACTTACACAATTGATATGTGTCCGAGCCGTTCGTCAAAATACTTGTTACCGTATAAAACTACCTCCAAACATTCAATGATTTATGATTAAAATGACTACTATTTGCTCAAAAATATCTTAAAAACTTTTTAAAAAATCTCTTGACTTCTAAATAATGCCAACAATATTTAAAGTTATCATTACAATAATGAAAACCATTCATCTCATAACTAACAAATCATTGATAGAAAGACATGGCCAACAATGTGCTTGTTTCGGAGGCAAAATTACTTCCCAAGAGTATCCAAGAAATGTCTATGGATGGCGATGAACCACCAACACAATATTTAGATAAAGGAAATAGCTTTGGATCTAAATATTCTTCATCACTTATTACAATACCTATCATTGATGTAACTCTTCTTTCATCACAAGGTGAGCTAGAGAAGCTAAGATTAGCTCTAAGTTCAGCTGGATGCTTCCAGGTGAGGATTTATAGTAACTTCCTAATCCTAAGTGTATAAAGTACTATCGTATAGGGTATTGATGTAAGCCATTTCCCATTATAGGATGCAAAAAGGTGATTGGGATATTGATGTTTTTTTTCCTCTTTTGGTCTCATAAATTAATGCTACTACCTCTATACCTACAAAAGCATCTTTTAGAAAGAAAAAAGTTGTCTCTAATTGTTTTTTTATGCAAAAAGTTGTCTCTAACTATAAATCTCGTTTACTAGATAAAAAATAATTAAACACATTCTATAGAAAATATTATTTTAAAATCATTCATATACAATGCTAAAAGTACTTGCAAATAGTGTTTAAAATCTAACTCAATTGATAATGTCAATAATAATAAGTTGAACATCATCATCCGGATTCGAACCGAGACCTCTCAAAGTTATATTTGTGTGCTTTTTGTGAAAGTACTGAAAAAAAAAATTAAACTTTGCTTGCAGATAGAGATAAAAGTAGTACCATATAACTATACTTGACATGTTTACTCCTACAAATAGGCAATTGGTCATGGCATGTCAACTTCATTATCTTGACGAAGTACGTGAAGTTACAAAAGAGTTTTTTGCACTTCCGGAGGAGGAAAAGCAAAAGTATGCCCGAGCTGTGAATGAATATGAAGGATATGGAAATGACATAATAGTTTCAAAGAATCAAGTTCTTGACTGGTCTTATCGCCTAGCTCTTCATGTTTTTCCAAAGGAAAAACGAAGGCTTTCTCTTTGGCCAAAAAATCCTAATGATTTCAGGTACAACCATTTTTTTATGGTGAATTCAATTCTGTATATTATCTTTTGAACATAATCCTAATTGTTAAATAGTTTTACGACGGACAAAAGATGGTATGCATATGTGTTTATAAGTGGGAGCAATCATTACCTTACAAACCGATTTCGTGGGGTTGTGTTAGGCTCAACCATCATTTCTAAGATGGTATCAGAGTCTCTCTAAAATTCGTTGGGCCACCTGCTATCAGGCCACCCATCATTTGTGCCCATGAACCAAGCCCAAAGTGTTAGTCGTGAGGGGGTGTGTAAGAGTCTCCGAACCAAACCTAATAGTGCAAGTCTCTTTTCGGACAAAAGATGGTCTGAACACTTGTTTGCAAGTGGGGGAATTATGTTAATGGTATCTCTACTATAAACAAAGATTTTTTTACAATATAATGATATACTAATATAGAGCAATTATTATTGAGCTTAATTTTCTAAATACCATGCAGTGAGACATTAGAAGAGTTTTCTACCAAAGTGAAGTCAATAATAGATTATCTCTTGAGAAGTATGGCAAGGTCCCTGAAGTTGGAAGAAGATAGTTTTTTGGACCAGTTTTGGAAGCAATCATCAGTGAAAGCAAGGATCAACTTCTATCCACCATGTTCTAGACCTGATTTGGTTCTTGGTGTCAAACCTCACACGGATAGACCAGGGATCACAGTTCTATTGCAAGACAAAGAAGTTGAAGGTCTTCAAGTTTTGATTGATGACAAATGGATCAATGTCCCTTCAATTCCTGATGCTCTTGACTCTTGTTGTCAATCTTGGCGACCAACTGGAGGTAGGCAAATAAGGTTCTATAGCGTTTTATGTACATTGAATTTTTCCAACACCTGCGACATCTAGTTATTCACATGCAAAATTGTGGTTCATTCCGTTGAGGAGATCGAAATTACGATAACTTTGAAAATTTGAAATTTTTGTTAGTCATGCATTAATCACAATTTCGATAGTGGATTAAATTAATCATCTCCTCAATGAAATTAACAACATTTTTAACAGTTACTATGCATGTGCCACGTATGTAGAAAAATATTGATGTCTAAATATCATTACTCATCAAACATAATGAAAATACTAAGTTATAGTTGGGTATTGTTGTAGATCATGAGTAATGGAATATTCAAGAGCCCCATGCACAGGGTTGTGACAAATACAAAAAAGTTGAGGATGTCTGTGGTAATTTTTAACGAGCCAGAACCAGAGAACGAAATTGGACCTGTTGCAGACCTAATAAACGAGACATATCCAAGGTTGTACAGAAACGTAAAAAATTATTGTGAAATGAACTACAAGACCTATCAAGAAGGGAAAATAGCACTTGATACTGTCAAAATTGCAGATAACTATGATCAGAAGTGAGACAATTTCATGTTTCGATTTCTAATGACTTGCTGTTAGATAATGCATATTAATACATTTTTTGGTTATCAAGTCAAACTATGGAAACAGAGATATGAATGGTTCAGTTGTTGTGAGAGAATCACCAAATATATGATATTGTGTGTGTATTACACTTATGAATGATGGCATGAATTTCACAAAAATAGAATGAATTTTGGCAGTATGCTCACACAATAAGCTTATGCTATTACTAACTAAAGAAACCAATGCCTTAAAATGAAAACTATTAGTGGTTGTCATAGTCCATAATATACCAAAACCAATTTAACTGTAGTAACCAAATAACCCTCATGAATCATAGTCCATAATATACCAAACATGGCCTAGATGTAACATACAAAACATATAATATCAGACCAGTAAATGCTTCAGACCAGAAAACATAAACCAGTAAAGATATACATGGCCGACCATCCTCACAAATTGTCATTTATAATCAAACTTCATAGTTTTACTTTTAGCATAGGTCAAGCATGAATTCATAGTTTTAGTCTGATAAACAAAGTTTTTGCAATTTGGTGCAAGATCAATTTAGCACAGGACCAATTCAATACGACTTTTTTATCAAACATTGGTAGTCTTTCCATTTTATTAATTATCAAATAGGTATAATTTTCAAATAATTTACCAAATTTAGGAAAGTGGTTGCTGCCACCAACCAACATATGTCTTTTATTTTATTTTCCCTGATTTTAAGCAAAGTCGTGGACAGCAGCCACGACTTTGCCTTTTTTATTTTATTTTCCAATTAGAGGGAGTTTCGGCAGTACAACAGGGAGGCACGGCGGCAGGGCAGCCTTGGGTGAGTTGTGGTGAGGATAGAATGATGGGTTTCTCAGTTTACAAATGTTAAAAAAAATAAAAAAATCAACCTCTTACTTAATTATACACCACATTTGAGCGACCAAACTAAAATGGAGACCCTTAAATGTAGTGTATGCTTGAATTTGTGGTAAATTTGATAGAACCATAGTGTGACATAGTAATTTAGCCAAGCTAATACAATCGTCTTGTCCATACAGATCAGGAATCACATGTTAAGTAGCCTTGATCATTTCTCGATTTGTATGTGTCATCCATGGGCAAGGGGTCATGGCGCCATGCTAATCTTCTCTATTAAGTAGCCTTGATCATGTCAAAGATCACTATGAAAACATGTACAAGCTGGAATCTTAGAAGAAAAAAAAATTATCAAGAAAATAAAAAATCAATATCTATTTAATTCATGCCCTCAGCAGTCAGATTTGAAAATTTCCTATATAGGAGTATAGCTGGATCAAAACCTGCATACCAACAACGAGGGCATTTTCCTTTTCCTTGATAAAAATAACTACCATGTGTTCTCAATTTTCCCCCCCGAAGATAGTGACAACTCACATGACCCGCATTTTATGCTATCACCTAGTAAATTGAGGGACCACAGCTAAGATAAGCAATCTTAAAAAGTTCAAACAGAATATATTTAGACCAACTCCTTCAACAATATTAACAATTTCTTTCAGAAAAAACTATAACGGCAACTGGAGTTTAGTTGAATCACATTCACACCAATAATGTTCTCTGGAGTCTGGACAAACATAAGCAATCAACCGTATTGATCAAGGTTATGAAAAAATCACAAAAATGCAGAGAACTATACTTTGCAAGGGATCTGGAATCAAAGGAACAATGATGATGGGCAACCTGAATAGTGATTCGCCTAGTTATAAAAGAAATATGGGATTAAAACCTTGCAAAACCAATAAACAAGTGAGGAAACATTCCAGAAAGATGCACAATAAAGTAGAGATGGACACGCATAAAAAAATAAGCACATGGAGTTGACATATCATATCCAGCACACTTTTGAGTTCTGAAAATAGATTAGTTTTGCCAGACTCCACGTGATAGAAAATTATAAACACTGAGCATAGAATGACAAGACAATTAGCCATAATAATATACGACAATAGTAAATAGCAGCCAGGCAACAAACGAGGTGAATATCATTCCTAAAGATGTCAAGCTTTTACCTAGAGCTCTAAATATTTATAAATCTGTGGCACTCCTTGAATACCTCTCATCAGAATTCAGATTATCATTTCTCAAGTCAACGTTCACTGCCATAAGTAAGAATGGTACATAAAATATGAACGTAGGAGCTCCAGTTCAGCTAGGTAAAAACGGAAAGAAAGCAAAAATTATAGGAAAGTTACGATATCTGAGTAGGTGTGTGCATGGTTAACCAAATCATATAAACTATAATGAATTTATGTGTGAATACTTGTGTGTCTAATACGACCACACTGATGGCTTATTTATATTAATGTGATCGGACTACATTTTGTGTAACATAATGAATATTGTTGCTTACAATACTAAAACTAATAAACACTAATGAATACAAAGTTGACTAACTTGATTCTTAACAAAAAACCAATCCACTTTATGGCTGTACTTTGTAGTTTGATAAACCAATCCATTTTTCATAAAAACCAGTTTGAGATGTAAAGTGGTTCCAATCTGGTTCAGAATCGGTTAAACTGGTTTTGATTAAG
>Ga0099826_10001720_pt1 | contig 13481 bp, 11 predicted proteins | sample Mtrugardesep15_FD_76830 | JGI IMG/M metagenome (GOLD analysis project Ga0099826, IMG submission 76830) | Root nodule microbial communities of legume samples collected from California, USA - M. trunc garden sep15 | ecosystem: Host-associated > Plants > Roots > Nodule | place: USA: California... | reverse complement strand
TCTTCTCTGACTTCTCACTTTTCTCTTTTTCTCCCAAAAACTGTTTTCACGTGTTCTGACTCTCTATTCCTCACCTCTTATATTCTTAACCTAAATAAATTCTCCTTATTCCCAAAACTGCCCTTACTGCCTCATTATTCTATTTTAATTAATTCCTTTAATAATATTCTTATAAACTACTAATATTACTAACACATAACACAAAAAAACCCACACACTACAATTATTCAAATTAAATATATAAAAAGACACTAAACTCGATAAAATAAATGAATAACAAAAATAGGGCGTTAGAGTCGGCGTCTTTGAGGCGCCCTAGCTTTGGGTCTTGCGCGACTTAACTTAGCGGCGCCCAAGACATTTAACGAGGAGTTTTTCATTCTGTCTGTAGGATGGTGGCGTTCGAAGACGAGGTAGTGGGAGTAGTTGGCATTTAATGCCTTTGGCTAAAACGTCTCTTCCCGATGGCATAGTCATTCGTTTGACTTTCCATGTGTCGACCACGTGGGTTCCACTCGCTCTGGGGAAAACGCTTCACACGCACATAGCTTTGATTGCGTTTCATTTTTCGAAGTCAGTTTCAACCGTTCAGATTTCACATCTTTATTTCTCCACATCTGGTCCGTTGATTGCGGCAGATTCAGGACTATTTAAAGGGGATTTTCTTCTGCTTCCTCTTGCACTTCAACGTTTTCCTCTTAGCATAATTGCTGGAAAACGTTTCTGTTCTCATCTGAGTCTTTGCATTTTTCTTCCTTCTTTTGGATGATGTTCCTATTCATCGTTTTGGTTCGAGCAAAATATGTTTCCCCTCTTTGCGATGATGGGAATTGGTCTTGTGCATTTGTCGTGATGTTGTGTGAGAAAAGAGAGAAACTAGAACATTTGAGGGATTCACTAGATCTTTGTTAGAACGTATGATCTGCGACAATGTTGTCGTCCTTCTCTGAGGAGTTTCAACTAAGAATGTGGGTGTTGTAGCTGAGATAAAGAACTTGCCTAGTTTCATCCTGTTACATAAGCTCGTTCGGGTCGGTACAGAAGCCTTCGGTCGAAGCTATGGATGTTATGACAGAGATAAAGGCTCCAACGAGCTCCCGGTCAAGTTTCTGGATCCTTGAGTTTGATGGCACTAGGCGCCCTCCCGACTAGTTCTTGATGACAGATCATCTTACGTCATTCTTAACTTGTTTTTTAGTTATTTTTAGTTGGTTTTAGCAGCAAAAAGGAGGAGTATTAAAACGATTGCATATGATTTCAGGATATTTGTAATGTTTTCTATATCTGAGTCTGTAATTCTAGTTTTCCCGAACCATAGCAATTTTAGGGGGTTTTCGAAGTAATTCACGAAGAAATCATGCAAATCAAGAACATCCGAAGATTTGTGAATACTAAGGAAGACCAAGATTGAAGATTCAAGAGGACTCGTGAGACTTACAAGAGGGAGGAATTCTGTTCCCAAGTTCCAAGGCAAGTTATTTGAACACGAAGACCTAAAATGACAGAAAATTGGAGAAACTGGGCCCGAGAAGCAATACCATGCGCCTAGCACATGGTTTTCACAAACCATGCGCCTAGCACATTACCATGTGCCTAGGGCATGGTATTTTGTGCACACTCATGCGCTAGTCATGCTAGCCATGTGCCCCGTGTACCTTAAAAGTGTGGGGCGCAATCGTCAGTTTATTCTTTTTTGTGGGTAAAACCCACACTTTTAGCCCAAACCCAGGTAGACACTCTCACTATAAATACTAGTCTTCCTCATTCAGAATTTCTCGGTCATAACTGAAGCAGTTCAAGATAAAGGCATTTCTAGAGCTTCAGAGGAGTTTCTATCTTCTCCTTGATTTTATAAGGTATGTTTTTATCTTTAGTAATTTGTTTTTAGTTACCATGTGTAACTAAATCGTTTTAGGTTAGAGTTATAAGATAAAGCTCTATTTATTTTCTTTGAATATTTATTTAATTTAATGTCCCTTTTATTTTATTTATTTTTTGTTCGCTATTTAGTTTTCTTAGGAATTATTTATTTCAAAGGATCGTAGCCCTAGATTAGATACTTAGGTTGTGACAGAGCTTAATATTGATATTACTATCCTGATACTTATATCTTGATATTTATATCTTTGCTACTAATATAGATCTGTCTATGAAGTAATTAGTTATAACTAGAGAAAGATATTGAAAGAGAGTTGACCGTAGTAGTAAGTATTTAGGAGGTGACATTACTAATATTGAGTAAAATCTACTGAACCTAGGATGTAACTGGTTAGAATTAAGGAAGCAAGCGACTCTAGTGAGTAAACCTATTAGAACCATTCTCTTAATTTCGTGGTAAGGTAGGCACTAATAGGGCTGCCCGTTTGTAGAACTACTAAGAGAGAGAGAGAGGGAGGGAGGGAGAGAGAGATAGAGAGAGAGTTCTATGAGTGTCCTAAGATTCATAAATGGATAGACCTACAGGAACCTTTGCCTTCATTGCCATGGGAAATCTTGGAAAGTCAATTTAAGTCTATGCTTTCAATTACCTTTGGGAGGGTAAGACCCCACACACAAGGATCACCGTGTGATCAGCAGATACAACCTGGCATAGGAGGGATAAACCTAGTCAACTGAGATAGTATAGATCCCGCACGTAAGGATCATCGTGTGATCAGCAGGTGCAACATGACAATCGGCTAGGTTAGTAACGTCCCAACGACCTAATCACTTGTTTAGTCTACCTAAGATAAATAAATGCGACAGGAATGTTAGTTAATATCCAACATAATAAATAGGGGGGACTCGAAGAATTCTAACCACTGTTTACTTTTCTACAACCAAAACAGGTAATTTGCTCTGTTGCAAACAAATAACAATTGCAAATCTCTAACCCTTTAGCTCTTTTATTTATTTGTCAACTAAAATATGTAACACAAATTGTTTGGACAAAACAACAATCGTTGTTGATACGACACTCGACTTTATCACTTTGTTGCTTGGTAAACGATTTGGTACACTTGCCTAATCCGCACATCATCTGGCTTGTCTTTTTGTTGTCTGAATCGATTCACTATGTTGTTTTTGGCCAAAATTTTGCACTTCCACCCCATTCTATATATACTCACTTCATCATAACACCAAAATAATTGAATCATTTTCAACAATTCTCTCTAGAGTCTAAAAGCATCAAAGTTCATAAAATTTTCAAAATTAAACACTTTTCTTAGAATCACTTTGGTCTTTGAGTCTTAGATTGCTAGGGTGCTATAGGGATTGTAAGTTAGTTCTTTCAAGGAAATTGATTGGGCTTAATCAAGGTTCTAAAGTTAAGTGAATAATCTCATTCCACCTCCAAAGGTCTTGGGGGTTCTTTCTAATTGTTCTTGTGTTGAAGGGGATCCAATTGTCGGAAGGAGCATCGAAGAGCTTGAGAGAAGAGCTTGAGCGAAGAGCTTGAAGTGTTGGACTGGTGATGGAGAATTCGAAGACATAAAGAAGCACCAAATTCAAAGGTTATTTGAAGTTCGGGGGAGTGGCTACATATGGGTTGAAGAACAAGGGTAGTTTCAAGGAACTTTTGTGATCACATTTTTAATTCAATATTGTTATGATTAGTGGAAGTCCTTGGTGGAGGCGGTTTCCACCAAGAAGAGTAGACGTAGCCCGAAACGAGGACAAAAAGGTGAACTACTATAAAAATCTCGGTGTTTTCTCTCTTCCTTATCCTCTTTTATTTTGATAATTGTATATGCTTGAATTAATTAATTAAGAGGATAGAAATTGATTATGATCTAAGTTCTTTATGGTTAAAATTGACCTAATTCCTTGAATTAGGTTTTCACTATTTCACTTGGATCAATTTGTTTCAATTCTTAGTCAATTCATCAATTACATATACATTGTGTTATAAGTTTTAGCTTGTTTTATTTGCTTATAGTTTTGGTTTTGAAATTGTCTTGTTTTGTAAATTGTTAAAGTATTATTAATAATTGATTGAAATAAGATTTAGCTTGTGAATCACTCAATTCTCTTGTAAATCTTATTAGTGCGTAGTCTTAACAATTTGTCATAGTTTGTAATTGGTCAAAGCATATTTCCAATAAGTCAATATCTTTTCAAAACACTTTCGCCAAAACTCCGCAACTTTTTTAATGCGCTATTCACCCATCCCCTCCTTTAGCGCGCATCCTTGTTGGCCATATCGACCAACACCTAACAACAAGTAACTAGCCTTCATTGGTACTACATAACGCAAAACAACATCCTCATATTTTCCAATTGAAAAAGAAACCTATACTTGTTTGTCAACAAGCATCTATATAATTTCACTAAGCCACTGAAGTTTAAAGGTTTAGGATGTGGTTTAGTCTCTAAGTGAAGTTTACAAACTAAATGTGTGTTAGCAAAATTAGTACATCTCCCTCCTTCAATAATTAAAGCACATACCTTTTGTTATACTAGACATCTTGTTTGGAAAATGTTTTCCCTTCGAGTTGTATCTTTTTCCATGATTTGATTTCCCAACATTCTCCTTACCATGAGAAGCCCTCCACTAGGTATTTCTTGAGACATTCTTTTTTTTTTTTTCAATATTTTTTTTCTTATACCTCATAAAGAAATTAAAATGAACGAATCGCGATGAGAACAATGGAAATGAAGAGAATTTCAATGGAGAAAGGGATGATAAAAGAATGTCTCACATCCAGCTCTAATTCAAGAAGGAATGCTAAGCCAAGAGGTATCAGTACAATGGTAAGAAAGTCATTGTTAAAATTCAATAAATAAGTTCTAATCCAATAACTCAAAAAGGAGAAAACTCTCACTCAAAATACCCATACTGTAATTTTTATCAACCAAAATTCTACATATCTCATTTTCATAGAAAAACTTACATTTTATAGAGCTCTTATTCTAACGAACTCAACAGCCCCGTGTATGTGATTTAGACGGCTCCGGACATTTATATCATTTTTATCTTGATAAAAAAAAAACTCAACGGTCCCTAGTAAATAAAAATGATACATAATTTAAAATAAAGAAAGGTAAAAGGCTAATAATCCTTACAAAAACAATAAAACCGAGAGTAAATTGTAGTCTTCAATGTTTTAGTAATTCCAGCCCAAGAGTTTAATTTCCATTGTATTAAAAGCATGAATTGAATTAGGCCATTTATACATGTTGTTAGCCGAGTTGCTCCAACAATTTAACCAAATACTCATTGTATTCCCAAAACAAAGGAATGGTAAAAGAGTGGAAGGAATGTTATGCTAACACGAATCGTTAAAATAGTAAGGAAATCATTGCTAAGATTCAATAAACAAGTTCTAATCTAAGAAGTTAAAGAGGCGAAAATTCTCACTCATAATACATATAGTGTAATTTTTATCAAAATTCTACATACCCAATTTCATAGAAAAACTTACATTTTCTAGAGTTCTTGTTCTAACTTCTAACGAACTCAAGAGTCCCAAATAAATAAAAATGATACCTAATTTAAAATAAAGCAAAGTAAATGTCAAATAAACCTTACAATTAAAATAAAACAATAAAACCGAGAGTAAGTGGAAGTCTTCAAAGTTTTAGCAATTCCAGCCCAAGAGTTTAATTTCCATTGTATTGAAAACATGAATTGAATTAGGTCATTTATGAATTTTTTGATTTGTTTTGAATAAGCTAAATTAACCCACCTAAATTGAAACTTGGAGAATCGAACTTGAGATTTTAAAGAGGAGCACACTACCAGATCCCAAACCAATAACATTAAACAAACCCAAATGAGTTTTCATTTATGAATGTCTGTAGGTGAGCTGCTCCAAATATTTTCCCAAATACTCATTGTATTCTTGTTAGCCTATAATTTTTAAAGGCTATATTTAATATGGTCAATTTAAAGGTTGACTTTATTGTTGAAGATGCTTCTTTATTTATCGAAGTTGGGCTTGCTGGAGAAGTTCGAGATTGACATTTCAGTTCGACGGGTTAGAAGTATCGAAAAGTAGTTATATTTGGATAAGGCCAAGAGCAATTCGAAATTCAAATCGAAAAGGTGCCTTTATCCGTTTTCTAGGCAGTTATAGTTTTTATTAGATAGGTAGTTATTTCCTATTGTAGTATAAATATTAGTTTCTCGAAAGAGAAAAGGGTCACAATTCAATCATACACAAAACTTACACTCAAACTATCCAAATGCAAGCGAGAAACGAGTCACAAGTTGCAATATATGAACATGTGTACCAATTTATATTCGAGCATTGCAATTTAAGTTTATTTTCTTAAATATCTTTATCATTTAATTGTTTCTCTTAAACTTTTACTTGTTATCTTTACTACAAAGTTATCTCGATAGATTTGATTGTATCGAATCTGTTGATATTATTCATACTTCTATTAAATTCATCAAGAACAATAACAAATTTCTGGAAATAGCAAGCACAATATATTACGCCAACCTCGATGGTTACGCCAACGTCCCAGGCTATTCCTACTTCGGGAACAACAACCTCAGCGGTCGCTGCAACCATACAGGTCATGCCTGCAGGGGCAGAGACTTTGAATCAAGGACTGTGGAATTTTGGCACAGTAAGCCATAGAACTGTGCCACCCGGCAGGCCCACTACTTTGATGTTAGGCCTACACGCAAGTCAATCAAGTTCTTCTCAGAATTTGCATGCACAGTTACCACCAACGTTTACTCCCGGGGTCGTCACCACTTTTCCAACGCCCTAGCAAACATTGACCAATAATTCTTTGGCCGTTTTAAGGCAACAAATGGAAGAAAGTAACCATGAAATGGTCAATATGGTAACCCAACAGATTGGTACAGTAATCAATCCTTTGATTCGAGATACCATCACTAGTTATGAAGAGTTGTCCGCACAGATGGAGCGCGTAGCCAATGACTTTGGCACTCCCCCAGCAAGAAATGTGTCTAGACCGCAAGAGACCGACCCATCAATCGAAGTTCCTACTAAAAGGAACACAAATCAAATAATTGAAAATAGGGTATTACGGCAAGCACCTCTCCCAAACATAGAGGAACCAGAGAAAGTTCCACTATTGGTTAATAGGTGCCAAGATGCAGACCAAGTGGTCATGCAGGCCCGACAAGATAACTATGAAGGTCATAACAACATAGCGAATTTAGTCGAAAATTTGCTGGCCCAAAATGGGTTCAATATGGGTTTTCGCAGACCCAATTTCACATCAGCATCACCTGAATATGTGTTGATGACTGAATTACTAAGAAATTGGAAAGTTCCAAAATTCACTAAATTTGCCGGTGAAACCAATGAGTCCACTGTCGAACACATCGTTAGATATTTGATAGAGGCAGGAGACATAGCCAACAATGAGAATCTTAAGATGAAGTATTCCGAGTTCTTTGACGAAAAATGCTTTTACTTAGTTTACTACACTGCCTCCGAATTCGATCCACTGTTGGACTCAGTTAGAAAAGGCTTTTCATGGTCAATTTTATACGGGTCAGTGCAAGATAAGCCTGAAAGAACTAGCCAGTGAGCGTCGAGGGACTCATGAGTCAATCGATGATTATTTGAATAGGTTCAGACTCCTTAAGGCTAGATGTTTCACTGTAGTGCCCAAACATGAGTTAGTCAAAATGGTTGCTGGTGGCCTAGATTACTCCGTTCGAAAGAAGTTAGATACGCAATATCTTAGGGAAATGGCACATATAGCAGATAGGGTCCGCCAAGTCGAAAGACAGAAGGTTGAAAAAGCCAGGACTACTAGGCATATAAAAAAGGAAAAGATATCCTATATCGATACCTATGATAGCGACCCAAAATTCGATTGGGGATCAGACATTGTCGAGGACAATGAAATTAATCTAGCGGAATTAAAAGATGGGCCTCCTTATGTATGCAAGTTATTAAGGCTGTCAAATGGTAAAAATCCTAAAGAACCTAAAAACGACAAATATCCTACTAAAATGCCTCCAGGCAGATATATCTTGTACCAAGTACATCGAAATCTAAAAAAGGTAGCACTACCTAGAATATCCAACCGATAGTTGTGCACATTCCTGGTCTTTAAGAGAAACCAGAATCATTCAGCAGTGACGCTTCGTAATGAAGAGGATATCCGGTGGCTTTCACCAGCACTTGAAAGTACTTGGCACTCAAAGACTGGGCAGCCACAACATTTGCCAATAGATCTTTGATCACGCCAAAGTTTGGCTGTTCATGCAAAAGTTGTTGTGAACACCTAAGGATACAAAACATGTGGTTGCCATGATCCCATAGCCGGTTCATGAAATCAATTTTTTCATGAGTCATGCTCAGATCAGTAAGGAGTGCAATGACATCATTGCCAAAAGCCCTAGAAACTTCAACACTTCTACAAATCACAGCATGCCTTTTGTTAGTCCTCTGAATGTAAAAAAGGTCATTCATGCTATGACTTGCAACTCTTGCAGCAATGTTGATAAGCAGATCATTGCCCAGATAATCCATTCTTTGTTTTGGAGAAGAGGTGGTTTGGGAAGAAAAGTTTTGTACGTTTTCTTGTACGAAGAAAAGAAAGAAAGATGAGAAGTTTATTAAAACTTGCAAAAGAAGTGGTAACTATTTATTATGGTAAGAGAAGTTAGGGAAGTTTCAACTTTTCAGTTCCCACCTTCAGAGATGTGTACATGTGGAGGGTTAATGCCGGTGAGATCTGTTTTGTGGAGAAAGGGAAGATGCACCGTTTCCTAGGTTTGTTTTTCCTTTTTATTTTATTTTCACGGAACCATCATTACCTGTAAATAAGAGTTACGATCCCCAAGAAAAATTTAATTTATATAGTTAAACAAAAGAAACTTTTTAGTTTCTCATCATTACTATGTATGGAAACTTGTTCCAAAATTAAATCATGCAAAAAAGGATTATGGATTTGATAAGATGGAAATTTTAATTAAAATCCAGAAAACGTTTTTTACACCGTTGGATGTCCAGAAGTCACAAAATATAGAGGAACAAAAATATTCTAAAAATATATACAAAGTAATGAATCCCAAATCTAAATTTTAAACTCAATTTGGAGTTTGTTAAGTTTGCCTTTGAAGTAGTCGAATTCGCCATCGAGAACCTTGCCATGTTGCCATTTCTTGCTGAAAAACCTTGGAATCTTTAACTTTCTTTATGGCAAGGGAAGTCTCATCCTTCATGAGACTCTCTCTCTCTCTGTCTTGGATTCTAGCTTTTTGAAGCTCTAAGTTGTGAATTTTGGCTTTATACTCAGCAATTGTAGAATTGATTTCCTCCATCTTTTGTTGGGCGTTGGGGATCTCTTCTCGAAAGGCAGCCAACTTTGTATGGAAAGCAGTGATCTCATCCATGAGGCAATCATAGGCGAGAGTCCTTTTCTCAAGCATGGATCGATCAACCTTCTTTTGATGGAGACTCTGCTTTACATTCTCCATAAGAGTCTCTAGCATTTGCCAAAGCTCTCGAAATTTAGGGTCAAAAGAGGATTGATCCAATTTAGGAAATAGATCTTTAACCTCAGAGATGATGTTCTCATCTTTTCTGATAGCTTGGAAGAGATCGACGTCCAACACTTTGTTGCAAAACTCTGCCAAGAGACTCTTCTTGGAGGTTTGTGACAGCCCACCTGTGGAGGTGTCTGAAGATTTCCCAATGCTTTTCGATAGAAGAATATCACTCCATAACAAGAGTTCGAAAGCATAAAAGGGGTTATCCTTTTCAAATTGCTCAAGTTCCTCCTGACTCATAGCAGCACTTGATGCTAGAATGTTGGACGTAGGGGGCACGTCTTTCGACAAAGGCAAGGGCGGATTGGATTGGTTGTCTGATTCGAAATATTTCTATTTTGAGGCCATAATGTATTGGTACACTTGGTCATCAAGAATTGAGTCTTCAACATTGTCTTGATCGTTGCCTTCCCTCGATCTGCCCCCTTCCAAACCCTCAGCAGGTGTTCCTGGATGCTGATGTGGAGAAGTCACTTCAAGATTTTTTGGAGGAGGACTAGTCTCAACCCTAGTTTCTTCTTCCAAGATAGGAGGCGGCACCAGAGGATCAGTAGTTAGAAGATGTCCCTGTTGAGAGGTGTCTGTATGGCCATGCTCAGCACCCTGGTAATAGATTTATGCGATGGTTAATCTCCTATAACGAGAAATGAGTATGCCCAAATTTATCAAAACAAAGGAGATTCGATGATTACCTTAGAAGTGTTGTCACCAACACAAGAATGGGCACTATTTGGCTTCGAATCTTTGCGGCCAAATTTCTTTTTCTTCGACACAGTTTGTCTTGGAGATTCCTCGAGAGGCGTTTCTTCGAGAGTTATGGATTGAGCTTCTTGGTCCATTTTCTTTCGACGTTCTTTATTCTTTGGGATTTCAGAGATCTCAACCACATCGTCAGCTTTAGATGAAGCTCCAATCCATGAAAGTATGGGGAATTAAGATCAAAGGTGCCCATGAATAGACAAGATATTACCTCATCAAAAGAAATATTCTTACCTTGTCTTCAGTGATTGCACAGTTGGCTTTCTTCGGAGAAGGTTCAGAAGAGGAATGACTTTTCTTTTTCTCCGATGTGGAAGATTTCCTCTTTTTTAAGGCTTTTTCAAATTTAGACTTAGACCGGGTCCGCGCACTTTCATCATCATCCTTCTCTTCATCTCCTGATTTCAGAGGAACAACTGCACATATATCGAAATAAAGATAAGTAGCATTTTTTCAACAAAATACTATATAGTTTGCTCAGAAGTTTAAAAAAGTATCTTACCTATGCCTATAGGAGAAATGATTTCGATGTAAGGTAGATCTAGGTGAAGAAAGCCCCTAAATGTGTATAAGTAATATTTGGTCCAGGTCACATTTTCTTTCTCTCTGGTTATTAATTTTTTTCTCATTCGTAATAGTGAATCACAAGGTAGCCATTTCGGGTATGGCGGCCTAAAGGCCAAAGCGAACTTACTGGTGGGCAATGGTGGAAACTTCATTTTAAAATGAAGTGCAAAAAGATACTTATTAGGAGTGAAAGGGGGAAATTTCATAGTAGGAATTTTATCCAAAGTCTTATCTCCTAGAGTTTTGGCAGCGTAATTGACTGTGCGTTTGAGGTGCAATGGATCATAAACAGTTTGAAAATATTTTTGGAAAACCTGAATTTCTCGAGTATGTGTACCTTTGCTTTTCTTCAATTTATTCTGCACAACATCAAAAGCAGATATCAGTTGAGGTAGTAAAGTGTCAGGATTCGTTTGATCGGCTTGACGTTTGTAATAGTCTTGCCACCATCGAAAGAATGCCTTAGTACATGCAAAAGATGCTGCAAAGGGAACAAGCTCGAAAGTAAAAACTCGCTCGTGGATAAGAAGAAGTTTGGTCCTCCAGACATGCTCTATGAGTGGTTGCTTCAAATCTTCTGGACATTTATACAAAGAGCTTGGTTTTGGTTGTATTAAACCAAATTATCTGGTAACATGGTTTGGTTGATAACCATATAACCCATAGGGGCCACCAGCCGTAATTCTGCTAGACAAGAGCATAGGCGTCAGATACGCCTTCCATATAGAAATGATCTCTGCCTCATCTTCATCGAGAGTTGCAGGGAAGCTCTTTTTAAACCAAGTTGGCCCACAAACACTAGTTGGGAACGGGGCTAAGGAGGGAGTGAACACATCACATTTCAGAAGAGTTTCATAAATAATAGCAAAAATTTCCTTTGAGCTTTTGTTTCCAAATCGAAACATAGCCAAACCTATTCCTTCAGTAGCTCTATCTTCATAGGCCTTTGCAAAGGCAATGGGAGGATGAACGGCCAGTTGTGTTCTAAAGGTTGCTAAAAGCCACAATTGGAACAGCCAAATAGGACCAGGAATAATCAAACGACTCCCTAATTGATATTCCTTGATGCTGGTGATTGCTTGATTCAAATTTTCGTACAGGGATCCCAAGATGAGTTTGCTTAGGCAAATTTCTCTACCTTCATGTAGTTGAATGGCTAGTGTTTTGAATTTCTTCGGAAATTGTATAGATCTCGAGCAAAAGATGTACATAGACAACCAATAGGTTAAAAAGGCAATGTGCTCTTTGTCGGTAACATTAGTGCTTGTGGTATTGTGTTGATCCTTGATGAAATTACCATAGGCAAGTCTTGAGAAATCAATGGTCATTTCTGAATGATGGCTATATGGATCGAAGGTTTGGCCAATGGGTTTCAAACCAGTAAGGCCAGGAACATCTTGAAGGGTGGGGGTAAGCATACCACGTTTCAAATGAAGGCTATTAGTTGAAGGGTTCCAGAAATGCAAAGCAGCAATTATCATTTCGTTATGGTACTTAGGTCCTTGCCTAGACAGCTGAATAAGGTCGAAAATACCTATGTCCTTCCAAAATTGACCTTTACTCTTCTCTACTTTGTTCAACCAACAGTGGTAATCCTCGTTGTTCTCATGCTTAGGCTCAGTCTTAAACTTGGATTTCAGGAAACTAAGGTCATATGGACCTTGGGTGAATATCAAAGGTGTTTGTTCTTCAAAACAGGGAAGCACGACACTAAGTTTTTCTTGATCCTCTTTAGTGTTGGGAAGTGGTCCTAAAAATGCATGTGGTGAGTTAGGATATGGAATGATTACCTGGGATTTCCAAATTTTCGCTTCAACTTCCAAAACCTCTGGGTCTTCTGCAAAATAAAGGGTACGGCTGATAGTTTCTTTGGAGAAAATGACGGGTTCTTTATGAGTTGAAGGTTGAGAAGATTCTCCTGGGTTCGTCATGATTATAAGATATTGTTTCGTGATTGAAATGAAGAAATGATGAAAGATTTTTTTGGAAAAGAGATTGAATTTTTAGAAAGTCCTTGACGAAGACGAAGAAGGAACAATGTTTGGTTCTTTCAGAAAGAGTAAACTGAAAAAGGGAAAGGTAAAACCCTTGTGTTGACAGTTATTAAATATAAAAATGGTGGTTCTCGATGCTGGTAACGTGGCCCACTAACTATAGTGGGGACACCATAAAGGTTTATTTTGAACCTCTTCCCAGATGATGACGTCATGAAGTTCTATTTCGAATAGATTTTTGATTTGCAGAGGTCAAAAACGACCTTTTCTCCCTTATCGAGAAAGATAAATCGAAAAAACGTCGTTTCTGGGGGCAATTTGTTAGCCTATAATTTTTAAAGGCTATATTTAATATGGTCAATTTAAAGATTGACTTTATTTTTGAAGATGTTTCTTTATTTATCGAAGTTGGGCTTGCTGGAGATGTTCAAGATTGGCATTTCAGTTCGACGGGTTAGAAGTATCGAAAAGTAGTTAGATTTGGATAAGGCCAAGAGCAATTCGAAATTCAAATCGAAAAGGTGCCTTTATCCGTTTTCTAGGCAGTTATAGTTTTTATTAGATAGGTAGTTATTTCCTATTTTAGTATAAATAGTAGTTTCTCGAAAGAGAAAAGGGTCACAATTCAATCATACACAAAACTTACACTCAAACTATCCAAATGCAAGCGAGAAACGAGTCACAAG
>Ga0099826_10001719_pt1 | contig 13481 bp, 11 predicted proteins | sample Mtrugardesep15_FD_76830 | JGI IMG/M metagenome (GOLD analysis project Ga0099826, IMG submission 76830) | Root nodule microbial communities of legume samples collected from California, USA - M. trunc garden sep15 | ecosystem: Host-associated > Plants > Roots > Nodule | place: USA: California... | reverse complement strand
TACCTATTAGGTAGCAATGCTTAATGCGTTATGCATCTTTCATTGACGATGAACTAGTTACTTTGAAGTATACTCTCTCTGGTTTAAGTTATAAGCAAAAAAACTAATTCACACTTATTAAGAAAACTAAAACATTTTAGCCAAAAAAATGAGTATCGTTTTAAAATGAGTGTCGTTTTAGTCAAAAAAAATATTGTTTCAAAATGAATGTCACTTTCAGTTTTCAATGCAATAATAATTTTTTCTTTTCAATTACACTCTTCAATTAATATTATACTCATTACTTTCAAAGTATTATTTTTTCTTTAATGAAAAACAAACAAATACTCCCTCTGTTCCTTCAACTATTTTTTAATCATTTAATACCCCATTTCATGTATTTCTCCCTCTGCAATAAATATATGAGGGTAATATAGGTAAAGCAACCTTTAATGCTACATTGAACTTTTAAAATGACAGTTAATTAGAAACAAAAAATTTATGCAAAAGTGACAATTATAAAGGAACGGAGAGAGTAGTTGATTAGAATAATTTGGTATAATAACATCTCTCTTTCTTTTAATTAATACATTTTTTAATATGTGCGCAAAAACCTTAAACAACATTCATTTTGAAACGAAGGAGGTAGTAATTTGAGATATAACTTTTTGTGTTCTCTTTGGAATAAGTTTCATAGAAACATGTAAAAACAATTTTGATTGGGTATTGATAATAGAGAAAATATAAAGGAGAACAAATTGAATGAAATTTGCATTTAATTTTACTTTAGAAAAGATGATTTTTTTTAAAAGCAACATAATTAAATATGATAAAAGTTGGTATTTTTTCTTATAATTTGAGAAAAAATGTATTTTTCCCCTATAATTTAAGACTGAGTGGGTAGTTCGATAGAGTAATCGTAAACAAATGTGTTTCTTTTATAAAAAACAATTAAATTTGTTTTAAAACAAATAAATGTAAAAATTAGAAACATTGAATAATGTATTTTAAGCATGATACATTGAATAATTGAAAGAGATATACATTCTCAATCAAACTATAGCTATAAAAGAAATAAAGTAAAAACATAATATAAATATCATAAATAAAATTGTCACAAAATTATCATAAAATTATTTAGAAATTTAATTATCTTTTTTAGAGAATGATATCATTGTTGTGTTAAGAAACAAGATTGTCTCCTCGTGATTTTAATACAGTTAGCACGAACAATACATAATATAGATAAGGTTTGAACTCAAACATAGACGAACCAAAAAAAGACAAGATAGCATACACCTCTCTCAAGTCTCAACTCTCAACTCTCAAGCTGAGTATTACACGTAAGACATCAACGTGTCATCACCCTAAAACCTCTCCTCTTCTGTACCCCACTACATCACTTTCCACCGTTCTTGTTCTTGAACAAAACTTCAACTCATCTTCATACATCACACACAAACTTTACAATTTCCAACACAACAATTCCTCTCTTCCTCAAACCCAAACAACAATGAAAAACTTTGCTCAATACTACGACTCATGGTACATTCAATTCAACAACTTAATCCACCAACTCAAACTATCAACCCAAACTGACTCAGAAGAACTCATTCAAAAAGTTCTCTCTCACCATCAAGATTACTACAATGCAAAATCAATGGCTGCTGAAAAAGATCCACTGCATGTGTTAGCATCTCCTTGGGCTACATCACTTGAACGTTCTCTTCATTGGATTGCTGGTTGGAGACCCACTACAGCTTTTCACCTCATCTACACTGAATCTTCTCTTCTTTTTGAGTCTCATATTATTGATATTCTTCGTGGGTTTAGAACTGGTGACCTTGGTGATCTTTCTCCGAATCAGTTTCGTCGTGTTAGTGACTTGCAATGTGATACCGTAAGTAATTCAATTTCTCATTGCACCTTTAATTGCCTATGTTACTTTCTATTTTTTAGTACTAGTAGTATTGCATGTTTAGATTTATACTGAATTTGATATAATAATATCGTGATTTGTGATATGGTAATTTTGTTAAAGCTATATTGATTAATTTTTGCCTAAATCACTTGTGGCATACTAAAGTCAGTGTTTCGAGTCTTAATCTAAATATGCACTTAAATCCACAACATTCATTGCATGTTTTTATTGGATTTTGATCATCATGGTGAGCTTTTGTCAAAACAATTTGGAGCTTCAACACCTTGATTTTGTTAATCTATCAAAATCTACCAAAATTTTGTTAAATCTATCAAAATCTACCAAATCTATTGTCAATCCCAACATGCATTCAACAGTTCGGGAAAAGTACCGTTTTAGAGTTTCTATCTAGTTTTTTAACTACGGTCTAAACTTTAATAGTTTAATTTAATTTAGTCTTAAATGTGGTGAGTACCATAAGTATAGCTTGGTTGGTAGCTACCAGGACAATATTTGGCATTCCCTCTTCTCCACACTTTAAGAAATGCGAAGTACCCAATTTTTGCTAAAGTGCAATTTTGCTTTTGCTCTCGATTTTTAATTGTGCAATTTTGACGGTGTCAATAAACTATGTCACATAGTGTAACTTTTGCAGTGCCTCATCATATTTCTGCCTAAGTCAAGTTTCAAAATTAAACATAGTACACTAAGTTAACATGTTTGTGTTAACCTTGACACACACAAAAAAAAAAGTTTGTGTTAACCTAACGTTTTTTTTGTAATGACCCTGATAATTTAGTTTCCTTTATTTTGAATGGACATAATAAATAAACTAGACAAATTTGATGTAATACATGTTCATTTGATGTGGCTAGTGTTATAAATACTGGTTTGCTATTCGACCAAAAAAAACTTGGTTTGCTAATTGCTCCATTTTTCTTATTAGTTGGAACTCAACTTGATACATGCAGACTTAGAACACACTCATGCTGAGTATACTGACACTGTTGCACATCCCAAACATATACTTGCTCTATATTTAGCTAAAATGGTCATTTGCAACATTAGATGAATTGTTCTGCAAATATTTTTCAGCAATTGGAAAACTAGTTATACTATCATGAATGACTCGTTGGTTTTTTCTTTTGTATTCATTCATTTATTTTATTGGAAAATTAAAGGTGAAAGAAGAGAATGCAATAACTGAGGAGCTATCAGAGTGGCAGGACAGTGCAAGCGATATGATGGGTTCAGAAGCTGATATCAACTACAAAATCGAACGGCTGGTAAGCATTATCAAGAAAGCCGATGATCTACGGCTGAGAACGTTGCGCAGTGTGGTGGAGTTCCTGTCGCCGCAGCAGGCTATTGAGTTCTTGATTGCTTCAGCTGAATTGGTTGTTGGGATACGCGGTTGGGGATTGAATCACGACCGTTCACGTCCGAGGATATGATGAACTTTGTTTTATGGCTTGAAAAATTGATCACTTGATTTTGAATTTCATTGTCAATGGGTATTATTGCTGCTTTTGTCATTCTATTTTCTATTTGCAATGTAGAACTAAATTAAGTACTTTCATGAATTATTATTTTTCAACTAATATTAGGGTGTTTGGTAGAAATTTTTCAACTAATATTAAGTTGACAGTTACAAGATTGTGATGTCTGTAACCGTTGCCCAACAGCTACCATGCCTTTACGCTCTAGATTCAACATCCAAGCATATATATAAAAAAAGGATTTAAACATCCACAAAGATACGATCTAAGTAACCTAAAACTCGTATTTTAGCTCTTATACTGATATAAATAATATATATATCATGTTTTAGCTTTTCTAACATATATAATAAAATTATTATTTACGCAAATGATTTTTTAAATTTGAAATTACTTATTTAGAAGTGTAGATGGCTTTGTTTAACAAATCATTTCAATACTTTTTTTTCAAAAAATAAAATCATTTCAATACTTAATTATATTTTATCATTTTTTATTAGTTTCGAAAATTTGAAAATATCACCTAAATATATGTAATTCCTTCATATAAAAAGTTTTATTATTTAAATATAATATATAGTTTATCATGTCATTATGAGGTTTGTATTCCGACAATGTAACGTCCCAGATTTCGATCCAAGACATTACGTCTAATTCATTTTTATTTTTTAAAAACACTACTATCATCGGTAATAAATTATTAGCAAATTTTTTGACATAATTTAATTAAAATCCTTAAAATAAATATCCTTCAAAGTTACTTCTAAAATTACAATTCAATAAAAACCCAATTTCGTCCCCGTACGCACTTCAAGCAAAAACACCAAAGCATACATCATGTCTTCTTTGGTACCTAAAATGTTTGTGTAAAGAGTCATTTTCCTTATCCAAATTGGTTCATACTTAAAGCACAAGAAACAATGCCAAAAAATAGATAGTATCAAAACTTCTCAATCAAAAAGAAATAAGAAAATTATAGTCAAGTCATTTGCTTTAAGATAAAATTCACACATTTTCTTTTCAATCAAATCTACTAACTATTTATGAAAATTTATGCTAGATGATTTTCCAATTTTACCCTTATGAGGGGCAATTTGGTAATCTAATAAGTGTTTGAAGTTTGTTGGTTGCCACCTCATTAGCATATGGGTATATATTGGTTCGTTTAAGATCAGTTGTTCTTTAGTGTTGTAGTGGTATAGTTTGGGAGCCAAAGAACGCTTCTTCTCTTTCGTTTTCTTCTTCATCAAAGGTAATTTTTTTTATCCTTTGATGAATCTAAAATCATGATCGAATGATTTTTTTTGTGTTTTCTATTTTATTGTTGCTTTGGATATGCCACTACATGTTAAAGGTTTGGTTTTCCCAGAATTTTTTTTTGGTTCGATTGTAACTTGGGTTGCATGTTTCCATAAAGTTGTTTTTGTGATTTTAAGGGTTTGATTTTTTTTTTTTTGGTTTGTTGTTTGGTGATTCCGGTTTGTTGTTGCATGTTTCCAAAATTGAAGTTTTTGGTTATGTTGTTTGGTGATCTTTTGTTTACTGGTTTGTTTTGTTGTATTTCTTTCCGTAATATCTTTTAGGCTTAACATTCTAATGTCTATTTCGGACCCTTTTTTGTGAGTTGAAGAAATGATCCTTTTTCGTGAGGTGAAGAAATGCATGCATGTGCGTTGTGATGCTATATGTTTGGTTATATCATTATTTTAAAGGGTTAATTAAGTAATTGGTCCCTATAAATATTTAGAATTTCGTTTTTAGTCCCTATAAAATAAAATCACACTTTTTAGCCCCTATAAAAATTTCTTTCAGCATTTTTAGTCCCTATAAAATTTTCAATCAGCATTTTCAATCCCTATTAAAATTTCCATCAACATTTTTAGTCCCTAAAATGCTTAAGAAAAATGTCACAAGGACTAAAAAATGTGATTTTATTTTGTAGGAAATAAAAACAAAATTCTGAATATTTATAGGGACTATTTACTTAATTAACCGTATTTTAAAAGGTCTTTGCACTTTTGAACAATTCTAGTACAATGTACAAAAAAATTGTTTTCATGATTTAAAAAGTGTTTGGATCATAGCAAAGTTTATGATATAGAAATTTCCCAAAATTTGCGGAACTGTGTCACCAATTCATGATATAGAAAGTTTTTTTATTGTGGGCTGAACATATGATGAATTTGATGTGTTAATTGGTGAGACGGAAAATTGATAATTGATTGGCTTTTTTTGAAATGAGGTTTCTTATTGTACAAGAGTTGGTTGGAGACTTGGCGCAATTATCACCAATTTTTTCTGAATTTGATTCACACATTTAGGTATCTTGCTAAATTTTGAGAGATGAGAATGAAATTTGAGATTCTTTATGAGAGTGGTGAAATTATTGTTGGTTATTCCTTTTTTATAGGAAGAAAAAATATTTGACGGAATCTAATATGATAAACTTGAAAACAATATATTGTTTCAGTTCATTCATACATACATGTGTTTCAATCTTTGCCATCGAACTTTCTGTCATTCAATGCCTAATATGGTGAGTTGGATAATTGTTACTGAAGTTTTGATATTCCATGAGGTTTCTCTTTTTGCCTATTCATAGTTCTGCATTCAACCTAAAATATTGGAGCATGCTTATGAAAAAAATAAATTGTAGAGAATAGTTTGTGTTGGCTTGGCTGATTAGGATACATAACTTAAATGCTTTGTTACCAGAAAAAATGTACATGACCCTTACATAATGAGGTGTGTTGATAAAAAAGAAAAAATCAAAAGCAATTTATGAATTATATTGGAGCATGTGACTGTTAATTCTGCTCATTCTATGTTAGCTCAAATTATATGACAATTAACATCCTTCCTTTAAAATCTAACAATGGAATGTTAGTTCATTCCACTTCATTTTACTCTATTCTCATATTGTCATTGTTAATGAATTGTGATCTTATCATCAATGGTTTGAAAATCAATATATTTTAAGTTTGTCCTTTAATGTGGGGAATATTTTTGGGGGGTTTATTCTGGAAAATATTGGAGAGTTGGTTATAACCACCTTAATTTCAAGTCATAAGAGTTAATGTTTTTTCTTTGTCTATGGTGTTTCAAGGTTTTACATTATATTTTAAGGTGGCAAATTAAGGTTTATCTTTTAAGGTGGCAATTTCTGTGATATGTAATATGCATCTCTTTACATTATATTTGGATCCAAATTAAGCTTTAGGACATAGTACAATTGCATAATTTCATCTATCCCCTTTTGTTTTGACTAGGGTTATGGGAAAATTAAAGTTGAAAACCAAATCAAAAATCAAATTCATTATCAAACAAAAGAAAATAAAAGTAGTATCATTACTAAACAGATGAAGAATCATAAATACACTTACGGTTTTTTAATAGTTTTAGGGTTTATGGAGAGATTGAGCAAATGAAAAATCAAAGTAGGGATCAATACAGAGATAGGAGATGGAGGCTTTCAGTATTATTACCACAAGCTTTTGGTTGGCAAACAATAAACCACTTCACCCAACTGATCTATCACCCTCCACCAAATCGATTATATTTTGGCTATATTTCTCCACTAACACCTCCTTCCAAATAACTGAATCCCCTTGCAATAATCTTCATCTCCGTTTTGCTAATAAACTCAAATTCACCACTCACTCCTAGACCACCATAAGCTTTTGGTTTGAAAACAATATTCCACTTCACCCAACTAATTGAGATTGTCAAAATTAAATCTGCTTAATATATCATTTAATAGATCGTCAATATCTTTCTAAAGACCTAGGAGTCCTCCCAAAGGGTCTTAGGATCCTCCTAAAGGCCCCAACACCATTCTAGTAGGCTCTAATACCTAGGACGCGGTCTTCCACGGGCGCCACCTCAACCAACTTTTAGAAGCATCTAGAGCTCGACATAAAAACTTAAGTACCCTATCTATTTGGGGCTTAAGCACGAGGAATCAGATCCATATTAGACTTTAAATTCAATCTTTGAGAATCTTTTCAAAGCAGGACCAATACAAAACTAAATCCTAATATCGATTAATGTACCTTTGCAAGAACATTTAATATTGAATCTTTGTATATCATATACCATAGTAGTCAACAGCGGCCAATAGCGGCGCTTTAGCGGCCACGCGATGCGGTGCTGGAGCGCTACGCGACAAGTCATAGCGTTGCGGTGTGAGATAGCGGCGCTACAGCGGCGTAATGCTTCGTAGCGGTTTTGCGGTTTAGAACCGTTATTTCATTTTAAGAGAAAATACAAAATTGTCCTTGATTTAAAAAGGGTATTTTTGACATTTTCATCAAACCCTAAAAAGTTCAGCCTCTCTCTTCCTTCTTTCATTCTTATGCTAAACGGCGTTTATCTGCAAATTGCAAAACACATCTTCTCTCTGCTTTTCTGTGAAACTTCTTCACCTCTGCTGTAAATCTCCCTCTACTTTGTCGTGTTTGCTCTGTTATCCTGTTATTTTTTTGTTTAACAATCTCAAACTCTGTTGTCCCGTTACTTTTTTGGTCTAGTTTTCTTTGTTATCTCTGTTTCTATTTGTAGTTTGTACAAACAAATCTTAGTTTTGTTTATATAAAATTCTATTCTGCGCTCTATGAAATAACGGTCATTACGCTATGCGCTATCCCGCTATAACATTTTTAGGGTCGGCCGCTACGCGCCGCTATCCGCTATTAACTACTATATCATATACATTTGCTGAAAAATATTGGAAACATGGAAAAATATTTTTAAAAAAATACTTTGTCGTTGAAGAAAAAGTCAATAAACAACTAAAGTAGACTTTATTTTATAGTAAACCGTAGGTTCAAATTCAATCCATCAAATTTCCAACCAACTTAAACAAACATAAGTAGTCCTACTTGTCAAGTAGTCTACCCCAAAATTCCAACAATCTATCAAGTCCTCCTATGTAAGATACGAAAATAGTGCGCAAAAAAAACAAAAAAAAAAACAAAGTTGATTAGAATAGATAGTGAGTAAAAAACACATTACTCCGATAAAAATGGTAATTACTGTAATAATTACAGCTTAGACAAAGTCATAATCCGTATTATAACAACAAAGCCACCACCCTTTCACACACTCCTTTCTTAACCTTCTTCCTCTTTCTCTCTGTAACTTCAAAGCTTCTCTCTCTTACGAACCCTAATTCATAAAACCAATACTACTACACATGTCGTTAATGAAGGTATTTCGATCTCGCAAATTCTCAAAATCCTTCAAGGAAGTACAATCAATCGACACCGTCGACGATGGCCGGAGAGGAACCGGCGCCGCCACCGGTGAATCGGCGGATGGGACTGATTGGTCGACCATGCTACCGGATCTCCTTGCAGAGATAATTAAACGAGTCGACGTCGCTGAAGAACAGTGGCCGCACCGTCAAAACGTCGTTGCTTGTGCCTGCGTGTGTAAACGGTGGAGAGATATTACACGTGAGATCGTTAAGTCACCTCAACGTAACGGCACAATCACTTTTCCTTCTTGTCTGAAACAGGTACTGCAAAAAAAATGATTTTTTTTGTTTTTTTTTGGGGTTTGGTTTAATTTATTGGTATATGCTTTTAATTAGCTAGAATAATTTATGGATTTGAAAAAAAAAAGAAGAATTTTTTGGTTTTGTTTAGTTTTAATTTAACCCTTTTGAAAGTAGTTTAGTACTTTTTAATTTTGTGTTTGTTGGCTGTTAATTAAGCACTTAGTACTAGTAATCTCTTGAATTTGTTAATTGTTTTAGGAAATGATTATGAGATTAATTATGGTTTTACTTGTTGAAGATACATTGGAATGGTTCAATTAGTGTTCGTAGTGAAAGGGTTTATATTTTGAAGTAGTAGTAAAAGGGTTTATGGTGAGTGGTTAATTAGGTTTTTGTTGCGAGGATTGTTGGTTAATGAGTGATTTGGGATATTTGCATGAGCAATGGAAGCTATTTGGTAGTGTCTTAATTTCAGATTGGTGGGTTAATACTGTTTTGGAAATTGCAGTAGTAGTTTAATAGAATTTGGTGTTTTAGTTTAAATCCAGTAATAAGGTGTTTGTTAAATGGGTATTAGTATTGGTTATCGTAGTTTTATGCGTTTGAAGTGGAAAAGATGGAAGAATAGTGTTCAGGAATCAAGGAATGTAAGTCATTTTATCTTAAAAAAGTGATTTTAAGATATAATGATTTATGTTTGGCTACATTCACGATCGCAGGAGTTGAACAATAAATTTGAGTGTAAAAATCACATCAGGAGGCATAAACTATAATTTTGTTGCATCAAGTTAGAATCAATTCTGGAGGCAAAATCATTTCTAATCTAAAACCGCTAATAATACCAAAATCAATTTAATGGTTTATTTCTACAATATTTTTTCAATAAAGGATGATAATTGATTAGGGTGAATGTTTTCTTTGCTTGTAGTGATTTTATCATAGTGTTTGATTAACATTTTCTTCAATTGGTGGCCTGTAAATGTCTGATTTGTATTGAATGAGACATAAGTTGATTTAGGGGGTGTGGTGTTTGACATTCTTGTTATGTTTTGATGACTTACAGCCAGGACCACGTGATCTTCCCCATCATTGTCTTATAAAGCGGAATAAGAAGACTTCCACATTTTACCTCTATCTTGCCCTTACATCATGTAAGTACTGTTTTGGTAAAATGATTTTTTTTTTGCCTGTTTTTATAGATGGTTGAAAATTAATTATGAAACGAGTTGTATGACTATGATATCCTTTTATCATTCTATGGGGTACAGCGTTGATCTCTGTTGTCAATAGCGGCCGCGCCGCCCGCTATAGCGGAGCGGAGCGGAAAAAATCAGCCCACCGCTCCTAGCCGCAACGGAAAAAAGCGGCCCGCTATTCAGGAGTGCGGGGGGAATTCAATGCTGCCAAAGCAGCCACTACACACACACCACGCAGAAAGACGGTTTTGCCCATTACTTTAAACCGCTTTAAGGGTAGTTTAATAATTTTTGAAACGTTAACTTCATGAATAATGAATACTTCATGAATTTTAAGTAATGTTTAAGGTATTTTAGTATTTCTTTTTGAACAATATGGTATTTTAGTATTAAATATATTAGTGTCCGCGCCACAAAATAGCGCCTGCTATGCACCCCGCTCCCGCACCGCGCCGCATTTCCGCTTTGACAATCACGGCGTTGATCATATAAAGTAATGATATATGTATTTAGACTAGAGCTGGGAAACTTCTCATTGGTCAAATGTATAGCTCAATCTTTTCCTTTTTGACTAGGCAACCATTACTTGTGGGTGAATCAAAACATAAAAGAGCTTTGTTGTTTGTCAACGTGTGAAGTGAGACTTCTGTTCATATTATAAATGAAAACTAAATATATTTGTCAAACCACATGATTCTAACCAGTCAGTTGACCAGACTTGGTCCAAGACTTCAAGATGACTTGCTTCAGTCATTGTATGGAAGACCTACCTTGTTCATTTTACTCATCCTATTCTTAACTAGTTTGATTTAGTGTTGTGAAATATCGGCCATGGTGGCACCGTGCCGTTTTATGGTGACTCAATATGGTGGATATTTGGCTTTCCGCTACAATCTGCCAATCAACAACATTGATTTGGTTTCCCAAAATAAGAAAAGTGAAACTTTAAGTCTTCCACTTCCAGTAATAAGTTATGTGTATGAACTTATGGTGGCACCGTGCCGTTTTATGGTGACTCAATTTGGTGGATATTTGGCTTTCCGCTACAACCTGCCAATCAACAACACTGATTTGGTTTCCCAAAATAAGAAAAGTGAAACTTTAAGTCTTCCACTTCCAGTAATAAGTTACTGTGTATGAACAATAATCGAAAATGTTTTCAGAGATTGAAGTTGAAGGATCTATACTTGTTGAAGTGTATACTTATATATTTAAAGAAGAAATTTCATTAACATATAAGGGGGAGATTTCATGTGTGGCTAAGCCAGCCTCAAAGCAGAAGTTGTTTAAAGACGCCTGAATGCATACTCTGATATATTGGCAGCCAGTTAGATAGATTATTTTGCATTTAAGCATGGTGACCATGGTTGCTTATTTCTATCATCTTTTGGTCTTACAACATCTCATATTTCTTGGTAGTCATAAAGAGTGAGTTGGTTTTTCTTCCGAGACTTGTTATGTTAGTCTGCATATACTAATTTAGTAATTTGTAGGTCTTAGCATTAATTCTATTTACTTAGAATGCAACATTGCATTTCTTTTTTTGATTAATATGCGACATAGCTTATGTAGACCTAGGTCTGGAAAAATTGCTCATCCTGATACAGGCTTGCAGTCAGTTAGTGATAGAGTAGAGTAATTAATAGATAGTAACAGATTGTTTATTGGGTAATAAGGGACATTCATAACAGTTCCAGAGCATATGCTCCTCAAAGAGACAATGGTCTCTTTGCTAACCAAAGCATTTACCAACACAGAAAATGTTCAATAACATTCTGACTGAAGAACAAATACACACTTTATAGGAAAATACATAACTTCCTAAAAACACATAACTTCGTAATATGACAGTTACATAACTTCTTAAAAATACATAACCTTGTAAAATGACAGTTAACTACCCACATTCACTTTCTTTCTCTTGTTCTCATAGACTCTCCAGACCTTGGGTTTGTCATGACTCACCCACTAACACATCCTCTTCCATAGTCCCATGCAGCACCTTATCAGTTAGCTCCGTGCTTTTCCTGTAGTATAATGAATATTCCTTTGTAGGATAGCTATGTGGTTGTCACATGAAAAATTAAATAGAGCTATAGAATTCCAATTCTTGACCAATTATTGGAAGCAATATTATTTACTGTAAAAATGTGTTTGGTAATAGGTAAATTTTTGAAAGATCTTGGGAGTTTTTTCTAACATTAATAAAATCAGAATATTTATGAGGGATTGTAATAAATCTATTTTATTGTGGAGTAGTTGTTTGTAACTATGATAATGATTAAAATTTCAAATGATGATGATAGTTAGTGCAAGGCTTATTTTCCTTAACATTTCGACAATTATCTAACTTGCTGATTATTGAACAATTTATGATTTCTATTTTACATTTGCTTTGATGTTTTGTGAGTTAATGCTTCTTTTATTCCCCTGCCTCTCTTTGCTGTTCTATCCATCGCCAGCATTTTCAGATAAAGGGAAGTTTCTATTAGCGGCTAGAAGATATAGGTGTGGTACCCATACTGAGTATGTTATCTCGCTCGATGTTGATGACTTATCACAAGGAAGCAATGCTTATGTTGGCAAGCTAAGGTAAAGCTTTCTTATAACAAAAACTTACTTGCTTCCAGGAAAGAAATAAAAAGTTCCCTATGTGAGAAAAATGAAAAGGAACGTACTCATCTAAAGGATGGATTACGACATTGTTTTTAATATCAAAACTGCTCCTAGAAAGAGCAAAGTTCATTGATTTTAAAAATCCAAAGCACTTCAACTGATCTTAATTTGCAGTTTGTGTATTTGTTTTCGTTATATTAAACTATAGTGAATTATTCATCCTCTATTTACTCACAAAGCTACATAATAGTGTTGAAATTCCAGTAATTTAAACCCTCTTAGCCTTGTCTATACAAAAACTCTTGATGTGTATGTTGGTCAACAAATTTGCTGCTTGTATTGAAACGTATGCTGAAATCTGTGTTCATAGCTTGGAGATTGTCTGCTAATTTGCTCATTTTTATTTTTCTTTAAATGAAAAACAATTAATTGAATTTATGGTCAATCTTTTAATATGTCCTGAGTACTGACCATTTAGTTGCCGAACTGTCTTCACAGCTCGGACTTTCTTGGCACCAACTTCACAATTTACGACAGCCAGCCGCCCCATAATGGTGCCAAACCATCATGTGCCAGAGCTAGCCGACGTTTTGCCAGCAAACAGATAAGCCCTCAAGTTCCTAATGGTAACTTCGAGGCAGGGGATGTTTCCTACAAGTTCAACCTTTTGAAGTCAAGAGGGCCAAGGAGGATGATGTGCTCACTAAAGTTTCCTGTCTCATCAATGGGTGAAAGTTCAGATAGCAAGTCTTTTGATGGTCAAAAGATGC
>Ga0099826_10001718_pt1 | contig 13482 bp, 9 predicted proteins | sample Mtrugardesep15_FD_76830 | JGI IMG/M metagenome (GOLD analysis project Ga0099826, IMG submission 76830) | Root nodule microbial communities of legume samples collected from California, USA - M. trunc garden sep15 | ecosystem: Host-associated > Plants > Roots > Nodule | place: USA: California... | reverse complement strand
ATATATATATATATATATATATATATATATATATATATATATATATATATATATATATATTGGTTGGGATTTGAACCCCAATTTTTTTATTTTAAAAATGTGAATTTTTAGCAACTAAACTACTTGAAATAAGTGTGGAATGCTACACTTATTTTATGATGACAAATATTAGCTAACTTTGAGAATATATATGTGCGCGTAGAAATTAAGCTTCTATTCAAACAATTGTCACGAAGACATTGGTTAAAAAAGCCTAGGAATTTTGTATTGGAAATGACAAATTTTGGATTTTTTTTTTTACTCCAAAATGATATTATTTATTTTTTGGTTTTCACATCGGTTTTCGACCCACCATCGATGAACGACTAATCCGGCTCGTGCGTAGAGGCATGCACACTGACCTTGTGAATAAGTAGAAAAATAAGGTCAAAGTATGTTAAGTCAATAATATATATTGTCAAATAGATCATCTATTGAGTGACGAAAAGAATAGATAATTTTGACTTTTAAAAATTTGACTTAAATTTAATTCAACACTTTTCATGATAAAATTTTCAAATTTGTTTCTTTAACTCCTTCAATTTTTTTTTTCTTCCTTAACATTACCTTAAGGTTAATCTTAACATTTTCTTAGTTTTTATTCGCTATATGTGTAAACAGTTTTACACCGTCATGGCATCACAATTAATCAAATGTGTTATGTGTGTGACTTTAAAAATATTGATTATGTTATAATTGATTGACAATGTAAAAACTCTTTACACAACAATATACACACATAAATCGTATATATATTTTTTGGTGAAGTTCATTTACACACATTATATTTAATATTACTTATAGTTTTAATAACATTCCCATTCCAAAGTAATATAACATATACATATATAATCACTAAATATGTCATGCCAGAATTACCAAATGATTTTATTTTGGATGAGAAAATGATAAGCAAACAATGGTTATTCAAAAAAATAAACTGATTTTGAGGGGCAATTTGAGGTGCATGAGGAAAGCGGAAAAATAAGTTTCCAAAAATAAAAATAAAAAATTGATCACAGTCCAATACTCTAAAACATATAGTTGAGTTGAGTGTGTATCCATCATCTAATTATTATTATTTTTTTGACAAAATCATGTAATTATTAATGTTATGTCATTCTTTTATGTCTAATTATTTTAAAGTAAGCACTTCAAAAAAAAAAATTAAAATAAATTTTATTTTTAAAATAGTTTTGCTTAAAGGATATCAGTTATCAACCAAACTATAGGATAACACGATGAGTTCTAAAAAAAGAAGGTAAAAACACTAATTTTGTGACTTCTGATTGTAGTCTCTCAAATAATTTATTTGGTAAAAGAATACATTTATAAAAATATGTGAAATTAAAAGTGATATTTTTTAAAATAACCACATAAAGGGTGGTGGATTTTTTTTTTTTTTTTTGGAAAGGGGGTGGTGGATCTTTTATGATTTTTTTAGAGGAATTTGTGATTTTTTTAGATATGCAAGATAAGATTTAAGGAAAGAGTACAATGGATGCTCATCAATGGTTTCTTATCACCGGTTCAAAACAACAAGTAGAGCAAAAGTTTTTTTAGGTTCTTACGAATGGTTTCTCATCACCGTGAATTACTTTAACAACCTCCTTAGTTGCTCAACCTATCGAAATATATTGTTCAATATTTAAATTTTTTTTTGTTATCGAACCTATTGGAAGCTATGTTTCAATAAGTATTTTTCCTAAATTTTACGCAATGCAAGAAGGGGGCCTATGAAGTAAATCTCCTCATCATCATATGCATGTGGGAGTGGCTCATTACATCCATTTACGTGATCTTTTTAATTATCGAGAATTTTTTTTTTACAAATAATTATCGAGATATATATATATATATTTTTTAGGGAAATTATCGAGATATATATAGTAAGCTATATATACATCACGAATATTTTGTTCATCTAGCTGTACAACTTCCACACTGTTCACGTTTTATTGCCAATTATAGCATATCAAAAGCCTTTTATTTCCATTCTCACTTTACAGATCTCCTAAAGAAGAAAATGATGTTTTTCAGCAGAGATAATGTGGAAAAACCAGTCTTCATGCAATTGACATATTCCATCTTAGCTAGCTAGCCGCGACATGCCAACTCTTGCACTAATACATATACGCTGGGCTAGGGTAACATTTTGGTAACTCAAATGCATCTTTTGCGCACAATTTCAGAGACAAATCCTTTTGATATCTTAAGGTTGAGCTAAAAGAGAAGAATATGAAGGTCATGAATTCAAATATGACAACGGAGAAATAACTTAAGAAAAAAATATCTTTAAGATAACTGAGATCTATTTAAGGGGTTGACCTCTCCCAACAAATATTTCTCCATACTTGTCCGTCACATATTGAACTGTAGACCAAATGGTTAAGTAAGAACAGTGACGGACCCAAAACTTATGTATAGTGAGGGCAAAATATAATTTTTAAAATTTGGATTAACTGAACTAAACCCTAAAAGTCGTTGGAACTCTTAATGCATCCCTTATGAATGGACGTTTGGAGCGTGACCTGAGTGAGCAAGTGGTCAAACGGGTCTTAGATAAACTCCAATACCATCTTAAAATTTGGGTTGGACTTAACTCAATCCTTCAAAATTACTTGTAGTTAGGAATTGCCCACACTTATAAACATATTATCATACTACATCTCATCAAATGTAAGACTCTTATCAATAATTAAAATATTAATTAAACACACAACAGAAGGGCTAGAGGTGGTACATATGTTGCCTTTTCTCTTCTAGAGGTGGTGCCAAATTTATGCATGAGACATATATAAATGAAGTGAGGGTCTTGGCCTACATAGTAGCCAAGGTACGTCCGTCACTGAGTGAGGGGTTGGGTATATATAATGATATGTATCTATAGGAAATCATAGTCGTAAATTTGTTTTGATTTCCATGAAGAGTGAGTGAGTGTGTCTCGGCTCTGCACAACATCAAACAAATAGCAACTAAGGTTGCATGATCCATAATATGATTCAATAATGCTAATTATCCCGAATCTAAATTTCACGACTTATCCCGACTGTGTTATCACCAAGCCATTTTTTTAATCTAACTTAGATATGCTACAATTTGTATCTGCATCTTAATTGATCATACTATTCTTGGTCTTTAGGCATCTAGTGACATCAATGGTGAATTTTCCTACTGATATTTGGCAACATAAGATCAAACATTATTTAAGAAGTATATATCAGTTTAATAGTAAGAGTTTGACTTTCTAAACTAAAAATAAAAAAGTTTATATCCATTTTTACAATTGTAAAATAGTGGTCGGCACTCGGCACCACTTTTATTAATAATAATTTCACTTTCTCCTATTTTTGTTTTAAAATTATATGCATGTTGGATATGGATATTAGGTCGTGTTTTGATCTTAAAACCATAGTTGTCTATATATTTATAATAATGTACCTACTTCTGATTTGATGAGTTCCACCTGTTAAAAGTTTGTCCACTGAATCTTCTTTGCCACTATCTTGGATTGCACATGTTGATATAATTAATAAGGGTAGAGAAAATGTTTTGGTTGCCACCAAAGTGACCACTGAGGTTACCATTATTGCTGGTTTTCTGCCTTTAACTTTTCTCTGCTTCCTGCCACGATGTGGTGGTTTATACTCGGGTTGCTTTTTTCGCAGGAAAGACATCACATACTTTGGACAGGGCCCAGAACAGTGATTGGCTTGCCATTGTAAATTATACTACTACTCAGTATATTTGGATTGGATTGCATCAGTTTTAAGAGCGAAAATATTTAATCCAAAGTTTTTTTATTTTTTTATTTCATCATTCAATCAATTAGATTTGTTATCAACAATGATATACGTATACATCCTATATTTTTCAACAATATCCATTTAACACATATCACATTATTGTTGGGAAAATCAGACAAATATACAGAACATAAAAGAACATTCTAGTTTTATTTTAATTAAGTTGTAATAAAATGTGTGAGTAGAACTTTGATTTAATTAGGCCCAACAATTAAGTTTATTTTATTTTTTAAGAGTGTTTTTTTTAGTGGGGAGCATGAGCTAGTCATTACCTATGTGCTGCCCAACCCAAGTTCCCTTTCTTTGGTATGTTTAAGGATGATGCTCAAGAAAGCTTGATAAGGAAGGACGACAGAGCTTGATGAGCATAGATGACAAAACTTGATGAAATAATACTTCTTATGCAAGAAGAGAATATCCCTAATTACATGAATTATCTTTTCTTCTATTGTAAGCCAACAAGGCTTATTCCTTTCCTATAAATAGGCAATGCCTAAACCAATTAAGGACAATGAATATTTTGGCAGAAAGTTATAATTTGTGTACTTGTGAGATTGTGTATCTTTTTGGTTTTGGATTGAACATAATAATATGACGCGGAAACTCCAATTTTGGAGACTACCCTCAACCAAAGAATAACACAACGTAAAAATTATTCCAATACATAGACTACCCGCAACCACCCCACGCCCGCAATACACCCACACTTTTCAAAGCAAATATCTAACCTACCCCTCACAACAGTAAAACAAAAGTATAAGAGAAAGAAAGAGTCAAATATAAACTTGAAGTGTTTTTAATTGATACATTTTGTAAAGAGGAACTAAAGCTCATATATATAGTCTTGCTCTCCCTCCTCCTTTACAATTATAAGTAATATGCGATTTTTTCAACATGTATATTTTCAACCAACACCAACAATCTCACCTTAGGTGAAAATGATACATATGCTTCCATTGTCGTCACTGACAATCAAAGTTCAAAAGAACTATCATAATGCACCATAAAAAGTGTAGTCATTTCTATTGATGAACACATTAATATCTACATGCACACTTTTTTTAAATGGTCAAAATTAGTAATTAGTTGGAGAAAAAAATAATCATTAAAAAGCCTAATAGTTTTTTTGACAAGAATTAAAAAGCCTAATATCTCTTGTCAGTCTCATGCTACGGAATTCAATAAAAAAAATGAATGGTGTGACCTTATGAAAGACTATAGCATGATTGGTGTACTAGAAGTGGCATAAGTTTCCATTACAGATGGTAAGCAGATTCTATAAACAATTGATGCTTTAATATGAACAACAAACTTTGCAGCTACCATTTATATGAAAATGAAAAGGAATAAGTTAAAGCAAATTCGAGTTCTTTTTTTGTCATTCAAATTGTCACTGAAGCCAGATTTCAACAGAGGCAGACCACAGATAGTCAGATACTATGCTCTGCGTAAAGACATACATATATGCTGCTCTCTTGTTGGTATCAAGCATATATGCTGATTCTGGTTGCTTTTTCTGAACATTGACAGATCATGCTATATAAGGCCTAATAAACTGACATACAAAGAATATGCCTTCATGCATTATGTAACAACTTTATCAGCTAGTGTTTGGTTTTGAGGTGATGAATTTGGTTTTGAAAGAATTAATTTTGTAAAATTGATTTTAGTTAAAGAAGAATTAATTTATGTGTTGATACATTTATATAAATGTGAATTTAACAATATATTTAAGTGTAAACATAACTAAATTTTAAGGTCTGTATATTGAATGCATATAGCTATTAATGCACAATACTTGAAGGTGATAACCAAATATTGTGTGTGCTAAAATCATGATTTGAATCAATAGAACTAAATACTAAAACATAGTATAGTACATAAATCTGACCACTAAGTAGAAACGTGTTGTTTCCACTGCCAAATGAAATTGACTCAGGTAATGTGAGTCCTTTCAATATACATACAATGCTTCTCAAATTACATCATTTTAGCAAATGTCAAGTTTCTATCCATAATGATTAATGGTTAGCTCTTTAATAAAAAGAGCCCAAAGAAATAATCAATACATCATTACATTACTCTTCCATCATTCTCCTGGCCTTAATAGTTTTTAAACAACAAAAGAACTTAATGCAAGCTTTTGAAATTTCCATCTCCACACACAACAACAACAAACAACAAAGGAGGCATTTCAACCATAGAAGAGGACCGCTACAAAATCATCGTATGTGCCTGCCGGTGTTCAAAGGTGAAGCCCTCATGCTCTTGGAATGTGTATAAGTGATATGCGGAGTTCCATCTGGTTTCTTCTTTCTTCTCCCTTGTTGAGATAACCGAGAGTGATAAGACAAGATAGCAAAGTCGTTAAGATCCTGCAATGGTGTCAGAGCCTTCACAACTTCGTCCATGTTAGGACGGCTTTTAGGGTCTCTACTAAGGCAACTATAAGCTAACTGAGCAATTTTCTGCACTGCTTTTAAAGAATAGTTTAGTTCCAAGCGAGGATCAACAAGTTGGTACAGTTTTCGCTTGTCAGCTAAATATGGTCTGGCCCATGATACAAGATTTTGCTCCCCGCTCGGACGCTTCTTGTCCATCGATCTTCTTCCTGTTAAAATCTCGAGTAACACAACTCCAAAGCTATAAACATCACTCTTAGAAGTTAAGTGTCCTGGTGAAAATACAAAGAATTACATAATCGGTTAGTCCTCGTTGGTCTTACAAAGGTTTCTACTGCATTTTATGGTGCCTGGATAGATTATCAATGTATAAAATCATCAGTATGTTACATTGTACAATTTAAGAGAGTAAATTTCTATTTCATAAATCAGAGGGACCAAATTCACGACTCTTACAATTAAGGACTAAAATGTTCATTTACTTTTTTCTTGTCCTTTCAAGCTGTTTACTCCTACATTTTTACCTGTCATAACATATTCTGGAGCAGCATAACCATAAGTTCCAACAACTCTGGTTGAAACATGTGTCTTGTCTCCTTGAGGTCCTGCTTTTGCTAGACCGAAATCTGAAAGCTTTGCGGTATACTCCTATAAAACACTATACATTATCAGCTAACAAAAAAAAGAGAAAAAGATAGAGAAAGCTTTATTCCTAAAAGACCCGATATTGCTTATTATAGCGCATACCGTATCAAGCAAAATGTTTGATGTTTTAAAATCTCTATAGATGACTGGTTCTGGACCATTATGGAGGAAAGCCAATCCTTTAGCAGCACCAAGTGCTATCTTCACCCTGTTGGACCATGGAAGAGGTACAGTTCCTTCAAAAATTAGGCAGCATCAGCATTCTTATTGTGAGACAGAGAAGAAAGCAAAACAGAACAGCAAGTTGCAATCATTGCATGTCTGTTATCAACAAACCATCGTTAATTGCTCCAATGAATAGTTCCAATAATAAGTGGAAAAGGCAATTTAGAACATATCTTTATCAAGAAAGAATTACACAAAGCTTGTTGCATAAAGTTATAGACTAAACAAACCAGACCACTTTGTAACAATTCAGTGGTTTTGGTTTATTCTTTGAGCAAAAAGGAAAGGATTTGTGCTAGAATCTTCGAAATCTTTATAACAGAAGACCGACATTCCATATAATTCTTATATCACAAGTTAAAAAGAAAACTCACTTCTGAAAAGATGATTTTCAAGACTTCCACGAGTCATAAACTCGTAAACAAGAAGCCGCTGATCATCTTCAATGCAGTAACCAATAAGTTTCACAAGGTTAGGATGGTGAAGCTGTCCAAGAAAATCAACTTCAGCCTGCAATAAACAAAGTGCGACGTTACATGCTAATCTCCACCATGTCCTACACAATCTCTATATGACATCAATCTACTAACCCAAAGCCATATATTTTACTAACCACCCATTCTCTATGGCCCTGAAGACCATCTGGCTTCAAGCTTTTGACAGCTACTGTAACTCCTGAACCAGGTTTTGCCGGGGCAGTTCCACCTTCCTCAATCCATCCTTTGAAAACATAACCAAAGCCACCCTCACCAAGAATGCTATCAGGTCTGAAATTTCCAGTTGCAGATTTTAGCTCTTGAAATGTGAATTGAAGAAGCTGACATGGAGCCTTATTTTCCTGAGGTGGAGGATCGGGATTATCAGAAGAGATTCTAGCTTCATTTGGAGGACATAGTTCTCGATTGCTAGCATTCAGGTATCGTGTCTCCGTTGCTGCATCAATAAATGTTAAGAATGTGAATGCTTCCATCTTAAAATGTTCAACTCTTTGTACAACAAAGTACAAATATGTTATATTTGCATTTAGTATTGCTGAAATATCTCAGTGATCGATAACTTGGTCAATAATGAATACAAAAGACTATTTTTTTTTAACGAGTAGGAATCGAACTTGGTACCCTAGAGTTAACAACACCCACACACTGTTGCACTAAACCCTGGTGGTACATGAGACTATTTATACATATGAGTCCATATGAAAATGAAGAAGATAACAAGGATAACTAATCTAACTAACTCGGTAATAGAAATTAGATTAACCAACTACATATCTAATGTTTAGCTTTAGTTTTAGATCTGAATATTTTTTGAAAGAAAAAAAAACACAATTTCAATAACTTTAAGATATCTTTTTGAAAGATCAATTTCAATAACTTCAAGTAAAAGAAAGATGGAAAATTTGAAAAATTCTTCAAATTGAAAAGGAAAAAAAAATCATATTTTTTTATCACTCCCTAGTCCCTGTTAGAATGTCAAATTAAAATCCTTATAAATTTTACAAGAGGGAATATTTTTCCTCTGTATGACCTATCTTCCTTCAAAAGGATTATGCAGTTAGGTAGGCTTTTGATGAGCATGTGAAAAAAGGTTCTGGGAAAGCATGGCTAAAAAGCATAAAAATATCATCTTTTTGACAACCCACATCATAATTGAACTCCAAAAAAACATGCTTGCCACACACACATACAATACATAAAAGAAAGCTTCCCCTAAATATTCCATGATTTTAAGCAAACCCAGAATCAAAATCTGATACAAGCTATGAAACAGAGAGTCAGACACAGTCAGGTCGACACCGATAATAATTTTAAAAAACATGACATAATTCAATCATATGTGCCGGTGTCAGACACCAGAACACGCCTAATCCGAAGAGTGTATGTGCTTCATATAGAAAGAGACAAGTGAAACATTTTTTGGCATTATACTCATCCATAATATTCAACAAGAACAAAAACACCATGAAAGAAAGAAGAAGAAAAAAACCTGCGTCATGAACGACACTAGTACGAGGGATAGTGTTAGGAGAGTGTCTAGAAGTAGAGGGTTTACAAACACCACGTTTAAGGACAGACCAACATCCACACTTATTGTTATCCATCTCCATGTTGTTCTTGTTGTTGGGTTTTGGTTGGTTTGTTGTAATGTTTCAGAAGTTTGTTGTCATGTTATTGTTGGATTTGAAGAAGAGAGAGTAAGCGTGAGTAAAAAGGGAGAAGAGAGAGTGGTGATGGTGTATGAGGAGATTGCAGGTAGGAGGCATCATGATCACCATCATCGCAGTGTGTACAAAAAGAACTTTTTTGCTACCACCTTTTTGTGTTGTGGGGATGGGAATTCAACACTTTCTCTTTCTTTTTTCTAACCTCTTTGTTTGCTCCAATTTACCAAAAACACATGATAATAAAGCTCATGTTTGTCTAATAAAGTTTTTGCATTTGTTACTAGATACCACTCATGTCTTTCACCACAATTATTCATTTCTATCACACTTTTTGAAAGAGTTAACCACCAAAATAGTTTTAGGTGGTCTCTATAATTCTTTTTGAGAATGTTTAAGAGTGTGTTTGGTTTAGCTTTTAGTAGAATTGATTTTGAGTGAATTATTATGTAAAATCGATTCTGGATTAAAGTGACTTGAATGTAAAGTGATTATGTTTGAATGTTTTTATATAAAAGCGGATTTAACAATAAATTTAAGACTAAAATTCATTGTAGAAGTCAAAAACTACAAATTATATCTTCTAGTAGCATCAATTCTGCAAGAAAAATAAAATCTACTTTAAATTATTCAAACATTATAAAATCAATTCTATAATCTATATAATCACCCTCTAGAATTGAAATCAAACACATGTTAAATTTCAAATTGGATAAAACAATATATAAGGTAATTCTTCTATGAGCATGAGCTAATGTTGTAATAACTTGAATAAGAAAATAAAGATGATGATGATGGCACAATTTTTTTTAAAGTGTGATTGGATATACTAAGTTTTAGGTTCTATTCATCCTCATCAATTTATGTAAATCAGATGCAAACATCAAATTTTAAGTCAAAACTCAACGAATAATACTCATTTTACAAAGGACAAAATTATAAAGGCTTAGACTTAAACTTGGGAATGCATTGATGTGGATATGAGGTGAACAATTATCATATCTCTTGAATGCATCATATTAAGATTCGTGATCATTTGTGCAAGGGTTGGAGGCCCGGTGCTCCTTTCGAATATATGTTTCTTGCAAAAAAGAATAATGATAAGAAGGAAAAACTTGAACAATTGATTCATGATATACCGATTTCGGTTTCTAGAAGGATTATTTTTAATTTATTTTAACTACGCTATCGATGGCAAAACTTCAATGATCAATTAAAGCTCAATAAAATCGTGATTTCATAAAGGAGAAAAGATAAGCATTTTACTATAAAGCGTGCAATACAACATACAAATCCTTATTGGGTTCTGAATAAACATAAGGAATTTCCATACATTGCTTTCACTTTCCTCTTCTTCACATGTTAGTTGCAAATGACACATTTGCACAAGATATACACAAAGGTGAATTTGCACAATGTAAGCAATCTCAAAGATGCTTGTAATTAAGCGTCAATTAAGTTGCACTAATTAGACAATTTAGGTTTAGGGTCATATCATATATCATTGTTTGGTCAAAACTAGTAGAAAGATGGTCAACAACATATTTGATTATATTTGCAATCCCATCACTCGTTCTCTCTCTAGGCATTGAGGTGAGATATAGATTCGTATAGGTGGGTTTCTCTTCAAAGGGTATTTTAAGGAGAGAAAGGAAAGAGTGAGTGGGGAGGGTACTTGGTGAGAGGTCAATTCATCAACCAATTATAAACAAAATTGTATTCGATAATGCTTAGCTTAGGGCGATCAAAAGCAATTTGAGATGGTATTATTATTTGTTTTAACATTTCAATAACCTACAATTTTGATGAGTATATATAATTATTTATTTTTTTGTTATTTTTTATAATAATTATTTTGAAGTAAATTTTAATGCTATTCAACAAATTTTAGAGTACCAAAAATTAAAATTAAATTTTTTGTTCAACATTGTTGTTGCAACTTGACAAACTTTGTTGGAAAGGAATGATGCCAATTGCCCCCACTAAGTTTGTGGGTCCTAATCAATGACCCCCAACACTAACACATAGAATAAACACACACAAGATGAGGAAAGGAGGGAGGTTTTGGAAGTGAGCAGTGTGAGACACTCAAAGACATCATATAGGCTAACTATAATTCCTTCCTATTGTTGGAGGGATAAAGTTCGCAACTAGCATCTCAATTTTTTGGTGCACAAGTTAAACAAGTATTTGCTTATGTATAAATTAGTTTTTATCGTTAGAATCAATAAATCATACCTTATAATTATGTGAGATATGATCAGGGGCGGAGCCACGTTGCACTGAGGGTGTGCACGTGAATCCCCTCAATTTTAATATTTGCGTTTATAATTGTATCCTTTTTTAAGTCTTGAATCCCCTTAATATTATACTTTGGACCGAATTGCACCTGACACTACACTCTTTCCTCTTCTCTCATAGTACATGGTGAGCACAATGCTATGAGCCTATGAGTCTATGACACTATAGTGCAAGCCGTCCAATCACAACTAGTGCAAGCTACAAAGTCAAACTCAAACACAATAATCCCAAAGTATGACTTGTAGGAATGAAACATCAACAACATCTATGTAACACGATCCAAATTCCAAACATTCAACTATGCCACCTAACCATAGTGATCACATACACAACCATTCAAAGTCACTCACATACACAAATGGAAGAGTTGGGTTTCGAATCCAGATCATAACGTCCGATTTAATAATTTCAGCATTCTATTGGCTAACTTAGGAGTTGTGGACCCTCAAATTGTATTCTTTTTTGTGGTCAATTAATTGTATCTTTATCTTCACATACATTGTAAATTGAGTATAATGTAATTATATATATATTAACTAAAATTCAAAAAAAAATTTCTCTAATTTTTTTTTATTTGAACCCCCTATCCCAAGGTCCTGGCAACGCCACTGATGATATGACTTGTTGATCTAATGCTAAAATAACACTAATGCATGATGCAAAATCATATTACATGTATATGTTAGACAACATATATAATGTTGCGCATAATAAATTTTCCTCACCATTAGAGTTGAAACGAGTGCTAACTCCACAATTTTTGGGGGAATTATCCGGTGCCTAAAAGTCCTGGTACTATTAGATTCCAACCCTACCTCATCAAATTCAACAGCCAAGGATACATAGATGAAGTATAATAATTCAAGGGGGAAGTCCATGTTAACATCCTATGAAAATATGTAATCAAACCGAAAAATCAACTCATATGCCTAAAAATTCTTTAAAATATTGTGGGAGACATCCCTCACCCTAGAAGGTGTCATATATGTATCATCAAAAGGATTACTGTTGAGTTTTAAATATACACATCTCAATCCATGTTTCAAGTTGTTTGAAGAGTCAACTTTTAGATTGATCAAGATTTAAGAAAGTAACTTTCACAAATTTGTGTTTACGTTTGTGTTTGAGGTTGTAGTTGAACTGATTTTAGCTAAATGAGTTAACATACTATCAGTTAACATATTAACTTTTGGAATTTGAAGAAGAAAAAAAAAACTCTAATGAATTTGTGAATTTTATGCCATAAAATGTGTTTTTTAAAATTTTTTATAAGGAAAATTTTCTTTGCAAACTTACTACCTCTACCTTGAATATTATTAAATGAGTTTGGATTTTGTTTGAAGTTCATGATATTTTTCTGATAATTTCTAATCAGTAAAATATACATCTAGGCCTTAGCAGTGGTTAAAGTCTATAAGTAATCAATGTTAAAGCATCCAATATTCTCTGATCATTTTTAGTCTAAACTAAAAAAAAAAATCAGTAAAATATACATCTAGGCTTAGCGGTGGTTAGAGTCTTTAATTAATCCTTTTTAGAGCATCCAATTTTTTTGTATAAAAAAAACACCCATTTTAAAACACAGTAACTTACCTTTTTATTTTATCATCACAGGTCAAGACATGATATGTTAATTTAGTGAGTGCAAACCAATTATATCCCAAATAAATGTTATTTTACTCCGCTGAAGCTCTAAAACAAAAACACACAAAAACTGTTTTAAAAAAATATATTAGAGAATCGAAACACTACACCAACTTTGACATATATGAATAATAGAATCATCCAAATTAAATACAACCAAAGCCTTAGCATTACAGAAAGTCAAATGTCTATGAATAACCCATTGTTAAAGGATCCACTTTAAAACACACTCATGCGTCAAGGTTTCATACATAATTTT
>Ga0099826_10001717_pt1 | contig 13489 bp, 9 predicted proteins | sample Mtrugardesep15_FD_76830 | JGI IMG/M metagenome (GOLD analysis project Ga0099826, IMG submission 76830) | Root nodule microbial communities of legume samples collected from California, USA - M. trunc garden sep15 | ecosystem: Host-associated > Plants > Roots > Nodule | place: USA: California... | reverse complement strand
TGGCAATCAATTCCAACTCAACACCACCAACCCATCTAACAGCTGGCAAGTTCCTGTGCATCAAGAGATGATTTGCTTCATCGTCAAAACCCCATTGGCAAATAACAAGGGTTGCACCTACATCCTGCAAATCAACATAAATAATCCTTTTCAATAAAGTGCAAACACATTCTAGCAGGCAAAAAAGTAAGTTTATAAGCATATCAATTGGAACATAAATCCCAATTAGCTCATATACCAGCAAAAAGCAAGTGACAATGCCCTACTTAGATAGGTAAAAAAAATCATAAATAGAAATATGCACAAGACTCTAAATGAAGTCCAACCTTGCATTGTTGAACCATGTCATCAAAATATTTCTGTTCTTGTTTCCTCAATGTCTGAAACTTCTCCACTGTATCAATATCAACCTTATGCTTGGTTTTTGGCTTCGGGGGCTCAAATGGGCAAGTCAGAATAGCAATTTTAGCATCTTCAATTTGCTTTGGCATTTGAGGATGGCTCATATCCTTGTCAACAATGATTCCATATACCAACTCAGTATCTTCCAATTTCCCACCAACCTTTCCTTCTACTTTAATCAGATCCAAGTTGACGTCTTTCCTCTCTAGATCCGCAACAGCAAGAACAGCTTTTACAGCAATCTCAGCTAAGCTTCGCTTGCACCGATTCACACTGCAACATTGATACAAAAAACACATAAATCATCATAAAATTCAAACAGAGACAACACTGCTTGCATCAAAAAAGCGCACAAGCAAGATCATGTATCAATTCACTAAACGCTTACATTTTGGATGACAAAGTAGTCATACAAGTCTGAATCAAAGGCTCCAAAATAGTTTCGCCAAACTCAAACTTATTAGCAATCTTCTCCAGATTCTCAACAGCAATCCTCGACGCCATTTCATACCCTTCAGCAATCCTAATCGGATGAATACCACGTTCCAAAAGCCTCTCAGCTTGCTCAAGAAGAGATCCAGCCAACACAACAACACCAGTAGTTCCATCACCGATTTCATAGTCCTGACTCCTCGACAACTCCACCATCAGCTTCGCAATCTGGTTGTCTACATCCATCTGCTCCAATATTGTCGCTCCATCATTCGCTTCAAACAAACACACACACACAAAAATGTTACTATAAAGTTCCATTAACACTCAAAAACCTCATTCTACTAAATTACTACGTTTATTAGATGTAATAATTAGTTAAACTAACTCGATGTAACTAACTATTACATATAATAAAATGCGTAAAACAGATATTAGGGTTTGATTTTAGGGTTTAATGGAATAGAACGGAAATGAAAATGAAATGAAGAGAGAAAGGGAGAAACATACAGATGATGACGTCACCGTCGGGGCTTTGAAGCATCTTATCCATACCCTTAGGACCGAGGGAGGTACGGAGAATACGAGCGACGGCTTTACCGGCGGAGATGTTAGCTTTCTGAGCATCGAGACCGCGAAGACGGTTCTTGGATTCTTGTTCTCTGAGGATCCAAAACCCTATGGCGGTGTTTTGGTTCCAAACTGCGATCGGAAAAATGAGAGTGTTGTTGTAAGAGAAATGTAGAACCCTAGAGAATGTGAGAGTGTGAAGTTGCTATTATGCTACTAACTTGTTCCTTTTCTTCCCACCTTTTTCTCTGATTTTTATTCAATTACAAGCCCGGTTATGTTTGGGTTGGGCCGGGCTGGTTTGTTGAGTTCTAAATATTTTGCTACTTTTGATTACAACACCCCCTTTCCCTCTTTTTGAATTTTATTGTTGTCTAAAATTTAACATTACTTACTCCGTTTCATAATAAATCATCTAGTTGACCAATTCACATAGGTTAAGAAAAATGTGTAAATAAAAGACGGAAAATAATATATTTACCGAAGGATTTTTATTTTATATTGGTATATTTACATTTACCATAAGTGTAAAGTAGAAGATATTATAGATACCAAAAAAAAAAGTAGAAGATATTATTGAATTGGAAGTGATAAGAATAGTATTAATTCAAAAAAAAATTGTATTAATTAGAGGGTATAATTGAAATAACAAAAAAAGTAATTAATGTTGTGTTAAAAATTTAAAGAGGATAGTCCTTTTATGATAAATATTTTTACAAATAGGTAAGTTATTTTGGGACTAAGGGAGTACTTTTTAAGATTTTTTACATGTGTTGTCTCTTGATGCTCCTTGCACCATTGCAATTTTTGAACAATGTATTTGATTTAACTTTTACACTTGCAACTTTTACAAAGCACTTATTAAATGTCTCTAAGCTACAAATGCCAAGATTGTATTTATTCTAAGTTTGAAAAGTTCCAAGTTACTGACTTGTTTCACATTTGTCATTATTCCTATTTTCCATTGCCCCCTTCATCACTGATTTGTAACTAGGGGAAATTTCATATGAACTATGTGGTCAAATCATTTTATAAACAAAGAAACCAGTTGTTACGTATAAACCATCAATTTAGCCTTTGAATTATTAACCTCTCATCAATTTAGTCTCTAAACTATAAAAATTTACTAAGTAGTCCTTGAACTATATGAAATACATATTGGGGCCAAATTGATGGATTTTTATATAATTTAAGGACTAAATTAAGAAATTTTGTATAGTTTAGGGACTATTTACTATTTAGTATATTTTTAAAGTTTATGGACTAAATTGAAGATAGAGTGATAGTTGAGGGAGTAAAGTGATAGTTTATTCCGGTTATTACTATTGAACTTCATGCTATGTTATAAGCCGATAACTGAGAGTAAATATGGATGATATGCTTGATGATATAAATGTTTATTCCGGTTATTACTATTGAACTTCATTTAGTTTTAGTAACTTTCGACAGGACAATATGGTGTTTAGTTAATATGTTGATGTGGACAGGACAATATTATGACATGAATCATATTATATATTTGCTGATTAGCTATTGATAAATGGGAAAGCTTTTGTTGATCTAAATGAGTCTTGAGCAGTGGATTGTCAATGTAAATGGTTTTTTTTGTGATTCATTAGTTGTTGGATGAAATGGAATGATAATTTTGATTTTGATTCTTATACTATGTAGGCAATTCTTGCTTTAATAATATTTAACTCCTTCCACATGATTTTCAATAGCTAAAAATTAGACATAAAATTAAAAGGCCGTACTCCTTCACTAACTTGGATTCTTATACTATGGTGTTTTTCATCAACTTTGATTATTTTGTTTGCAGAGGATTACCCTACTCCTTAACCAGATTGCAATATGGTACAATGTTGTGTACAAAGCATTATACAAGAGCTTTAGAAGATTTGCTGCCGAATGGGTTGCAGCATAACAATAGCCTATTTGCATGTCCACTCATTCAATCCAAGAGTATTTTGCTTGACTGTTTAAAAGAATGATTACTCCATAGTTTTATTGTTTAACTACTCTGTGTAATTGAGTACTAGAGATAATATTTGCAGTTATATTATTACACATACACCTTTTGTCTTTCCTATATACATCTGCTATCTTCACTTTTTTATTTTATTCTTGCTTTTTCCTTATAACAGATTTTTATTCTATTTTCTTTGTTTATTGGTCAGCTTAAATTCTTCTTCAGTCAGAGACATTTGTTGTTGCACTTTCCTCGACAGTAATTTTAAGATATTGTTACTATTGAATTGAATATTAGAGTTTAGTTTAACTTCGACTAATTTTACTTTTGTCTTACTACTATCACGTTGTCCTCAGTTCTCACAATTGCTAGTGGTGTTCATACATCACAATTGCTACTGCAGAAGTAGTTGTCCTCAGTTCTCACACATACAACTAAACAGGTATATTATTAGAACCTCTTGTTTGTTTCTTTTTTACACCAGTTTTGTAAATTGTTATTGCAATGAGTTTTATACGTTGAGTTATCCACGATGGATATATGTGTGCAAGTACAAACTAAAAAGTATGTGGATCTTCATGTTGTGCTTATATTTTTATTTGATATTAGAAACTTGCTAGAAAATGAAACTTTAAAATGTGATGTGATTAATATATTCTTGTTAGGTTACTCTTGCGCAAAATTTTAATGAGCCTTATCTACTTAATATAAATTTCTTGCTAACAGACACAATCAAATGGTCCAAGCCAAACCCTTCTTGTAAAGTTAGCCATGAGTCCAAATGCCAATTGAAGGTAATGAAGGATCAACATACTGTAAAGATGATTAGCCACATCCACCCCATATACTCCATTATGGATGCTCATAGTAGCATACAGAAGCCACCAAGCCAAATAATAGACACACACACACACTTTGAACCAAGACAAAGACCAGAAAACACACTCTTTGAACTTTCACAGAGCACCAGAAAACACATTCTCAAAGCCAATCATGGCCAAACACACACGGCCACACAACCCCCTACTGACAGGGACGCCTACACTTAGAAAACAAACCACCACTGAAGGCCGAAAAAAACACAGCTGCAGAGCAAAAGCAAAACAACTCAGAGACAAACACATGTAGACCTCACTCCAAAGCTCAGCAAAAAGTTCATCAAATATTAATAGAGATTAATACTCAAATATGTTACTAAAAGCTCTAAAGGTAGTAGCAGTGATATTCGTATGAGACTACAAAAAATTTCACTCCAAAGAAAGGCCCTCTCACAACCTGTAGCGCCACAGCCATGAACAATCATAGATACTTTGAAACATCTGATTTCCGTACATCTAAACAGCAGCAACTAGTCCTTCTTTTGGATCATGAATTTCATAGGTTCTCTTCTAGATTATAATTGCACAACATTTTTCTAGCAATTGTCCTAAGATGATCAAAGTGCATTTAGCTTCTGCTACGTTATACACGATATTTTTTAAGTTCTGACATAAAGAATATAAAGATTATTAGTTACTCTTCAACCTTAATATGGTATTCTCCAAGAATTTAGGTTGGTATGCATAAATGAGAAACCAGTGTTGGTGACTATTGATGCCTAAATTTGAGAACTGTTATCTTTTTTTGACATTGAATGTTACTATACCTCTTATCACAAGTACTAATATAGAAACTTCAAAGTAATTTCTATGATATCCTCAAAACACACAAGGAAACAAGAAATCATGTAATTTATGTTGTTATTGGGTACTATTTAGTTGGGCACTAGATAAGGAAACAATAAAGTAGTCTCTTCACTACAGGTATATGATAGTGTATATTTTAGTCCCACATATCATTGTTGCTTCTGCGTTCCTTAGATTTTGCTATGCCATTGTTACTGCAGTCAAAGAATGAATAATTGTTCCTATTATATGATAAGTGATAAATACTATCATGCAGAATAGACATAAAAGAGTAATAAAATAGTGTCTTTGTAGAGCAAATCTAAAGTAAGGGAGAGTTACTTTCATTGTGGAGAGATACTATTTCCACAGCAAAGGAAGTTCAAATCCACAAGTTAGTAGAAATATTATCACTAAAATAAAGGAAAAGAAGCTAACAATAAGGGTCACTATCTTCAGGGACAGTGATCTCAACATTGTGACGTGACATTAGCATCTTTGTTCGTCATTTGAGGTCTGCTTCAAGCTCTGAATCCTTGGACGAACCATCTGCTCAACCATCACTGCTTTCACTCTCCTCTCCCTCATCATCAACTACAATTTCACCATCTCTTACCTGACCCCAAAGGCGCATGGCATTTAATTTTCCTTCATCAACTGAGCACAAGAAGGCAGCTTGAGACTTGGCACATTTGAAACCTTCCAAATATTGATGGTCTGCATCAGACAAGACCTCTTGAAGCCTCTTTTTCTCGTCGGTCAGATTGACCTGAGTGGATTTGTGCAGATCACGCTCTTCCTTCAAAGCAGACTCTAAGTCGATTTTTTCCATGCGCCATTTCTCTTGTTTGGTGTTCAAGTCAAGCACTTCTTTTTTAAGCTTGTCTTGAGCTATGTGAGCAACCTCCAGTTTTCTCTTCAAATCTTCGTTCTCGATAACCAGCTTATCCTCTTCACTCTCTTTAATCAGCTTATCCATGCCATCTGAGATCACAGCTTGTTTCACCTCCTTCATAAGAGTTAAAGCTAGTTCAACCATATCTTCTTTCCTCAGTTTAGCAATACGTGTTCTGTCAACTCCTAATGAAGACCAAACCTCATCATCTATCATACAGGGACGGAAATGAACATCCACCATGGTTGGTGCCAGACCAACCGAAGGGACCTTGGAGGAAGGAACATTCCCAGCAATGCCAGTTTCTACTGACCCCTTAATTCCAGTAGTCAAGGCAAGGGGGACAGATGACTCCATGACACGAGCTTGTTTATGAATCTGGGGCTCGGCTGGGACCTTGGCTAGTCTTTTTCGTCTCTTTTCCTTAAGCTGACTGCCCGAAGGTGCGGCCATGGTACTGTTGGAAGCTGAAGCATCAACAATCAAATCCTTAGAAGGTATGAATTTCTTCTCCAAGTCCTTTTTCTCAAGCTTGCATGTCATGTCTACTGCAACAACAAAAAATGAATATCAATGTAATATACATACATCAATAGAAACGAAGATAACAAGCGTAACATAACCAACAAACCAATCAAGACCCTCAGATTCACAACTTACAAATATGACTCATCAAAGCATGGCGATTTTCATTAAACTTTTTTATCAAGTCAGCAGCACAATGAAACTTTGGTAAACGGCCCAACTGTTGGACTTCATCGCGCTCAACCTCGTTCAATTGTTCAATCTCAAAGGTATGGTAACTAACAACACGATCAGTTGTCCAATGAAGGGGAAAACGAGGATTTCCCCCTTCATCGAAGAAAAACGAGGAACGAACTCGGAAGAACTTGTTCTTCCAATACCTGCAGGTAAAATCAAAAGGACCCACCAACCATCTCCCTGGTCGGCGTCTTGCAGAAATCCATCCAGCCTTTCCTGAAGCACATGATTGAAAGGAAAAGAAATACAGAAATTTACTGACACTAGGCTCAATACCAACACAAGAACAGAGGATTTCAAATGCTTTCATATAACCCCATGTTTGTGGATGAAGTTGCGTAGGAGCAACATTCAGTGTAGCCAAAAAGTCACATTGAAACTTCGAAAAAGGAAGTGAAATTGACAATTTCTCAAAGAGGAACTTATACATATAAATGAACTCTGGTTCATTTTCATCTTTGTGTTTGTGTTGCCAACACACACGTTCTTCTTTGGAGCACGGAAAAAATGAAAACTCATTTTTTGAAGAATTATGAGTGAGCTGAATCTGTTGTCGCAAAACTGAATGGGGCTCCAAAACTTCGGGACTAACCCATGATTCATAGTTTAAAATGTTAAAAGATGAACCTTCTTCAGCATTAGCCTTGTGAAGGCTAGAAGATGATGAAGAACTGGAACTGGGTTTTGGTTTTTGAGAAGAAAAGAGCTTAGTGTTACTCATTACTAAGTTTGATTCAAAAGTTTGCAAAGAAAGTAAAAATGGGAAAGATCAAAGCTAGCAATCAAAGAAGAAGCTGATTTTGTGTGTGACTGAAAAGAAATGGGAGTGAGTGGATTTGTGTGTTATGTGCGGTTTTTGTGGCACTGTACGAACAATTCTTATGCAAGTTTCAGTTTTTATTTCTTTTATAACAAGTTTGCTTTATTTTTCAATAATATGCTATAAGTTTATTCATAAATAAAATAAAATTGCATGCTTCACCAAAAAAAAAGAATTTGCATCAAAATTTAGATTAGTGTAAAATAAATGATATTTGAACAACTATTTTGTGACAACTTTTTCACTCATGCTTACATTATGATTTTACTTTTTCTTCCTCTATTGTTTTGGTTTTTGTGTTAAAATTTACATTTTTTATGTATTTTTGTTGTTCAAATAATATTGCTCTTAGAGTAATGACGCAGCTAATGAAATTCTAACCAAGGCACGTCTATTATTGATTGAAAACTAAAAAAATTGCTCTTAAAATAATGATAAATTGACAACTAAAAAATTGTATGTCTCGTGTACTTATAAATTTTATGCGGATTATATTATTTGATTTTCTATTTTTTAATAAAGTATATGATTTTCTTTTGCTTTTCTCTTTTATTTAGTCATATCATTAGTTGTAAATGTTGTATTTTTATACAATTGTCAAATACATTGTTGATTTTGCTTTCTTCAAATAACATTTTTCTTTAGTTTGGGAGTTTCTTTCTACAATTTATTACTCATTGTTTTCATTCATATGTAATTATACATAATATATATAGACACACACTTTTTATTCTACAATTCATTTTTCTTTAAACTGTTTTGCAAGAATTAACTACTAAAAGATAAAAGAAATATATAAAGATAGAAGACATATCATATGAGAGGAGTATCTTAAATAAGAGATGAACGAACTCATTAATAGCCATTAGATTAAATTGTATGAGTTAGATTAAAAACTCCATATTAAATTAATTATACATGATTAATTCATCTTTACTAGCTATCCCTTCTCCTTCCTCCTTCTCTATCAGTTTTTTCCTGTATTCTCTCTCGAATTACATTGCCCAGACGTGACTTGTTGTACTACTTACACACAGTAGTAGTTAACTCTACCAGCGATTTAATAAAAGAATATTTTCAATAGCCTTTTAGATTTAATTTGTCATACCCAATTCATCTTTATTCTCTTCAACTAACGTTTTTTTCAATTGGTTTAATAAAATAATTCTTTTCAATGGTCTTCTAGATACACATGTTAGGTTTTAAAAGGTTGTGCTAATTTTAATTTCATGCACAATTGGTAATGACTAAAGTGCCCAAGGATGCATACATGGTAGTGTGAGGATTTTTTTTTCTTTCTTTTATTGTTAAAATGAGGATTTTGTTTCTGCTAATTTCAAAACGACACAGAATTAATAAATTAGAAAACCCTAGAGTTTCCAGGATAAAACAAAACATAATTCTAGGCTTTTTTATATGTTCCTTTTAAAATAATTTTGAGAAACATGACCCCGACAAAATTAGGGATATAACAAAGCTGAGATATGAATCTGAGAACAATTTAAAAACGTGAAAAAAAACATGCAGAAAGTGAAGTGGTGTTGATTTTCGAAAGAGAAGAGTATTTGCAAACTTTGAACTGCATCTGAACTGTTTATTGTTTCCGATATAGGAGGAAGAGGAACAGGTAACCTGTAAAGATGAAGAATGAGAAGCTGAAAGAAGAAATTAATCATGTATGATTAATTTAATATGGAGCTTTTAATCTAACCCACATAATTTAATCTAATGGCTATTAATCAGTCCTCTCATCTCTCATTTAAATTACTCCTCTCATTTAATATGCCCTCTACAAAGATGATCAATAAACTATGTTATTGAGAGATAATATAAGTATAGGTGAGAATACATTTAGGTGAAGTTAGGCTTTGAATAGTCTAAATTTGACATGTTAAATGTGTTTCTACGTCTGAGTTTAATCTTTCAATAAGATGATATGACATGTTAGACTATTTTTTAAGCATGTGTAATTTTGGCCATTCTCTTAATCAAGTGTATTAGAAATTTTTAAAGATAAGCGGACATGTGCAAATCATCCATAATTTTTGTGAAAGAAATATAAATATTAATTGGCTTACACACATCGTATTAAGGATTTAAATTTACATGTTTTCTAGACTCTCACTCCTCCTAGTAAACTTCAAAAGCTCCTATTTGATAATATTTTTGGGCTTGTTTTCTTGAACTCATATTTTTTTATTTCTTTTATTCCTATCTTTTCTTTTTTCTTTTTGGTCAAAGAATTTTGTCTACCAAATTGATAATAATTGTTAATCCTTATTATGCGTGTAAGCTTCAAATTGAATGGGTTTTATTTTTCTTTACAACGACCTATATGCATCAGGGCAGATTTTGTACGAACATGAGTGGCTTCGTTGCAACAAGGTACAAGCAAATTTTTCATGTGTCAATCACATGGTTTGTTCTGGTTGAAAAATGTCAATTCAAAAGGATCATTTCAAAATTGTGTTGTTCCGTTACATGCCTTTAACTAAAAAAAAATAAAATTACAAGGATTGTATTAAAAGGTTGGGAATTGTTAAGTTGACAACTTTTTGGTTGTTTAACAATGTATAAATATATTGTATAGACATCATTACATTTTTTAATAAGTTGTTTCTTACATCAATGGTTATAAATTGTGTATTTTTATAATATTGTCAAATAATTGTTGTTTTTTAAATGTTAAAATAACATTGTTCCAAAAAGTTATACTTATAAAGTACATAGATAAAATATTAAATTAATCTATGTGACCTACCTAAATTAATTTAACCTGATAGTAAATATGAATGTAATATAGGATTAAAACTACACATTGTGCATTTGTAAATTCTAGTGAAACTGACAAATATCAAGATATTGGTCTAAATATTTGTGATGTCTCGTATACAAACTCATAATCTCCCATTTAAACGCTGCACAATGTATAATTAATCTGAATTAGTAGTATAATAATATGTGAATAGTGAAGGAAACAAAAACTTCCATTTTTTTCTTTTTTTCAATATAATGTAATGTCTCCATCAACTAAACTAATTAGCTAGACAATAATTCTCTTATCTATTGTCTTTTAACAAAAACTTTGCATCCATCTATTTAAAAAAAAAAAATCCATAAAAAATGTTCACTTGTCTCCTTGATAAAAGATGAAATTAAAATCATGGATGTGTTTGGTTTGCAAAACGATAAGTATGGGACAGAACGATACAAGACATGACAACACAACACAAGGCAGAACAGTACAAAACAAATTTTTATAACATTGAATAATTTTTTTTTGTTTTATACGATTTTTGGAAGACAAAATGTTATTTGTGTATTTTAGACAACTTGTACGTGAGACAAAAAATTGTGTTGTGGTTTGGTGGGGGACAAAAATATCAATTTTCGTCATGTCCCTTTCCTTCAGTTTGTCATGTACCTGAATCAGTTTTACAAATCAAACATTGTACACTTGAGTTATTCTGACATGTCCTTTATTTTTTAGCAAATCAAACGCACCCTAAAGAAGTACAAAAATAATATAAAAAGGAGGATAAAAATACATGTTAAATTGTGAACATATTTTCTTAGCCAATATCCTAATTCGAATCCAAATTATGAAAGCACATGATACATGGTTAAAATAAAACAATGTGTCAACTAAACTCACCCATTTCAGAAAGATGAAAAGAAAAAAAAAACAAGAGGAAACAAGCTATTATTAAAGCATAACAAATAGTTTCATCACTTAAGAAATTTACAAGCAAAATCAGTTAACGATACCACTATAGTATAATCTATATTCCATGTTAGTTACAATACTGTAACGGATGAACTGTGAAAGATTTCCAATATGCATTTTGCAATTTCATCATTTATACTTCCAAGCCTCAATTTTCTTCCCAATGAGGAATGCACAGTAAGCATCAACACAAGCATAAACAATCTGCTCATGACTCAAATCTTCATCATCCCAATCACTTTTACCGATTTCACTTCTCAGTTCCGGCACCATTTCGTAGCCTAAGCATTTAAAGATGATTTCCACCACCGAAGCAAGTGCTAGGTCTTCATATTCATCTTCACCATCCGTGTAATGCCTGAGATCTAACGGATCTCTATACATCTCGAGTCTGTGTTCCGATGACTCCATCTTCCGGCGATCGGAGTGGTTCCAAAACCCTACAAAAGTGAAGTCAGGATCCTTAAGAAGTTTTCGAAGAATCCTTGGAATATAGTTAGTGTAACCTAGTTGGAAGATTAAGCAACGGCGACCAATGCAAAGCTGTAATGTGTCTGCTGGAGGATCTCGGCCGCCCGGAGTCCATTGAACGCCAAGACCAACGACAGAACGATTCTGTTGTAGGTCGCGGCGACAGAACAAAAGTGTGGCGTAAATCCACTTTCTAACGACAGAGGCAACAACGGTAACAGTGACTTTGATTTCAGTACCTTGAATGTTGACGGTGTAAACGTCGTGGTTATTGAAGCGTTCATGGTAGACAATGATGGCCATTTTTGATTTGTGTGTGAGAAAAAAAAAATCGAAGTGAGAATCTCACTAGGTGGTGAGTGGATTTGTGCAGAGCGATTTGGTGACTGCACCAAGCAAGCAGTTATATATATATGATAGAGTTTGTGCGTTGTGGATTTTGGTTATGTAACAATATCTACTGCATATTCTCAGCAACTAACTAACTTCTTGTGCAAGTTTGAGTTTTTGTTTTATTTTTTTTATTAGTATTTTTTACTATGTTTTATTAGGGAATTTTTTAGCATGTTATTAGGTGGTTTGGTATGCTTTAACCGTCTTTATGTTCCGAGTATGTTATTTACGAATGGACCACACCAAATTTAATAAAAATAAAAAGAGAGTATTTACACATCTTCACATCCAATCTTACCAATTAAACCTTTCACTCATTAGTGCATTGATCCTCCAGCTCGTTGCATCGATGGTTCAAATTTTTTCTTAATCTTCACTAGTCATTCACAAACATCACAGTTCATCTTTCAAACTCAAACTCAATCAAACTAATTCATTTCTCTCAACTGGAGTTTGTTTGAAATCACGTCTCAATCAAATAACATCCACATCAAAGTGTACACTATGAAGATAAATTTTTTTTCTTATTTGTGGTGGTGGTGGTATTTTTTTGTGGGCTATGGTGGTGATGTGTTGAATTTTTTTTTTGGGTTATGTTGTTTTTTTTTTATGTTCATATGAAGATTAAGAAGAAGAAGAAATGGAAGGTAGAAGATAAAGAAAGGGAATACAAATTTATGTGTTGGTGATTTACTATTAGATTCAATTGTCTTGCATGATTTAATGATCTACTTTGTGGAGAAGACATTGACTTTAATTTGATCATAATTTATGTTAATTTTTAGCATAAATGGAGGATATGGGTAAAAGAAATGGTGAAGATGTGTGGCTAAGATGAAAACGGTGGAAGAAGGACGAGAAGAAAATGGAAGAATTGTTATTTTTAAATTTGAATTTTTCGACTTCTCATTTTTTAGTTTGGTCCCTCTACAAATTTTGTTTTTTGGTTTTGGTCTCTCTCCATGTGTGACTATCGTCCAGTTTGTCACGTGAGTGTCGTCTCTCACTGCCACAACATCCTCCATTAGCCACGTGTATGTTTTTGTAACAGAAACTAACGGGATGGGCAAAAAACAAAACATTAACAACTTACAAGAGTGGTTAAAAAAAAAAAAAAATAAGAACGAAAATAAAAAACACGCTAAATTACATAAACGATTTACACATTTAAACCTATAAAATTGTTATTATCAACACAAATTCAAAGATAGCATTTCAATTTGTCTTAACAATATGTCTTCAATACGTTTGTTAGCAAACCTCACAAATAAAACACAAAAAAAATATTATATTCTATTTGGGTGTCATTAAAAATATATATAAAATATGTTAAAATATGAATGTCAAATATATATATATATATATATATATATATGATTTTTTG
>Ga0099826_10001716_pt1 | contig 13497 bp, 6 predicted proteins | sample Mtrugardesep15_FD_76830 | JGI IMG/M metagenome (GOLD analysis project Ga0099826, IMG submission 76830) | Root nodule microbial communities of legume samples collected from California, USA - M. trunc garden sep15 | ecosystem: Host-associated > Plants > Roots > Nodule | place: USA: California... | reverse complement strand
TTTTTTTTTTTTTTTTTTTTTTTTTTTTGTTGAATTGTGGAATTTTGTTTTGTTTACGTTGAAAAATGAAGATTTTTATGCTTTTTTGATTCATGATTTTTACTTGCTTGATAGTTTTAGCAATTTAGTTTGTGGAGCACTGAGACTTCTGATAGAAGGCGTGTTCGTGTGCGTCACTGACACATGTAATTGCACTGAATTATGTCATTTTTTCAAACTATTATCTGTCACCTGTCGTGGTCTGGTGTCTGTTGTGTATTCTTTTGAGATTGGAACATTTTGTGCTATTCTTTTGTGGATGTAGAAAAATGAAGACTTCTAAAATTGGAACATTTTGTGGTATATTTCGTTCGAGTATAGGCTGGTAACTTTGAAATGACACTGCATAATTATAGGATTCGAATGTGATATTCCTTTCCTGCCGGTGTTTTTTCTTCATCTATGCCGCTGTAGTTGTTGAACTATGCATGTATGTTTGGTTATGCGGTGCCCAAAGTTGATTTTGAGTGATTTGATTTTGTAAAATTGATTCCGGCTAAAAGGGCTAAAAGTACGTTGAAGGTAAAATCATTTATGTTTGGAAATATTCATGTAAAAGTTAGTTGAACAATACATTTGAGTGTAAAAATCAATTCTAGAATCACAAGCTCCGATTTTTAGCTTGAAGTTAGAATCAGTTCTGGGGCAAATTTTTTTTTACTCGTGAGCAACCAAACATGTCAAAATCAATTCTACACCTTTAGAATCAGTTTTGGCTTTTCTAAAGCGTAACCAAACATACATGTAGTGATTTTGCATTGTCACTGCTTAGCTACAATTAAATTGATTGTATTCTTATTCCAACAAAATCTGATTCTATTTTGATTTATTGCTAAATTGGGCTTTTTTATGAAGGTTACTAAATGTAGTTAGCAAACATGAATTGTCGCGTAATTCATTCCATTTTTAGTTAATGTGAAATGACTGATTGATCTATGATGACTTGGCTTTATGTTACTTGCTTTTCTGCTATGCTTAATTGAGGAATCTATTCTGGAATATAGGTGATTTTTCCAGCTCTAGATAGGCGTGTGAAGAACGTAGCACAGACATATTCTCTTGAACACAAGGGGGAAAGCAATCTTTTTGACCATTTATTTGAGCTTTTAAACTCTTCTGGTGACAATGATGAAAGTTTCCGAAGGGAGTTAGCATCCTGCACAGGAGCTCTGCAGACATCTGTTAGCCAACACATGGCTAAGGAGCAGCAGCAAGTAAGTTTATTCAATATATCTTTCCTTGATTTCCATCCAATTGAACTCTTGCATAAAGATAAATGCGAAGTTTAAGATAACAGAATAGAGAAAAAATTTCCAATCTTACTAGCTAAAATACTATTTGCTGGATGGATATTGCAGAAATTATATTTTCTGCTGTTGATGTGTAATATACTTTGCATACTTGATGTCTCAAATATTCTTGCTATGACCCAAGACATGTTCAACTATTGGTTCAGCCATGGTAATATAACATTTATTAGAGATATCAGATGCTGTCTTTAAATTTTACGACTACGGAGTTGTTGATTTCTCATGTAAACTTTCACTTGCTGGTATGGTAGAAGTTTACAAAGTAAGTATTAAAACTTATTATTATCTTTCCAAAACAAGAAAAGTGGCTTGTCATGTAGCAGAATTTGGACCGAGCCTCGGTTTCCTATGGCTGACGAGAGAGTATCCTCTAGAAGAAAAACAAAGCATATAAATTTGTGCATGCTTATGATAATACCATGAAAGTTGTGCATGAGTGGCTGAGGTTATCAACCAGAAATTTCAAAGAATTAACCTTTGTGAAATGGTATCATATATGTTCGTGACACTCCCCCTTAAGGGAATTCACACAATGCATGTATCTCTTTACAAAGCGATCAACTAAATAATTTGTTATGGTAACTGAGCCCTTAATTTTAAATGGCTGAAACTATTATTTTTCTGGTTATGTTTGTCTGATATTTTTATTTATTGGATGATATCAGGTTTTTCCGCTGCTTATTGAGAAGTTCTCTGTGGAGGAGCAAGCATCTTTAGTTTGGCAGTTTCTTTGCAGTATTCCAGTGAATATGATGGCAGAATTTCTACCATGGCTTTCAACATCAATATCACCTGATGAATCTCAGGATTTACGGAAGTGCTTAAGCAAGATAGTGCCAGAGGAAAAGCTTCTTCAAAAGGTGTGGTTTTGAATGCTGCTTTAGACCATTGTTCTTTTCCTTTTTCTTTTGGTGTACTGTGCTCCGTTTTGGGGCCTTGTGGAAGCGTCTCCGACCCCGCCTATGGGGTTAGGAGCGTTTTCCTCTGTGGTGGTTTTGTTGACCCAGTTTGTATATTCTGTACTTCTTGTTTCTTATTTATATATCTATATATATTTTGCCATTCAAAAAAAAAATGCCACTTCATGGGTTGAAATAGAATTTATATGCATTTGATTTGTCATGGTAATGTATCTGATTATATTCTTGTTTATTGAAGGTTATTTTCACCTGGATGGAAGGGCGAGGTAGTGCTAAGACAGTTGAAAATTGTGTAGATCATTCTCAGGCTCAATGTAGTCCTAGTCCTTTAGCCCATCAGAATGGGAAAGTAACATGTGCATGTGAGTCCACTGTATGTGGGAAAAGAAAATATTCTGCGTCTCTTCTAGAAGTTCCGGATACAATGGGTTCACATCCAATAGATGAAATATTGCTATGGCATAATGCTATAAAAAAAGAGTTAAATGAGATAGCAGCAGAGACCAGAAAGATACAACACTCTGGAGATTATACTAATCTGTCTGCTTTTAATGAAAGGTTGCAATTCATCGCTGAAGTTTTCATATTTCACAGGTATCATCACCTTCACTTGTATATGCAATTCTATGTCTTGTGGAATCGTCTTATGTTCCTTCAATGAAACATTTCCTTTTACTTTTCCTCTGTTCATTTTTACCATACTCCTATAGTACAAAATGATTCTTATAAAAGATTGACGTGTGATATAGCTATCTTGTGTATGTTATTGTTTTTATTGTGAAAATTACAATAAATGGTTAAGAAATAAAATGTCATGGAATGCTTATGATACTCTCTTGCTAAAGACACTTCTTATGATCTTTAATTATAGTATCCTATACTTAATAGAGCGACAAAATAATAATTTAAAAAAAGTGAGCTACTAAAATTCGGTCCTCACTATTTTCTTACGAAGTATTAGAAATGCACGACAAGGAATGTTTAATTAACTATTTCTATAAATGCAGTATTGCTGAGGACAAGGTTATTTTTCCGGCAGTAGATGGGGATTTTTCTTTCTTTCAGGAGCATGCTGAAGAAGAAAGTCAATTTAATGACTTCCGATCTTTGATTGAAAGAATTGTAAGTGAAGAAGCAACATCTAGTTCAGAAGTTGAACTTTATTCCATGTTGTGTTTACAAGCTGATCATATAATGGAAACCATACAGAAGCATTTTCATAATGAAGAAGTTCAGGTAATTATTCTGGCATTTCCGTAATATTTCCTTAATCTGTAGTTCAATATTATGGCAAGAGTTTGACAAGAAATTGTTAGCAATGGATCCCCTACTGTGAGGACCTATTCTAGGAGAAAGCCCATTAATACAATTGGGCCTGATGAGACAGCAAATATGTAACTATAAATAATTGTGTAACTACTTTGAGATTAAGGAACTGGTTGGTTAGGGAGAGGGCTGGATCTCAATTTCCTGTCAGTTATTTCATTTAATAATCGTGTAACTACTTTTAAGAAACTGCCCAGTTTCGTTCCAGACAGATTTGTTGTAATAGTGTGTTCCACTTGCACAGAAAGTTGCGACGCCAATCTGTCCTTTGATCTGTTTTTAACATGGGTAATATCTCACATCTGTAGGTTCTTCCACTTGCACGGAAGCACTTTAGCCTTCAAAGGCAACGTGAACTAGTGTATGAAAGCTTGTGTATGATGCCTCTGAAATTGATTGAGCGTGTCCTACCATGGTTTGTTGGATCATTAACCGAAGAAGAAGCAGAGATATTTCTGAAAAACATACAATCGGCAGGTTCTATATCTATATTGATTTACTTCTCACTGAAAGAAATATATTTTTGCATCTTCTTTATCTGAAAAATTGCGTATATGTTCCAGCTCCGGCAATGGATTCTGCTTTAGTCACACTCTTCTCCGGTTGGGCTTGCAAGGCTCGTAAAAATGGTCGGTGCTTGTCTTCAAGTGCATCACGTTTCTGTCCTGCTAAAAAAATAGTCCGGTCTTCGTGTGCTTGTGCTTCTGCATTGTCTGGTAAAGATTGCTCAGTATTAGCTGAATCAGATGGGACCCAGAGATCAGTCAAGCGAAGCATATTAGAGTTGCAAAAAAATGGAGATGTCTCAAAAACACCAGAAAATGAATCGGCCCTGAAACCATGTTGTGGTGCCCGGTCTTGTTGTGTGCCAGCGTTGGGGGTCAACAGTAACAATTTGGGGCTGAGTTCACTTTCTGCAGCCAAGTCCTTACGAAACTTCACTTCTTCCGCCCCATCTATTAATTCCAGTCTTTTCATATGGGAAACAGACAGCAGCTCATGCGATGTTGGATCTGCAGAAAGACCAATTGATACCATATTTAAATTCCATAAAGCTATACGCATAGATTTGGAGTATTTAGATGTTGAATCTGGAAAGCTTTGTGATGGCGATGAAGCAACTATTCGGCAATTTACTGGAAGATTTCGTCTTTTGTGGGGTTTATACAGAGCTCATAGTAATGCTGAAGACGATATTGTTTTTCCTGCATTGGAATCCAAAGAGACACTTCATAATGTGAGCCATTCATACACGCTGGATCATAAGGCGGAAGAAAAGTTATTTGAAGATATTTCTTGTGTTCTTTCTGAGCTTTCTGTCCTTCATGAAGCATTGCAGAGTACCCATTTGTCAGAGGATTTAAGTGAACGTAATTTGGGAATATCTGATGCCAATGATAGTGATGATATCAGAAAGTATAACGAGCTTGCAACTAAGCTACAAGGGATGTGTAAATCTATACGAGTGACCCTGGATCAGCATATTTTCAGGGAAGAGCTTGAACTCTGGCCATTGTTTGGGAAACATTTCACTGTGGAAGAACAAGACAAGATAGTGGGCCGGATAATTGGAACTACAGGGGCCGAAGTTCTCCAGTCAATGTTACCGTGGGTAACTTCTGCACTTACACAAGATGAACAGAACCAAATGATGGACACATGGAAACAAGCAACTAAGAATACAATGTTCAACGAATGGCTAAATGAAAGCTTGATAGAGAGTCCAGGATCTACATCACAGACAGAAACATCAGAGCATAGCACTTCTCAAAGAGGTCTCTAATATGCTTTGAGCTTTTTCATGTTGTGGAAATTGCAGGATAAAAAATTTAAAAATATTGATTGTTATGGTTTTGTATAGGTGCTGAATATCAAGAAAGCTTGAACCTGAATGATCAGATGTTTAAGCCGGGTTGGAAAGACATATTCCGGATGAATGAAAATGAAATTGTGTCTGAAATCCGGAAGGTTTATCGTGACTCAACCCTTGATCCAAGAAGAAAGGCATACCTTGTGCAGAATCTCATGACAAGGTTGATCCCAGTTTACATAATTTTATCATTTTATATAATTATGATGTAATAAATGCATGTTCATTTGATCAAAGTTTAACCTGTCGTCTTCAAGCTCTTTTTCATTAGTTCTTTGTTCATTGTAGTCGCTGGATAGCCGCCCAACAGAAGTTACCTAACTCTCAATCTGGGGAATCATCTAATAAACAAATAGAAGGGTGCGCACCTTCATTTCGGGACCCAGAGAAAAAAGTATTTGGTTGTGAGCACTATAAGAGAAATTGCAAAGTTCGAGCTGCTTGTTGCGAGAAGTTATTTACATGCAGATTTTGTCATGACAACAATTCAACTGATCACTCAATGGATAGGTAATATTTTTTTTTAGATTTCTTAATACCTTATAATGATATGTATTTCTTCTAATTATCTGCTTGATAATTGCAGAAAAGCAACAACGGAAATGATGTGTATGGCCTGCCTGACTATACAGCCAGTTGGACCTATATGCATGACGCCTTCATGTAATGGACTTTCAATGGCAAAGTACTACTGTAACATTTGCAAATTTTTTGATGATGAAAGGTAATTTTGGTTCTTACTTTAGAATTCAAAAGACTACCATTCAAACCACATTTTGTTACATAAGAGACCCTTTTGATAATATTTCCTTCTTTCTAGAAAAACATAATCCAGGCAAAAGGTTTCAAACTTATTATAGCTTTCAATTTCTTATTACTATATTAATATGCTTGCAAGGCTTATTGCCAATCTAAGTATACAATCTATGTTTACACTTAATGCCAATCTATAGTGGTGAATGCAAGGCTTGATTTGTACTCTAAGCAGAAAAACTCATCTCTTTCTTTGAAAAGTTATGGACAATATTTGGTACGAGTAGCCATTTGGCATCCAGTTAGTGTGAAGGACACGGCCTTTTTAATGTGGTTTTACTGAACTATATGTTGAATGTTTGGGAATCATTTTTTCTTGGCTGTTTCAAGTTATATTATTTGTTTCGGAGAGGATTAAGGATTCTCTTTATTACTGTTTTCCTCTTCGTCTCAATAATTTTGTATTTTCGATGTTATATGATTGTCTTTGCTAGAAATACTTGGAAGCTTATTCCATCTATAGTCTGATTGATTATTAATCTTTCAAGTTTGTAAATTCATTAATTTATTTTTCCATCGTACCTTTTGGCTTTTAACATGGCATTGTTCCCCAGGAATGTTTACCATTGCCCATTCTGCAACATATGCCGTGTTGGACAAGGGCTTGGCATTGATTACTTTCATTGTATGAAATGCAATTGTTGTGTGGGGATCAAATCAGTGTCTCACAAGTGCCGGGAGAAAGGCTTAGAAATGAACTGCCCAATTTGTTGTGACGACTTGTTCACATCAAGTGCAACAGTCAGAGCTCTAGTTTGTGGGCATTACATGCATTCATCTTGCTTTCAGGTATGTCACGCCCCTTTTAGGGTTTAGCCACCCATGCAGACCAAGAAAAGTGAAATCTGCAATTGAACCATTTCGCGTTTATTTTCATTCTTTTCCTTCAAACGGAGTAATCGTAGAATGTTTTGCATTCAATCTCATGCTTTGTTTTAAATTGTTAGGCCTACGCTTGCAGTCACTACACATGCCCAATCTGCAGCAAGTCATTGGGAGATATGGCGGTAAGAACAAAATTCTTCTATAGCCTGAAGCTGTACTGTTGCTAGGCATACAATTCTATGTATTTATTAATCCCTTACAATCCTATGCATGCGTTTGCATGCTATTGGAATTTGAGACAAGTGATGTAATTATGATGGCCCTGTTAAATTTCAATGCCTAACTTTTTTTCCAGTCATGTCTGATTAAATAAAGTGATAAACTGCACAGTCAAAATTCGTTTATCTTTATGTTCTTTCTTTCTCCTTTCTTGTAAGCTGTGATTTGGATGCCTAAATTTTATTGGACGTCCGGGATTAATCTTGATTGGGTATTGGCATAATAATTATGGAAGTAGAAACTACAACATATTGAAGTATACGGATACTTCTTTCAAGTAGAAATAGATTATAGGTATGCTTATATTTTATGCCATACAACAGACACTTAGCAGTTTCTTTACCTGCCCAGGTTTACTTCGGTATGCTTGATGCATTGCTGGCTGCTGAGCAGCTTCCTGAAGAGTACAAGGACCGCACTCAGGTATTACTTCCGTCTGTCTTTAATATTTACATGGTCCCTATTAAATTACTCTTCATTTTATTCCTTTCAGTCGTTAATGCGACCATATAATTGACCTGCAAAGAATTTGTAATTAATCTTGTGTTTCATGGTTTGTGTTTTAGACAATTGAGGATTCCTTTTCCCTCTCCTCATACCTAATTGTATTGTCCATTTTTTCTTATGAATTCTTTTGTCATAACAATTATATAAATGTCGTGTCTAAAGACTTTAATCTAACGTGACTTTTTTTATTATCTCATTTGGTGTAAGTAGGGGGAATATAATTATGTTGAATACCATTTGTGTTCAACATACAAATATTTTCACATATTATCATGTACTTTTCATGCAAGGTTCAACAGTGTATGTATTGAGTTGGCATCCATATGTTTAACAACAAATAAGCATCTATACTTTAAATTTGAAGTTGCACCAATATTTATTTTTCCACAAATCCATGATACGAAACCATTTTGTTTTCTCCCATTAGTTATGATTAATATTACTAAGAACCAGCTACATATATCTATCGGTGTTATATTTACCAGTGACATTCATTTTTCTATTGCCAATGCAGGACATACTCTGTCATGACTGCGATCGAAAGGGAACTTCACAATTCCACTGGTTATATCATAAATGTGGATTTTGTGGCTCATACAATACCCGGGTGATCAAAAGTGAGACAACAAATTCCAGCTGCCCTTGATGCGTTTTTCTTTTAAGTAAAAAGAGTTTGTATATAGCGTGTGTTTGGATCTGCACGAATGTGTTTTTCTTGCGTCCAATGCCGTCTCAACTTGATTCTATCAAAGCAACAAATTGGACATTCAAGCGGATATACTGTGGGACACAACGAATGCGGAAACAAACACAACTATACTTGTATAGGCAATTCAATTTTTCCCCACCAAGAACCTGTAACGTTTCACGTTATACATAATGCGAGTGAGTCACTTCCACGGAGGTCTCTTATGAGATAGAAGCAGCAAACAAGTACCATAGTTCTCATGTATAGATCAAACTTTCTTCCATTCAGTCAAAAAAAAGATAAACATTTTCCCACTCTTTTTGCAATAGATGTTTTAGCCACTCCTCTTTTTTTCTCCCTTGTTAGAGTTCACTCAAAGTTGGCACTATTGTTGCTTCACACATTTTGGGTGGGAAGAGATTCATCGAGTTACTTAAGCTACTGAGCCTTCTGAGATTTTTTTTCCTTGTGATTTTAAGGAGCATCCATTATTTATAGCACTGTCATTTTAAGCACGGTTATGTAATTGTTGTAACTTCTGTCTATATAGAGTAATGAACTTGAGTAAAGTTTGAATGACAGAGTTCAGATATGATAGTGTTCTGAGTTTGAATTGTGGTGATAGATCTAAATAAACAAGCATTTTTGTTTTACAAAAGAAGAAATCATGCAAATTTAAATCTTTAAATGTGTTTAATTGACATAGTATTAAAAAATTTTGAGGGAAAAGTTAATGATTTGATGGTTATAATTAATTAACTAAAGTTAAGCAATGTGTTTCATACTTGGTTTCTAGAAATACAAATGTATAACTCTAAATGATTTTTGTAAAAAATAAAAAATAAACTTTGTTTTAGGCTGTGAACTGTGAAGTAAACATCACAATTATTCCAAACCAAATTTTATTTTTAAATAATTTGAAGTAATATTTGTACTTTTTTCTCAGAAAAAAAAATGTGTACTATTTTATTATAGAAAAAAATGTATACTATTTTCGTCAAGTTAAAATACATTAAAATATATGAACACATACTTAAAAAAATGTATAATATTTTTTTATCCTCAAAAGTGTTTTTTTAGGATAAAAAAGTTATAACTTATAATCAATTACTAGTAACAAGTAACCATAACAAACTTTCAATCTATCGAAATTTTAAAATAGCATCTGATTGTGCTTTTAATTAGCTAACATAGTCACTGATAGTAAAATAACCCGTCAATGTCAACATTAACTATTTTTATACTAGGACTGTATAACAATAAGTAAAACAGTAAAATAACCTGTCAATGTCGACATTTACTATTTTCATACAAGGACCGTATAACAATAAGCAAAACTCATAGGGACCGATATGATAATAAATAAGTATATCGAGTGATTGATATAACAATATAAATAAAATATTTTGACGTAAGAGACTATTTATTAATATAGTATGCGATCAATAACTATTATAAAATTTTGATACATCGAGAGACTTTTATAACCACTCGTTGAAAGACTAAAATGACTATAACCACGCACGCATGCACATTAAAAGTACTTGGATAGTAAACATAGCACGTACATGTGTTCTTTTTTTTAATCTTGATTTTCTTTACACTTTCGATGAGCATATTTTAATCTTAAGTACCTTTCAATTTCTATTAGAAATTCTGGAGAAAAAGTTATTTCTAAAACAGTCATTTAGCCACATGGATAATGTTGTAACTTGGGAAAATAAATCTTAACTAGGTATAAGCCCGCGAATATGAAAGTAATGAATTTGTGATAACTCTCCACTCATTTGTCTTGTGCTTTATAATACTTGAAAGAAAAAAGAAAAAGAAAAAACTGGCAAACAAAAGTGAGCAATAAAAGAACCATTGCTAAACATGTCATTTGTTCGGAAGAAGTATACAAGAGAATGCTTTGCTAAATATGTCATTTCTTCCCCATACATGACCTCTCAAACCCAGTAACAAAAACTATCACACCATTCATTTTATTCCTCTCTTCTCATCACATTCTCACTTTACTATCCAAAATGAAAAACAAATTATAGAAACTTCTTCTTCTTCTTCTTTACCTTTCATCTTTCATTTTTCTCTTAAGATTTTGACTCAACCATTACTGTAACAAGACAACATCAAGCATCAACAACCTTATTGTAAATATCTTAACATATTATTTTTCATGTTTTTTGTTTTGTATATGTCTCTCTCATTTTAAAAGCTTCATTATTGTTTTCTTGCATTAAGTACACACAAAACTAAGGGGTCTTATATATGTGGATCTCTAGTTGCTTTTTTTCTCTTTTTTAACTATTAACCATGATCAAGACCTAACTATTTTTATGTCAAATGGTTTTTATGCCTTTTAATTATAACAACCGACATCGAATTTGATTGATAGGAATCTCAAGGAAAAATAATTTAAGGTTCAATTAATCAATAAAATACCTAGTATTGAAATCGAATTTACAACATAAAACTATGACTCTTCATTTGCATACCACTTGAACTTTGAGTGAACATGTTTACGAATTTTTTTTACTGCTACTTTGTGGATTTATTAAAAAAAGAAGAAGAGAGAAGTAAAATTAAATAAAATGAAAGAAAAATGAAAAAGGACCGGATGTACTTTTAAGCCAAGACCCTCACTATAAATGGAACCAGGGCCGACCCAATGTATTTTTAGGTCTAAAGCCAAATTTAAATACAGGTCTTTTAAGTGCGTTTATAGAGAATAAGACAAAATTAACAAAAAAAATTCCATAAGTTTCCTCAATCGAAAGTAATTCTATATGATGTATGTTATGTGTGTGTGCGCGCGCGTGTCCGTGTGCTTTTTGAAAATAATATAAAATAACAAAATAATATTGAAATGATACAAATATAAATTAATTTTTTACTTTTATAAATTTTAATTAACACCACTTGTCTTAATATATTTATAACAACCGGCATCAAATTCGATTGATAGGAATCTGAAAGTAAAAATAAGTTAAGGTTCAATTAACCAATAAAATACCTAGCATTGAAATCAAACTTACAACATAAAACTATGACTCTTCATTTGCATATCACTTGAACTTCAAGTGAACATGATTACGAAATTTAACGTATGAAAATGTTTTCAAAGATAAATTAATAAGGCCTAATACGAGGCCTAAGAAACTCGGGGGCCTAAAGCCCTTGCTTTAGTGGCAGCCCTTATGTCGGCCCTGTTCCCGATCAAAGTTTCCGCCCGAGTTCAAGCTCCACCGATAAAAAGAGGTAAATGTAAAAAAACCTTGTAAGTGTGATTTGAGTCTTAAGGTTTCATTGGCTATAGGGGGATTGTATAGCTCAACTTATTTGAGATAAGAAGGGTTAAAGGAGTGGTGGAGTTTGAGGTTCATAGTTCAAGTGCTAACAAAGAAAAAACACTAACATACTAACATTTGTCATTGAGAAAAATAAAAGAAAAAAAAGTCTTCATTATCTTTAATTTTGACACCTTTCCTTCGTCCTATATTTTGATATGTTTTAATCTCTAAAAACAAAAATCAGAATGAAGTTTTAATACTTGTTAAATTTAAATTTGTCAAACCATTCTTACACTTTTAAATTTTTGAACGACCTTTTGCAAAGAACCATATAAAATGTTATTTCATAAAAATATAATTCGAGCTATGTTTAAAACCTTCTAAAATATCAAATTAATATATGGACTAATTTGTCTTTCTTCTAAAAATATAAGCTATTAAACTAAGCAATCTAGTGCAAGTGGTTAATGAGTTTCACTAAAAACAAGTTGTTCAAGGGATCACGAATTCATTTCCTAAATAAAACAATCTTTCCTCACACTTTCTTTACCTCTTTACCAAATTTCAAATCATCAAAACCATTTTCCTACTAGAAGCATAGGGTTAGAATCTAAAAAAATAATATAGGCTATCATTTGAATATTATTTTTCTTAGATACTTGGGCCACAAGCAAAATGTGATGTAATACTATACTATAGTCTAAATTAAACCCCAAATAAGGAAAAAATAAATGAAAATGATAAAAAAAAAACGTGTAAATCAATCAAATAAAATAACAGCAAATATTTAGCCGAACGTTGTTAAACCGATCTCACAAACTCTCTCTCTCGAGATATTGTCTCTCTTGTTTGTGTGTTCCTGTCTCTGTCATTGTCATTGTTACATCAACCAAATCAAAACTCCAAAATTCAACCTTTCTTCATTTCACATCTTCATCACACAAAAACTCCAAAAAAATTGATTTTTTTTTTGAAAATTCAGTGAAGAAAACAATAAACTATGGAACCAGAAAGATCAAAACCACTACACAACTTTTCATTCCCATGTTTGAAATGGGGTAACCAAAGAACACTAAGATGTGTCAATGAAAACAATTCCAACAATTCAAGCAACCCATCTCTCAAAAACAATGAATCCATTGATGTTGTTCGTCAAAGAATCATGGGTGATCTCAAAATCGCTGCCAAAAAGCTTAAAGTTTCAATCTTTGAAGAAAACGGTGCTGTTAATGATGTTACCAATGTTAATGGCCATGTTGGTCATGCTAGAAATGATGTTGTTGCCAATGATGTTGTTGGGAATGGTGATTCCAATGCTGTTAGGCCTTGGAATTTGAGAACAAGAAGAGCTGCATGTAAAGCACCACTGGTACCGACGATGGCGTCGGTACCGGTGATGAAAGATGAAGGGAGGAGGTTTTTTGATGTGGGGTGTTCTTCACCTTTGATGATGAAGAAGAAGAAGATGGTGAATGAGAATGAGAAAGTTAAATTTTCTATTTCTCTTTCTAAGGAAGAGGTTGAAGAAGATTTTTGGGCTTTGGTTGGGACTAGACCACCTAGAAGGCCTAAAAAGAGATCTAGGATTGTTCAGAGACAATTGAATGTTAGTTGCTAACTGACTTTACTG
>Ga0099826_10001714_pt1 | contig 13501 bp, 10 predicted proteins | sample Mtrugardesep15_FD_76830 | JGI IMG/M metagenome (GOLD analysis project Ga0099826, IMG submission 76830) | Root nodule microbial communities of legume samples collected from California, USA - M. trunc garden sep15 | ecosystem: Host-associated > Plants > Roots > Nodule | place: USA: California... | reverse complement strand
CGACAAAGTACTGCTAAGAATATCTCAAATTGCAACCTTAATGGGAGAACTCTGATTCGTATTTTCTTTTTTGATTCCCATATTTGAAAGCACAAATATTCGAGTACTTTGTAGGCTTATGAAGGGTTCAAAGTTATTGAATTTTATTACTTCCATTAGAATTTTGCACTCCAAATTGCCAACCGGATCATATGAAAAGGGCACCAATACATGCACAAACTAACAATATGTGGGGTTAAGTTGAATCGGTCCCACTTCCACAAAGTCAATATAAAGAAAATATTCTTACAGTTGTTTTAGGAGAAAATATTCACTAAAATGTGGAGTGGGGAATTATTTTGATGAGTGTATAAAACATTACTCTTATTTTAGTATTAACTACAAAGGTGATAAGGTAAGAAATGATATCTTTTTTTTCTTCCTCCCAACAAAATATTCTCACTCTTTTATTTATAGAACAAATACATAATGGAGTTATTTACGTTTAACGTTTGTATCATATTAGATCTTTTAATTTTATTAGTTTTAAATTGAACTTTTATGTTAGTAAAAATGAACAAGTTGTCTGATGTCACTGTCATCTCTTTAACCGAGATATGGAAGTTGGATGTCTCTTATTGCCACCTCTCAAAAAAGGTCGTCAATAGGGCATGCTCAATCAGAGCATAGTTCATACTAGCAATATTCTCTACTCTACTGGCACATATGGCACTTGTGAAACATCTCTCATCTGAAGTATTCATGTTGTTGATACATGTTAGTGTGTTATGGAACTGAAAAAGTAAAATAAATTAGAAGCAATGTAAAATACGAAGATGAGTTGGATAAATAGAGTTGACCATATCATATATTACCTTTCCATGTGTGTTCAGCCACATACTCCGTATAGAATGACATAACTGATGTGCCGGATGGGCCACCGCGATATGCATATGCTTTGGCTTAGGGACATGCTCATGTTGTGGCTCGTGAAAGGTTTTGTCTTTCTCGTCTCTACGCTTCATTTGGCGCTCATGCCTAGCATAGACAACCATGGACATTCTACTACTCCTAAAGAGATTGATGTGTGCGTCCATATCTAAACGTTGACAAAATTGATAGAGAAATTAACAACTAGGGAACTCTTAACTCATTTTAGATTTTAGAAACCAAAATGATGAAAAACATATTTTAACTTCTAAAATTTGAACCAACCGAGTATAACATAAGAAGGAAAAATGAAAATCAACTAACAAAGATTTTCAGCAAATGTGTATTGGGAATGTTTAAAATATGATGGATTCAAGCAACTAAAGATGAAAAATCACACAGTTGTGAGATTTGAATTTTGGGGAGTTTGGGTGTATTTTATGTTGAAAAACAAAGATGGATAAGTGAGAGGAAGCGACTGAAACGTTTGGCGTATTAGACACTGATTGAGTGATCAAAACACAAAAATACTATGTTGGCTTTGGGGGGTGTTGAAGGTTGATTCTCTATGTGAGGTTGCAACTATAGAGATTTAGAGGTAGTGGATGAGGTGGAAGACGATCAATCAAATAGAAAATTGTAATGATACGAACCCGCTTGAATAAAACTATGACTATAGGAAGTTGTTCCTCTACTTCTCCATTGTCATCGATGTAAAAAACATGAGAGAGCGATGATGAAAGCATAAACAATAAAGGTGGAAATGAGAAAGATGCACATTGAAATGGATGAGAAACATGAAAAAAAATCTAATGGAAGCACGTTGAAACAATTAAGTAACGTTATGCGCACGTATAATTATGGTGACACATATACCCTAGTGGAGATGGTTAGAAAAAGAAAACAAGGATAAAAAAGTTTGATCAACCGTTATAAAAGGTGTCTTATGTTGGGTCACAAAGGGAGGATTTTGGGGGACCTCCGACATCATGGTTAGAGCAACAACATAAGTGAGAGAGACACCACACTTTTACCCAAAACCTTAAGGCAATGAGTTTATGAGTCTTCTCACATATAAAGTGCTCTGACCATGATGACGCTGGTCCCCCAAAATCCTCCCGTTGTGACCCAAAAGTCGTATCAGAGCTCGGTTCTACAAAGGGTACGACCAACTCCTTGGGTCTAAAGTCTTCCTGACAAGGTGTTTAGGCAGCCGGTTCCGTTGCAAAGAAAGCAACAACGACAGTACACACAAGTAATTGTGGATGAAAGAGCTTCCACTTAAGGGAGGGGGAAATGATGAATTGATCGACTCACACCTGAGGGGGAGTTTTGTGTGCAACTGTGAGTTATATGTCCCACATCAGATAGAAAAGTGGAGGTCGAATAGTTTATAAGTGAGATGATCCATAAACTCATTGCCTTAAGGTTTTTGATAAGAGTGTGACGTCTCTCTTACTTGTGTAGTTGTTTTGGACTTGAAGTGGGAGGTCTCTAAGCTTCCCTCGTGACCCAATATCTTCCATACAACTTGTTCAATCTCAATGCTCTAAAGATAGTTAAACGGAGACAAGGAGGCTAAAAATGCATATCTATATGACTTTGGAAATCCTAGTTTCTCATTTCACTGTAAAATAGTGCATTAGAACTTTTTTTTTTGTCGTCCCGATTTTGAAAATTACAACGAAACACAATTAAAACATTGATCCCAAATAGAAATGAACTTTCTACCATAAAATAGTGATTATAAATCAGAGTCATTCGATTTTGATCTAATAGTTTATAATATTTTATCTTATTTATCAAACTTTAAATTTGATTCCTCCGATTTTAATCAAAATACTCTTAATATGCACTATCTAAAAATGCAGGATTATCCAAGTCCATCCTAAACATACCTTTACTCTGCCAAGAAGATAATATCAGGGCATACCTTTTCGTTATTCGATTGATTAATAATCATAATTGCTAGTATCATGCTATGTCTATCACCATGTAAATCATGTCTTCATAACATGCCTAAGACATACAATTATATGATTTTGAAAGAAGTCGCCGCAATAGTGCAATTCCACTTTCATGCTCTCACTTCTAATGTTTTTTTTAAGAGACAGTTGAATATGCTAACTGCTAACTAACATTCAATTTTCAATTGATTCTAATGGCGCCATATACTAATTGAAAATTATGAAAAAAGAAAACAATTGATTGTAGATGCCAAATTATGCATACAAGTAGGAAAATGGCCTACCACGCTTGTTAATTAAGATGTATGATAGCACATGCTACACTAATTAATCAATGTTATAACATAAATATATTTTAACACCCGTAGTGGCCATCACAAAGGCCAATAGTTTGCTCAAATAATACTACAATCCAATTGGATATCATATATTCATATATCTACACCATCTTTTTGTACCATTTGTATGAAGGTATATTGAAAAGTATAAATTAATTTCATTAATAATTTTTTTTTTACAAAAAATCAATTTCATTAAGACAGATACTACTCACACCCCAAAAAACCCCTGTTACATTCTAGAATGACCAATATACCCTTTAATTGAAATAATTTTTTTATTTAATCCAAAACCCTTTCATCACATGTCTCGCTTAATCATTCAAACCCCATAAACTTAGTTCACATATTCATCATTCAAACCCCAGAATCTTAATTCATGTATTCATCATCCTGAAACACTCACACCATTTTTGAAAACCATCGTTATTTTCACGTATTCATCTCTCAAACCTTGACAAATTCAAAAAGAAAGACTTACACACGGTTTCTAAACGCCTTCATCTCCTCGTCTTTTTCCACTCGTGTACTCTTCAATAACATCCAATCACATAAGATAGAAAAATTGATAAATTTGTAACATTGATTGAAACGTATGATAGAAAAATGTGAAAGTGAGAGAAAGAACGACATATATCACTCATTGAATATAAGTTGTACATCATAAGCCACTCATTGAACATGAGTTGTACATCGACGAATATCATTCCTCACCTTGTCAATATATTCAGGTGTTTTCAACTGTAGATCAAGAAACTTTTTGTACTGACATAAAGTAATTTTATGTATGTAATATCTCATTAAAAATTCCTACTATTTTTTTTATGTCATTTTATATTTCTAAATTAATTCAACCGTTAATTTTACGAAAAACTAATATTTAATCAACCATCTTATCCACTATTAGCTATAAACTAACTTATGAGTCATCTACTATAAATTCATCTGCTGTAAGTTACACTTATAAGATATCCGCCGTTTTTGACCAAACTTAACCCTAATTCATGCCTGGTGTCTTATCACCTCCACCTCTAAGGCTTCAATATGCCGCTTCCAAGACATTGATTGGCACACTTGAGCATATATGCAGGTAATTTTGAGAAAGGTAAAACCAAATTGCTGAAAGACAATAATCAAAACCAAGACATAGATGTGCCGCCCCATTTTATTCCTTTTGGTTTGCCTTTTGTATTATCGATTTGGATTTACCCTTTTCTTTCTTGAAAGTAGTAGAGAACAATGATAACATATCTCCATTATATATTTATTTACTATTTATGTAGGTGACCTATACTTTTTTTTTACTAGATTGGAGGAAACCTATAGCTACATGATATAAATTGATAACATCAATGAATTAACTAATTTATACATCCCCTCATCATATGTTTAACGGCCACGGTTATTTTAAATCATTGAGCATTTTGTTTGTCTTCAAGGTTGATACCGTACACGTGTCTTATATCCTTTATATAGGTAGTTATCATAAGACGTGGGGCTCGTCAAAATAGTAAATAAATAGGCAATTTCTACGATATATTCAAAAAAATTAAGTGTATCAATACACCTATATATTAATTAAATAGTTTAATGAATTATTTTTTAAAAAATAAATATATTTTTTATCAGTTACAGTTATAATAACTATATTATATTTCTCAAAAGTGTCAGTAAATCAAAATTTAACTTCTTTTTTTAATTTTTATTACTTATAATAGTTAATATTAATTATTATTTTGATAAAATATTAAAAAATTAGTTAGATTCTTATAAAGAATAGAATAATATTTTTTCTTATGAAATAATATTTTCTAAAATATGAAAGTCGACAAATATCTCTTTATTATCTAAAAATTATCGTTAACATATTAATTTATGCAATAGGTGTACCGGTACACCTTAATTTAATGGTGTACTGTAGAAACTCCGAAATAAATAAGCTTATAAAATGTGATAAAATGATAGAGAATATTGAAAAATTTATTTTCATTATTATGAACGAACACAAATCAACTTCTACTACAATTTTATAAAAATAGTAACACTTAATTATTCTTATTTTAACATTAAACAAAGGGACATGTTATCAAAATTAAATGTCACTAATGATCCTACAAACTTCAACATTAGGGTCTTGAGTAAGTCAAATAGAAGCCTCCTCCTTTTCTTGCAGTAGGACTTTATATTACGTTCAAATTAAGGGGTCCATCACCTTTCTTAATATAGGAAAATTTTGTTGGGAAAGTTTGGTTACCAGCTCCTTTTTCTGACCAATAAAAATAATTAATATCCTTTGACTCTATGCATGATATTTTACCATTCTGAGTGAGTCAGACAAATATTATCTATTATTTAGGGTTCTATTTGAGGCAGTGTGCTAATTATTTAGAGCACATGTAGCCATGCTGAAAAAATAGATTTGATAACTACATATTTTGTTTGGTTTTATTTGATTTGTCAAAAAAGACATGCTCACAAATCAATGCTCTTAATTAATTACATATTGTATTTTATTTCGTTTTTACTTTCTTGTGACAATGTTAGCTATCATTATTATTTTTAAAGTCACTATTTTGTTTGTGAAGGAAAAAAAGTCACAATGTTGGTTCTTTCTATATGATATATTGAGCTACTATTGGAGTCTAACAAAAGTGGTTGATGTGCAATGTGTATATGTTCTAAATTTTAGAATATCAAATTTGATTTCCACTTATAAAAAAAATGATGTATTGAGTTGAAATACTATATTTGTAAATTCCTTTTTAATATATTGAGTTGAACCTACTCACAATATTTTCTCTCTCCAAAAACATAGGGGTAGGTGTATTAACTGACTAAGTGAAATTCAATAACTTAATAAATTGTCAAATTTAACCAAATGACCTTTTTTGATTAAACTTTTTGAAATAGAAAATGAAAGTAATTCCAAGGGAGACAGAATATAAGGGAATATAGAGACAACGGCGAGTTGATTTTTTCAACGGCAAACTTTAAACTAGCAAACAAAAATTCTCTCGAAGTTCCAAGTATAAGTTAGAAGCATCCTACCTAATTACAATTTTTTATTATAGATTAATATCATTAACTTTTTAATGATGAAACTACTAAGAAACTTCAATTTAACTAGGTGACTATAGTCATCTTTTCACACAGTTGCGGGTATTGTTTGCCCATGGTAGTAATCATTTGTATTATATTTGGAATGGAGTTCGAATCCTTGCCACCTCTTATCACCATGCTCATTAACTTACTTATTTCGGTCATTAAGTCATCTTTATATTCCCTATATATTTTTGTTTCTGCTTGTTGAAATGATCGAAATATTTTCATTTGTGTTTAAGATTTTTGGTTCAAATTAGCAGTAAAAACGTAACAACATTAAAATTCTCGAGTAAATTGATCCTATTGTGATTCAATTTGACTCAAGTTGTCAGCTACGAAGCACGGACACCTCTAAGATTAGGTGTGTCGCGGTGTCCGACACGTGTCGGTGTCCGACACTTTTATGACACTCGTACGACACATGTCGAACCGGTGTCCTAAATAATTGTTTTTTCTTTACTTCGACACTCCTATGATCGATGTCTGACACCTATATAACATTCATACGAGCTGTGTCAGACAACTCAGACAAATATCTAAAACAATTTTTTTTCTCTCTTGCTTCCGGACACCATGGATACAAGAGTTACATGTGTTTGGAGAAATGTTGATCAATTAGGGGTTATAGACATTATAGTTGATTATATAATTTTTAGTTTTTTCGATAGTAGATGAATAAATAAAGGTCAAATAATATGATATCTCGTTGTAGAACTTTTTCTAATGAAATAAATTGCTTAAGTTAGATGTTTATATATGTATTTTAATTTTTATTTTAGACCATCTTTAAATAAATTAACATATATGTAGCCGTGTCGGTGTCCTATATTTTTTACATTAACGGTGTCGGCGTATCCGTATCAATGTCATATCAGGTGCCCGTGTCGAAGTCCATGCTTCATAGGTTGTCGGTGCGGATATACACATAGTTTACAAAAAATTAGCCATCTTCTTTTAAAAAGACTTGTACCTCTAAATTAATGGCAAACAAAATTGGAACAAAAAGGTTCAAATTTTGCCTGTTAATGTGCATAACATGATAGTGGATACCTTTTTTTGCTTTCACACTGGTTTCCGACCCATCAATGGTGGACGATTAATCCGGCTCATACGTAGATGCATGCGTACTGGTCAAGTGTTATTTTCCTTGAAAATCAAACCCGGTATTCCTCGGGTACGTCTTTGAAAGGAGCTCCTTGCCACTGGAACTCAAGCACCTTAGTTAACATGATAGTGGATACTTTAAAAAGACATGTTCAACATAAACCTTTTAAATCCTTTGTTTCTTCATATCTTTCGTTAATGCACCATAACATAGTTTCACTTATTAAGGGATCTCTACTTTATTAAATAATTACATTGTATGGTGAGAGATGCTTCATTCTAAACCGCTAATGGTTAAAACAATTTAGCTACCATACAAAAATGATTATCAGAAAGATATCAAAAGATCCTATAAGTAGACTCTGCCTGGATTTATCACAACCCTTCAATATCTCAGGAGACTTCTATTCTATCCCTTCAATTTTCTAGCTAGTTTTACTATTTATGCAAAATAATTATTTTTGAAAGTGAAATTTGGAAATATCATTTGACTATAATCAACCTATTTATGTTAAATGTCACGTCCAAATAATTATTCAATGTTGTTAATTAATTCTATGGTTGAAAGGGATCACTGTTTTTTACGGTCACTTTCTTATATATTATTGCTCAATAACATACTAACATGGTAGTGAAAGTAGCTGAAAAAGCAAATCAACTAACGTGAATAAGACTTGTTGTCTCATAAATTTGATTTCTACTTTTCTTGTTCCCGCTTTTACTGCTCAGTTTTGCTTCCCCGCGCTAGACCTCTTTTTCATTTTTACCAAATTATATTTAATTCGGTATCCGATCAAAGTATCGACTAATTCAAGCAATCAAATTCCACTGTCCGTTTGTCGGAGTCCCATTTAAAACCAGAGCAAATTTCGGTTTGGATTAACCCATCAAAATTGGCATTGTGAGAAAATTAAACTTAAACCTTAAGATGAGCACACTCCAAAATTTAAAATCAAACCAAACCACCGAACCAACGAGTGAATTATTTTTTACCAAATTAATTAAAAACACTAAATGTAAGAGTTGATGTTCGAACCCAAAAACTCACTTATTCAATTTTAGGGTGAATTTCTCTAACCGTTAGACTATTTAACCCAGAAAAAAAAACACTATTGTACCGACCCATTATAATGTGAATTATTTATACAATTATAAGAAAATACACACAAAATGTTTTTTTTTTTTTAAAATTTTTTTTAATACATTGAAATATTATAAGGATTTCGTCTCATATATTATATAACCAAAATAACCGTTTTCAAACATAAAAGTTACAAAGACTGATTCAAAATAGATAAAGAGCACAGTGTACTAGGATTTATTTAAGGCTTTTATGCTTTTATGAGCACTTGTTCTCAAATTCCTAGTAAGAAAGCAAACCACAGGGCCAACAGTGGCTTAGACTAGTTCTTATAAAAGACCTTGTACCTCCACCCAAATTCTCCTAACTCATTTTCCTTTTCCTTCTCTCCCACTCACACTCTCTCTTTCCCTTCCCTCCATTCTTTCAAAAAAGCTAATATTTACATAAAGTTCCATCTTCATAGTTGAAAACATGGACACTCAATCTAACTCTCTTCTTAATTGGGCTTACTTCTGCCAAGGAAAGGTACCTATAATCTTCAACCTTCAACTATTTCCATCTATGTAGCAATGAGCTCCTCTGATTAGGCGTGTCCTGGTGTTCGACACTCGTCGGTGTCAGACACCGACACAACACTGACATAATATAATTACACTGAATTATGTCATGTCTGTGTGTGGGTGCTTCCTAGTTTTCCATTTATAATGCTTGCTTACATTTTTTAGTAAATATATAGTCTATGCAATGAGGACTAATAATGATTCTTAATTGTTATGCAGTCAATGGAGGATTTGAGACAATCACTTCTATACACAACTTTAGAGCTTGAACAAACAAGAGTAGCAGCACAAGAAGAACTCACAAAAAAAGATGAACAACTAATGAACCTTAAAGATCTAATCAACAACATCATTAGAGAAAGAGATGAAGCACAAGACAAATGTCAAAGACTTCTCTTGGAAAAGCTAGTTTTCCATCAACAACAACAACAACAACAACAAAATGCTCCGCTTTCCGGAGTTTCAAGCATTGAAGATGAACAAGTTACAAGAAAAGGAATTGACTCAAACAATGGTTTTTCTTTGTCTTCATCAGATTGTGAAGAAAGCATTGTTTCTTCACCAGTTATTGATCAATCAATGATTGAAGTACTAACACCAAATAGACCACTACCTGAAAAAGGTAAACTTTTGCAGGCAGTGATGAAAGCTGGTCCTCTTCTTCAAACTCTTCTTCTTGCAGGACCACTTCCTCAATGGAAACACCCTCCTCCACCTCTTGAGTCTTTTGAGATCCCACCTGTCTCTATACCTAGGATCCTCCATCAAGATTCAATTTTTAGTAGCAATATTGATACTACTAATGCTAATTCTCACTGTGGAAGAGTAAATAGGAAAAGGGTATTTTTTGATGACTCTGATTCTCCTAATGAGAATAAGTACCAAAGGGTTCTACTTCACTGATTTCTACTTGGTCAGATTTATCTAAGTAGTTTTTACTTTAGTAAATATTTGGATTTACAGCGAGTTTGAGAAAATTACGTTGAATTACTGTGATTTTGACTAAAGTTACAGTTTGAAATTTAGCAAAGTCACAGATTCATCGTAATATTGTCGGACTAACTGTGATTCCAAATATTTTCAAGATAATAGGATTTTAAGGTTAGTGGACTGATGTGATTTAGCATATGTATAGCGTTTTTTTTATCAGTAGGAATTGAACTCGGTACTTTGGAGTCCGGAGTTTACGACAGTCAGATATATTACACACCAACTAGTTGCGCTAGACTGAGGTGGTAGTGGTTTGTTTGTTTTAGGAGACAAAGTTATGTGGATTTAACTCATTGAAAGAAGGAGATGAAGAAGAAAAAAACAAACTTTGCTTGATTTAGGAAATTTTATGAGGAAACATTTGGGGTGAAGAATTTGTGTCCTCTTGACATTCTACTTTTGCTTTTTGATGCAAAAGAAGATTTGATTTTGTCTAAAATTATTGTGTAAGAAAGATACTGTAGTCCAGCAAGCATGTGATGATTTGAGTTTGTGTGTGTTGTGTTTGTGAGTGAGATTGATGTATAGGATCACATCATGAAGAATTAAGAGAAAATTTGGGTGTGGAGTGGTTGAATTGGGAGGTTAGTGTGACCAACAACCAAAAAGTTAAGGTCTTTGAGCTATGCTTGTTTGTTGGTTTGGGGTGGACCCAAAAGTTTAGGATCAGTATCAATTACTGGTGTGATGTATGATTATGTTATACTTTTGTTAGATAAGTTATGATTATTCAGGTCTTATCTTTTGTTTTTTTTACATCAACAGAAGATTAATCTCTCTTTCCTTTGTTGTTGCTGATTTTGTAATTTATCTAAACCAATTTTTAGGTATCTCATTCTACTCAACTTGTTTATAATTTTTAGTGTTTATTTGGTTTTGCGATGATTTATTTTTTTTAATTTGAACAAATTGATTTCGAGTTTGTTTAATATAAAGTGGTTTAGATTTAAAAATTGATTAAAAAAGAAATTTGACTTTTTGAGACTAAAAGTCAAATATAGATATAATAACATCTACAAATTTTAACTTTAAATTAGAATCGATCATGGAGAAAAAGTCAATTCTAGATTATTCAAACTTATCAAAATTGATTTTACATATTTAGAATCAATTTTATCTGATTTAAAATTGGAGGAAGATACATTTGTTCTTTCATAAATATCCAACAAATATTTCTTCCGGTTGAAGAGTAGATAATGTTAACTAAATCATGTTCAATAAAAGCATGGGAATAGGAAAGAATATAAAAAACAGGATTCCACAGACAAATGAAACATGCTACGTTATGATTAAAAAAAGTTGTCAAATTATATTATCCGAAAAAAGAGGTCATATTATATAGTTTGATTAGTACATTTCTTACCACTAAAGCAAGTGTCATGTCCCTCACTTTCCTATCTATTTATGACCATTATTTTTAGGTCCTTTTTTACCAACAGTTTTTACCGTTTTCAGTTCTAATTTGGTACCTTGGTTGGTTGCAATAATACAATGACCAACAATTTTTATGTATAAATGTTTCTTTCTTTCTCTCTGATACAGCATTGGCTCATGATGTATTTTGCAATGTACGCGTACAAAAGTATTAGTGCATCAGACACTACTGAAAAGCTAATCCATTTTATACAACTTGTGTGAATGTGTATTGCCAAGGTGATTGATAGGGTCAAGGGAAGGTAAAAGGAATAAGTCACATGGATAGTCATCTCCATAGGAGACAAGTAGAAGTTACGAGTGTATATAATAAGGCAATGGGCATGAATAATGCCTGATAGATTTTGTTTTTTGGGTAGAAATAATGCCTGCAGGATTAGTTTTTCTAAATGTTACTTCATTACCATATTTAATAATTAATAGGCTTGAGATATTGCATATCAATGTTTGAAGATATAAAAATCAACAATTATTTGACAACGTGTAAAAATACAACATCCATAACTATTGATGAGGTTACGAGAGACAAAAAACTAATTATAAAAATTAAATAGTATTTATATACAGTGTTGGACAATCAGAAAGTTGTCAACGTAACATTTCTTTAAACCGCAAGGCCCTCAAAGAAACAAGTCATTACCAACAATATCTCATAGGGCAAGTTGACAGGTCATGATGGAAAACCCTAAAATATCAGGATCCAACATATTAGACTTTGAGCAACCATATTGTTGTAAATTTAGACCTTTAATCTAAATCAACAAGAACAAAGATATGAAGCAAGTATCAAAGGCAACTTCCTTAAAAAAAGTATCAAAGGCAACCAACAACCAAATAGATCAAGCAACAATATCCAAATCTAGATCTAATTTCGCACCCTATGTGTAAAGTCATTTCCAGTTCAGTTTCATCATCTAGCAAAGCTTGTTCAACTTGTCCAACTAAGTTCATGTTACAAAGAAGCCCCAAATCAAAACCACATATCTCAGAATTAGCTTGCATGCGAGTGTTGAGTAGCAACCGATGCAATAATAGTATAACCATAACATATAGAGTTCACATACTTTTGTAACTCTACCTATTATCTTAGGATCATGTGAATTTTTCATTACCTCGTATTCAAAACTAGTGTCATAGTCTAACTCATCAAACATACTTATTGATAATAAGTTTTCCTTAAGTTTAGGAACATACTTCACATCCTACAAACGGTACTCATGATCATCAAATATCAATAAATAACCTGAATTCATACCTTAAACTTTATAAATCTCGTCGTTTCCAAGGTAAACAACTCCACTCTCTTCCAGCTCCAGAGTCTTAAAGTGTTCATTCCTCGAACACCTATGAAAGAAGTATCCAGAGTCCATGACTCAATTAACATTTGGTTCCCAATTTATCAGCATTAGCGCCTCAACATTTTAAAAAATTAATCATTTTCCCCACAATGGGTGCCACTTGTTTAGAATTTGGATTCTTTGTCTGAATCAACAAGCACAGAGACATGAAAAAAGTATAAAGGCAACCAACAACTATACAAATTATGCAACAATATCCAAATTTAGATATAATCTAGCAACTACATAAATAAAGCAACAATTGCTTGGTGAAATTTTAAGACATACACAACACACATAAGCACTGCTATGGACACTACATCTTAACGCAAAATCTCCTCAAAGATTGCACATTGCCTCTCTAAACTACAACTTCGAACACACTTTCACCCAGGGGCGGTTTTACTTCCCGGGCTTGATCGAATTTTTTTGCATATTAGGCCCAACCAAAAGCCCATTAACACACTACAAAAAATAATATTATTGGGCAAATTGTTTAAGTTCACAAACAAAACGCGCTTAACATAGGAGCTCTCTGACTCTCTCCCGCTCTGTTATCGCTCTCTGCCTCTAGACCTCTCTCATATCTCTCTTTTTTCTTCTTCAATAGCTATGGTTGTTAATCTCTTCTCTGATTGCTAATCTCTTGTCATTCACTATAAAGGTAATCTTTTCT
>Ga0099826_10001713_pt1 | contig 13504 bp, 8 predicted proteins | sample Mtrugardesep15_FD_76830 | JGI IMG/M metagenome (GOLD analysis project Ga0099826, IMG submission 76830) | Root nodule microbial communities of legume samples collected from California, USA - M. trunc garden sep15 | ecosystem: Host-associated > Plants > Roots > Nodule | place: USA: California... | reverse complement strand
TGAGAGATGAGAGGAATTAATCTCAACCCTTAGATGTGAATAAACGGCTGAGATTAAAATACTCTTGTTTTCTAATCACATGCACCCTTTTTCCTATTTGTGCTCACCCTTCGTCTTCCTTTATGATTTCATTCCAAGTCTTCACTAAATCCCTCTTCTTCTTCCACAAAGAAATTTAATTCATGGAGTTAAATAGTTGAATTTCTTCTTAAGAAAGCCTACATCTGTGTTTTCTTTTTTCATAGCAGTAACGAATCCATCTTTCCTATACAAGTTTGCTGGTGTCCTGTTTCTCGACATTGATATAACAAAGTCCAGATCTATGTATTTTTTTTATTCTGGAAACTATAGTTTTTTCTTTAAATTATTAATTGTAAATCGTTTGACAATTAGTAGGCAGTACAAGAATTCACATCACCATGGATGCAATGACAATTGGTACAACCTTTAAAATCCAACGACAGCAATTGAGCTAAATTGATATATAAATTGCAACACTCATGCACCAAGCAACAAAATTGAAGAGGTGTCGCACATTAACATATGGTTGAGCTTTATGATTGGAAATAAGATGCTTGGTAGAAGAAGACGAAGCGGTTACAAAATACAAAGAAAGAGGGATGAAGGTGCTTGGTTGTGTAGAGAAGGGACACATGAAGAGTATTAAATCTAAGCCATTAGTTTTAAATGGATGGTCATGATTTGATCCTCTCATCTCTCATTATATGTAGTCCTCTCACTTGATACATCCCCATATATATATATATATATACATATATATATATTAACAATAATGACTAAATTTTTTTACCATAATATAATAAAAAGTTAATGGCAGATTAACAGAACATTAGACTCATGATTTTTAGGAAAAGTATTTTACTATTGATATATATCCACTACCTTAATCTATCAAGTGCATTTGAAGACAAGAATATCATGCAAAAATTTAATTCATAATTTATTGATTGGGTTGAAGTTCCTACCTGCAGTAGAAAAACCCTTTTTACTGAGGCGTTAACATCATTGTGGAAGACCAATTCATCAAGTGGATTAGACGAAGCTTGAATTCCTCTAAAAGAATTAGCATTTATCTCTTTCCTAGAGAAAACTTCCATCTCGGGACACTGCCATATGTCTACTTGAATCAGAGCTGGTAACTGCAAAGTATCATTGCCTGAGTAAAAACATTCAAGGTTTGATAAAGAATCTAGATGTATCAAGTATAGCCGTTCAAATTTGATCTCTTTTGAAGTTGTTCCTTCTTGCTCCTTCTCTACTACTTGTGAAGTTGTTCCTTCTTGCTCCTTCTCTACTACTTGTGTAGTTGTTCCTTCTTTCTCCTCTACTATTTTTTTAATTGATCGACAGTCCTTGACTACGATCTCCCCAAGGTTCTTTAACATTGTTGCCATTGAAGATGTGAATAAGTACTCTAATTGATGACATTCTTCAACACGCAAATGTGTTAGACAGGAGAAAGACACTACAGAAGGAAAATGGAATAATTTTGTCAAATCAAGACAATGAATAACATTTAAACAGCGGAGCTTTTCATAGACTGTTTTTGGCAATGGCTCCTCTAAACCAATGCATTGGAGCTTAGACACACTATGCAGTGTCAATATTTTCAACTGTTCAAGAATCTCTTGTTCACTGATATAGGAATTTTGAGCCTGCTGGAGTATCCTGGGGTTACTGCACCTCACTATGGCCATGCCTTGCAAATTTGGTGCCTTCTCAAGGATATCAAAGGGAAAAGCATAATTCTCATTATCATCCACATCAAACAACATTAGAATTGCTCTTAAACACAAAAATTTGATGTGTTCCGAAAATTGTCGCAACTTTGATATTAACCCTGACATATGTTTCGCATCAACAAATAACTCCTCCAGGGTAAAAATGGCCTGAAAATGGCAAATAAAACCAGAAAAAAGGGCTCTGAGTTAAATGGAAAGAAAAGTACGGAAAAAAAAAACTTAAAAAGTTGGAGATTGAATATTCTACATTTCTTACCTTGAGATCTGAGAAAAGTGGTTGTCTATTGACTGAATTACTGCTACTTTCACCCACATCCTCCATACAAGCCCTTTGAAATAACTCCAACTTAGGACAGTCTATCACCGATAACTCATGTAATTCGCATTCCACAGTGAATATTAAAGGGTAAAAGTAAGTAAGTTCTGGCAAGTCCAAAAGAGACAATGAGGTTAGACAAGGGAGCTCAAACTTTTCTGTTTCAGCTACAAGTACATCTTCCTTTCCAATAATTTCAAGCAAATTATTACAAGCACCTATTTCCAGAGTCTCAAGCTTTTCAAGAGTTCTGGCTAGAGCCACCGGAAATAGTGTTTGCAGGCTTTCACAATTACTAACAGAAACTTGTTGCAGATTTTGAAATCTGCGATTTCCTTGATAATTCTTCTCCCACACATGCTTCAGCTCTGATAGCCCTTCTAAAGTCAAATTCTTCAGTTGGGATGGAATTGCCTCGGTTCCTTTCTCTAATTTCTTTCCAAAGATTATCTCTACTTTGTTACAACCCCGTACTTTCAAATCTTTTAAGCTCTTTAAGCAAAGAAGAATATTATATGGAATTGCACATGAGAGATTTTCACAGTTTTCCAACTTCAAAGTTTTCAAACTGTGAAACCAACTTCTTTTCAGACAACCATCAGCACGATTCCAGTCTTCTTGTAGATCGCGATGTTCTGAAAGATTCATTTCCTCCATGCCTTCAAAAAACTTCTGTAAAAGTTGTAAATAAATTTATCATTAGATATATCATGTTGTGACGATGCTTACTCTCCCTGCAAACATCATTACATTGTTATTTGTTATTTCTATTAGCATCGTTAAATAGGAAAGAAAAGTTCAGCAAGTAATAAAGTGAGTTGATGTTGCGCTTTGTGAATCAGAATTGTTATACATTTCAGTGACCAAAATAAAATAAAATAATTATAGGGACTAAAACAAAAAATTGATGTATTTCCAGAGACAAATAAGATATTTAAACCTTGCGATATATTGATAAACGTTCAAATCATCTCAATTCTTTTACATACATGAAGAATGAAGATAATATATAGAAAATTATCAAGCAATGTAAGTATAGAAGTTTAACACTATGTGCCAATTAACACTGCATCAAATGTATATATACATATACACATACTTACATATATTAAAAATCCAACAAAAATGGACGGGGATAGAAAAGTGGAAGTAAGTGAAATAGAAAAAATAAACTTTTTAATCAGAATACATATCCAACACTGACAAATTTGTTTGAAAACAAAATTTTGTTCAAAAATGGCATGCTTATGTCATTTCATTTTGTTTCTCTCTTTTTATTACCTAGTACTAGTAGCTAGCAATCCAAGAAAATATTTACCCAAAAAGAATAATTAATTTCCTTTAAAATAAGTATAAAAAGGGAGAACAAACAACAAAATGGAAAATGAAATTTAGTAAAAAACTGCATATGAACATACCTTTTCCTGGTATATTTCTTGTATTGTTGTATTTAAATCTTCTTTCCAGTAGCCTATCTTCTTCTCCTTTTCATGAACAACAAATATTATTCGTAAAAGTGGAGTGCTCTTGAGATTTTCAGAAAAGTTCTTCATTTTTGGGCATGCACTCACAACTAGTTTCTCCAAAGATGGAAACTCGAACACACAACTCTTAGAGAAACAATTGAGTTTTTTCAACGACACAAGTTCTATAACTTTCAATTGTCTGAAAACAATGTCAACTTTCCCTGCATTTTCATATTCATTTTCTTCAGTTTTGTCAACTTCCCCTGTATTATCATTTTCGACAATTTCCTCCATAGATTCACATTTGAATACCTTTATGCTTTTGAGTTGAACCAAGCTTTTAGCAGCCGATAGTGGCATTAATTTTTGTATTCCATCACAATTTACCACTTCTAGATTTGTCAAGTGCGCGAGAGTTACTGAAGAAGGCATTATATTGACTAAACCAGGACAATTCCTTAAAATCAATAACTCTATCCTTTCAAGAACTACGTCTCCTTCAAATCCTATTGTCTCAAGATCAGGCAATTCTGTTAACTTCAAGCTTTTCAGCTTCGGAACTACCCCCAAGTTTTTTATTTCAGGAGCCATTAGGAGAGGCATTGTATCTATAAAGGAACTCCTATTCAATGATAGGCTTGTCAGATTAGGATTTCTATGAAGGAAAGAATAGAGAATCTCACAATTCGTTAATCTAGATAAGCAAAGCTCTTCTAAGTTGTCCTGTCGATGGTTACCCTCCCCCAAGTAACTGCTAGATGACTTCGCATGCCATGATTCAATTCGCATGGACTTCAACTTATTGATTACCTGTAAGAAATAAATCATGAAAAAAGAGTATATGAAATAAAAGTAAATAGACAAAAACACATTTATCAAGAGGTAACTTGAGATGAAGAATTGTCACATTATTTCAATTCTCAAGACAACTATGTGTGTGTGTACAAGTCTGGCTAAACCTTAATAATGACGTGAGAAAATATAGTATCCAAATAACATTTCAGGTCATTAAGAATATTTTTCCTTTTCAATAATTTTGCTCTATTTTACAATTAAGTAGAAAAATTTCTTAGAAGAGTGTAAAAGCTAACTGGTACCTCTTCAGAAAAGAGGGTTGAACTTGTTTGTGCATCTGTGGTTTCTTTTCTGAACGGTTCCAGTCTATCACAAAGGTCAATAGACAGGTCATTCAGTATTGGACAATTGAATTCATAATCTCCTGGACAGAAGCACGTAAGCATTGGTAGTTCCGAAAATTTGATAGTGGTTAGTTTGGGAAAATCAAACGATATGTCTCTCTTGGTACCTTCTCTCTTGGCAACAATTTCCCTCAACTGATAGCAATCCCATATTACAAGATTCTCAAGACTGTGAAAGCACCTAGCTACAGAAACTGGAAATATATTTTCTAAGCTTTGACAGTCACGAACCCATAACTTCTGCAGACTTTTCAATTCAAGAATTACATTCTGATCTTTTCCCCATTTCCATACATGCTCCAGTTTTGGGAGTGTTTCTAAATAAACATCTTTCAAGTTTGTTACTTCCCTACTATGTCGTTTTTTAACATCTAGTTCAAATACTGCTTTAAGAGATTTACAATTTGTAACCCTCAAGTTGCATAGATGCTGAAACATTCCCTCCACGTAACAAGGAAAAACGACAACAAATTTGTCACACTCCTCAATGATCAAAGTATCCAGTTTGCCAAAGGAATTTGAAGAGAGTTCAGAATTCCATATCTCCACCAAAATCTTCATACTACTTAGTTTGATAGTCTTCAAATTTGGAAAGATGTTGCCCTGCTTTGGTTCAAATACCCATAAGTTAATTAACTTAGATGTTAAACATAAAGAAAATAAAATGAATACAGAGCACGTGGAAAAGATTTCTGGTGAAATCAATGAACAGCAAAAAAAAAACAAAGACCAGTACAACTTTTATAAACTGTACACAAACAGAAATCAGTCATAGTAATTTTGAATATTACAATAGTACGTCACGTTCTTAAATTTTAATCTTATTCATTGAAGAGACTGACAATGCACTCTTATGTCTTTGATACATCACATGACCATGGTATCTAGATGCCCACATTTATTTAGTATGCTGATTTGTGTTTGAATACGAGGTCAAGTCAGGGGAAAACAGTAAGGTTGCTGCTTTGTGACCTGGAGGTTATGTGTCCAAACCTTAGAAACAACCTATCCACTAGTGGGGGTAAGGGTGCTTAAATCTACCATCGCAAAACCCTACTTGGTGGGAGCCTTGTTCACCCACTGTTTTATTTTCAAATATTTTAAAATTCATAATGGATAGAGATTTCTTTTTATTTTATTTATTTGGTACATCAAGATGGTATGCAAAAACATCACTATATGAACAGAGATCCTAACTATGTTGACACCACAAAACCTATCAACCATCTGCAGCACAAAAAAATATGTTATAAAAGAGAAGAAGAAACAACTATGGACGGACAAGGACCAAATCCCATAAGAGAAATCAACGGAACCTATATTTAGGAAGATTAAACCTATTCCAGTAAAATTCACCCAGAGATTAAATGGGACATTAGTTCCATATTAAAGTGAAGCCATACTAAAGTATCTATAGAAATCCAATCCAACAAACCAACGTACCTCAGGATAACTATCTTTCTCTTGGGAAAAGATGTGTCTCATCTTCACACATTCACTTATGAAAAGGCTTTGAAGATTCAGTAAACTCTCAGCCATTGAAAACGATATTAAATATGTTAAATTTGTACAGTCGTTCACATCCAAGTGTATTAAATTCTGAAAACAGGATGTCAGCAAAGGTGGATGACTCCATAATTTGTCAATTTGGATTGAGGACAAAACCAGCCTTTCTAACTTGGAAACTTCAACCTGCCAGGTGACACACATGCTTAGTGTTATCCCAAAAAAAATAAAGACATGACTTTCACTTTGCCAAATTAATATTTGCTAGAGAAAAGATATTTTAAAATAAAAATAACACCTTAAAAACTCCTTCCTTTTGGTTTTAACAAATAAATTTTGAAGAGAGTTTGAAATGTAAATGATAAACGAAGCAGCAATACTACTTTAAACCATTAACCCACCTTATTATGGAATAGTTCCGTTCCTTCTGTAGCTTCTCCTTCTGTTGAAGGACTAGGATAGAATCTATTTAGTTCAGGTAAAGAAAGTAGAGTCAAAGAGCGTAATTTAGGAAACTTCAGAAGTTCAGTGTTACTCTGATCTTCCACAAGCACAATCTCCTTCAGAGCATAACATTCAGAAACTTCGATAGTTTCAAGAACAGTTAAGAGACTAATCATAGAAAATGAGAAGACATTGCTCAGTCTACCACAATGATTAATCTTGATGACTTTCAATTTACCAAAAGAGGGTGCTGAAAGTTTGCAGGAGCATATTTCACCCATGTTCTCGAGATTATACAAATGCAATGACTCCAATTTAGGAAAAGCCTTCTCCATATGCTGCCTATGCTGCCTGTCCTTTGGATTGGCAAGAGATTCAATGTTGGAATTATTGACAATCAACAAATGTTTCAGATATGGAAATCCTTTCAAATTCAATCTGTAAAAAATATCATCCACGCCTTCGAGATCTTCCAATAACAAATGTTCAACTCTTTCAAACAACATCTTGATACCCGTTTGAGAATGAATGGCGAAGTCTTTTTTTATCTGTATAGCTAAAAATCTTGATGTTTCATACTTCTCCGGCATCTTGAAATTCATCTCTGAATCTGAAGTGGGACCTCGAATAACAATCTTATAACTATGTAACTTGTCAAAGAACAAGTTCTTTGGCAAATAGGAAGCATTTCGGATTTCCATGTCTAGAGTTGTCAACCGATTCAGGCATCTTAACTCGGAAAGACAAGCAATTCCACTGGTGTATGTTTGTCCTTCAACTCCCCATTGAATGAAAGTATTTCTCATATACAACTCTTCCAAATCAGTCAAACTTGAGAATATATTGGATGGAACTTCTGTAAGTTTGGAGCAATTACTTATGTCAAAACTTTGCAGTTTTTTCAATTGATTCAGTTTAACAGGCAATTTTTCAATATCAGAACCTGAAAAACTAAGAATTCTTAACTTCTTCAACTCACCTATGATAGATAACTCCTTATCTAGATTACATTGCTCCAAAGAAAGCATTCTGAGTTCTGATAGGGATGCGATTGATGAATCTGAGGGTGAAATGTGAATGCCAGTCAACATTAGCACTCTGAGTTCTTTCATTCCTTTGAAAAAATTAGTTGGTATTTCCAGACGTGAATCAATATTGTTACATTGGAAGACTCTAAGTCTCGGGTAGTTTATACTTTCTGGAAACCCCTCCATGATATGACAATGATACAAAGAAATAGTAGCATACCCATCAAGCGTATCTGGCCATTCATCTATTTTCCACTTTGTCATTGTAAATGCATGCTTCTCCTTGGAGGCTATTGACAAAGCTGCACGCCGAACAATATCTTGCATGGTGAAATGATCACTTGAATGGCTGTCAGTCAGCAAACCAGCAACTTTTAGCTTTCCAACCAGCACATAAACTCTATCCCGGACTTCCTTTACTGTGTGAATTCTTTGAAGAAAACCCAGACCAATGCAGTATTTCACCAACTCCACAATCAATGCATCAGGACCCATGTACGCACAAACTAAGAATATATTCTTGAGCTCTTCATCTTCTAAAAGATTGTAACTCAACTTGGTAGAAAACTCAGATGTTCCGGTTAACGTCCCCCTTTCAAGCTGTCGATGAACATCTTCCCATACCGAGCGGCTCTGATTCTTTAATGCCCGTGCAGTTGTGACTATTGACATTGGCAACCCGTTACATTTGTTGGCGATTTGAGAGGCTAGTTTTTCTAATTCAGAATTTCTGTCAATTACTCCAGACATTTTCTTGAAAAGTGACTCTGCTTCCTTTTCCTTTAAGACATCCATGAAGTAGATAGAATCTATCTTCCCTTCCATTTGATTTAATAACACTTGTTTGCTTTCAGAAATCAGTAAAACCTTGCACCCTTTGTAATAACTGAGAGTTTCCTCTGGTTTTTCCACACTGGATGCACTAGGGAGTTTTTTGGATTTCATCATACTGAGCTCAGGAGGGGCTATTCCTTCATTGACATTCCCAAATGGAATTTTCTTCATTGCTTTCGTCCTACTATGCTCCCCATTTTGTTTGCCACTCACAAGCGGAATCCCAAGCATTTTCAAGTCCAATGTTGCCCAAAGATCATCTAAAATGATAAGTATGCTCTCCTTTTCATTCTTCAATCTTTTAAGTATTCGAGCAGCTCTTGCAATGTCGCTTTCCTCATCCAATTTCATCCCCAATGTGTCAGCAATTTGCCCTTGAATTTTTCTTATGTCAGGATTTCTTGTTACATTTGCCATAGCCACTACATCAAACAATTTAGCCACTTCTGATACTTCTGCCACTTCCCGAGCAATCTCTTTGACCAATGTGGTCTTACCCACACCACTTTGCCCGTGAAGACCAATCATTCTAACATTTGGGCTTTTGAATGATCCGTTGATCTTTTCAATAGTTTTCTCTCTTGATGAAAACCTTTCATAACTAATGTTATCAAAAAAGTCAGCCATGGAGACTGGACCAAGCCAATAAGAAACACCATCATGATTCGCTGTTTCTTGTAGTCTGTTAACCTCCCCTAAAATATTAAGTGCTTTTTTACTTAGATGCAACCTTATCCCTGATCTAGGAAGGCAACCACTTTGCCAGTCAAATGCGGCAAATTCATGATCTTTGTCTTGAATGAACTTCTCATATTTTGAAATTGTTTCATTCACATCTTTTATCCATTTTTCAATCTCCTTAGGAATTCCTCTATCGTATCGATTCTCTTCCTCATTAACTTTATGTTGAACTGCATATCTCGCTTTCTTGAGATTATGAATTCCATGTTTTAGCTTCACAACTCTTTCACCATACAACTTCAAGTGAGTCAGGAACTGTCTTTCTAGCCACGCTTTTACACGAGGTGATGACACTGACTGATAGAAATAAGTTACACAATTCATGCTTCATCCTTAACTACATCTTCTGCATGGATGCAAACAGTAGAAAATGTTAATTATAATTTACAAGAAAACAACACGAGTAAATGAGAATAGCAAATTATGTCCCGTTAATGAATTGATTAGTCTAAGAACAGTGGGAGGCATTAATAGAGATAGTATAGAGTAAGCTCAGCTAACTACAAGTTAGTGAGCTTTTAGATTGAGATAAGTTGTACAGCTGTTGAAAGCTCATTGGTTCTAGCTAGATTCTATATATATAGCTTTACCAAAAGTCTCTGTAACACTTTTGAACAGATAATACACAAAGTTATCCAAATTAACTCTCTCTCTCAGTTTATGTAGTATAGAACTCTAATAGGCATGGTTGTACATGCCACAGCAAGCCAACTAGCACAGTACTGTGGGGTTGACTAGTCTCTTTGTTATGATCAACTAGCACAATAATATACTTAATACAAATGTTAGTTACACACTCCTTTTAAACAAATTTTCCAATACACTCCTTACGGAATGCAATTCTAGCACTCTTCATACTCTTACATTGTACTATACAACTGAAGTAAAATAAATACAAAAATATAAATATATTAAAATTACTTTTAAAAAAATTTGAAAAAAAATAAAAATACTTCCTTCAATTACATATATAAGAAAAAATAAAACAAAATAAGTGCTAATTAAGAATAGTAGTACATTTACTAAGTCTCTTAGAGGATATCGAGTTTAATCTGTTCGCTTAGTGCATATGAAATTGTTGAGAGATGGATATTCATTATATAATATGATTCGTTAGTATCCTTTGGGATTATTATAGGATTACATTGCTATTTAGATTACATCTCTGATGCATATAAATAATTGTTAAAACCTTTTCATTTACAAAAGAAATATTCATTTTCAAGTTGGTATCAAGAACATGGTTTTCTTTGGGTTTAGCCATGGTCAGGCTAACCCTAGTTTTTAATACTTTACTTTGTCAGTTCTCGTAAAGGTCGCCGAAGCAGCTGTCTGAGCTGCTGCCACCACCACCAATATAGACACAGGCGCAACCACTAGAATCAGAGGGCACGGATCTAGTAACGGCTGAAGCTTCGCCACCATGATGGTTTCCACACAACGGCGCGTGAGTCACACGTCTGCTTTGTCTTTGTGTTTCACATATGCCGCTCCGTTCATTCAACTTGCCTTGTCATTCTAGTTCATTTAGGACCACCAGAAGTGTGTGGGTCCCACTTTTAAGAGGTCATCGGAAGCTTTCATTGTAACTGGTTGGTTATTCGGCAATTTTTACTGCGTTTCAGATTTGGTGGATCAACCCGTCATTTGGCATGCCACTTTGCTGTGTTTTATCTTGGTTGCTTCAAACTTGTCCTCTAACGTCATTCGAAATTATTTCTGGTTAGTAGTTTGATGGATGTCCAACATATTTCATGTGCAGACAGCTTGGCTCATGTCGTTAATTCTACAGTTGGCCTATCTCACTATGTGGGCTCGTGGATTTTAGATTCTGGTGTTTGTGACCATGTAGTTGGTAATCCCTCTCATATCTCTAACTTGTCACCACCTCAAATTCCTCACAACATTACCCTTGCTAAAGGTGCTAAGGCGCAGGTTAGTGGTATTGGTAAAGCTTCACATTTGTCATCTCAATCCTTCAATTATGTGTTACTCATATCTAGTTCTCCTTATAATTTGATTTGAATCAGTAAACTTACCAGCTTACCAGCTCCCGCAGCTTTTCTAACATATTTTCTTTATACAAAACCAAAGTACGGGAAACACGGTTGAAATGGGATCGGAATCACAAGGTCTCTATTACCTTCATCCACCATTTATGGTGTTTTAGCATTTTGGGATATCATTCATCATCGATTGGGTCATCCAAATTTAGTTAAGTTAAAGGTATTGGTTTCACATCTTTTACAATTTAATTCATTTGATTGTTAATCATGTCAACTTGGCAAACATGCCAGAGCATCTTTTTCGAGTAGTGTCAAATAAAGGTCTATGTCTCTCTTTGATATTTTCCTAGTTGTGTGCCGTATACATTAGGAAACAAATATGATGTCACTTTTATTGATAATTTCTCTAAATGCACCTCGATTACCTTGTTGAAGGATAGTTCATAATTATTTGGTATTTAGGCGTTTTGTTCTGAGATAAGACCTAATTTGGAAAAACAATTTGAATTTTGCTGAGTGACAATGCAAAACAATATATTTATACGCGCCATTCAACTCCTTCATGGTTTCTCATGGTATCATACATCACTCCAGTTGTCCATACATACCACAACAAAGTGGTGACGCAGAAAGGAAACAGTCATTTAATTAATTGATACATGTCCATGCACATTTTGAATTTTCGGGTGATGCTATTCACAATGCCTGTTAATTGATAAGGACCATATTGAGTAATGAGATTCCACACATACTCTTATTTCCTAAGGACCACTTGTACATTGTTCCTCTTTGCGTGTTCAATTCTATATGTTCTGTTCATGATCTCTCTCATGGCCGCGACAAATTGTCTGCACGAGCAATTAAATGTGTTATGGGGCTATTCTAGAGTTTAAAATGGGTATTAGTGTTATTCTCCATCTACACACCATTTTCATATTTCAGCAGATGTTACTTTCTTTAAAGATACTACATTCCTTACATCACCCCATCACATCGGGTTCTACAACAGATGTTACTACAGCCCACGTAACACTTATTCCTCTATTTGAGGCGTTTGTGTCTACTCACAATTCTCTACATTCACAAAGTTGCCCTAAGTTATGTCGTTATGTTATTACATATGAGCGTTGACGTGTTGTAGTTCCTGGGACTACTCCTATTGATCTCAGTTATTCAAATCCAAAGATTGTTGCTACTGATTTCAGTGATTCAGCTTTTGTTCCAACCCCTTCTTCTGCTATGGTCTGGCCTGAGTTTCCGGTTGACTTACATCATTGATCTGTATAAAGGTAAAAGGTCTACATCTAATCCTCATCATGTTTATAACTTTTTGAGTTATCACCAATTGTCTCCTTCCTACTTTTCTTTTGTTTTTGTTCCTTCATCTATGTTTAATCCTAAGACAGTTCATGAAACATTCTCTCATTGAGCGTGAAAACAAGCAGTGATTTATGAAATGGTAGCTTTAGACTCTAACCACACTTGGGAGTTTTTTCCACCTCCTCGTGAAAAACCTATTGGTAGCAGGTGAGAGTTTAATGTCCAAGTGGGACCCTATGTACAAGTTAAGCGATTAAAGGCTCAATTACAAATAAAAGTCTATACTCAGGTCTATGGTCAGGATTCAGTTATACCTTCTCAACATTGCAAAGATGACATATGCCTGCCTCTTTATAGCTATAGCTGCCATGAAACGTTGTCTTATTTGAGACTTGGCTGACCCTAAACTCAGCTGTCAATGTAAGGAGTTGACCCATACCCTAGAACCTCTCTGTCCTTTCCCTCTTAATTCTCGAATGAGAAAGTTGCTCTTTAGGCATCCACCATTTGCTCTCAGGCCCCGGAATTGACAAAAATACCCCCGGCGGCAGTCTACTAGTAACCATTCTTCTTGTTTAAAAGCTAGTACCTCATAAACATTGATGGTGACATATTGTGAATCAAAGCCATAGGTAGGTTGGAAGGAAGTATTTCAAATAGGGAATTCTTAGAAAACTAACTCCAAAATGTTTGTTAGCCTAATTCCTCAAATAGATTCCACCTTAATCTAACTCACCTTATAACCTTGAAAATGTCATAAGGAGTTAATGGCAAATCAAATTGTATGAGAATGCACATTTATTTGTAATAGTCAAATAGTCATTCTCTTAATTAGCATAATTAGCTGTAAATGTACATATGACAGTTTTGACCTCATTTCT
>Ga0099826_10001712_pt1 | contig 13504 bp, 9 predicted proteins | sample Mtrugardesep15_FD_76830 | JGI IMG/M metagenome (GOLD analysis project Ga0099826, IMG submission 76830) | Root nodule microbial communities of legume samples collected from California, USA - M. trunc garden sep15 | ecosystem: Host-associated > Plants > Roots > Nodule | place: USA: California... | reverse complement strand
TCATTTGATCAACTTGTCCATCTGATAATATATTATTTTACTTATTTTGATATAGCTTTAACACTCTTGTTACTTGTTTGTGACTACCCATGTTTGTTTTGTAAATTTGTATGAGCTCTAATTTAATTACACCAGTTTTAACTGGGTATGTTCCTTGATTCCCCCCCCTCTCCTCCTCTAAATTGGTATCCAGAGTATGAAGCCAAGTGAAATCACCTTCAAAAAGGCCCTTGAACTTTTATCAGGGGATAATGTGACAACTGTTGGTCGGCACTCAAAAACTAAGAAAGCCTTGATGTGCCTGTGATTTTCTTTCAACTGATACATTTTGATGGCGAGCATTAGTTAGGACAATTTTATAAATAATTCTCAATTCTGACTAAATTTTGACGGTGGATGAAATTTTCTTTCCATATCAATTTGAATAACCATAGTGCTAGAGCTAAACTAAAGACCAACTATAGAATCAAATTGAGCAACTCAGTAGATGAGATTTGATGTCAGTATCCCCTCCAATCAGTCAAGTTCCTTTAACAGATGTCTGCCAAACGGCAATTAATGATTTCAATGACCCAGATTAAAAACTTGAAAATCAGTTTATTTTTAGCTTTTTTTTTAAAAGATAATACATGTGTTTTAAGAGAGAGAGAGAAAAACCCTTTCAGTTTTTATGAACGTGGAAGCAGTGCCGCTTACATCTCTGCCATAGCAGCCCCTTGTTGATGTCTTGTACTCAACCATTCCCAGCTACATCACCTACCTAACAACCCACCACTGTGTCGCTAAGTTGCCGGTGCTCACACTATTACAGGTTCTATTGAATCCTAAAACTGAAAAAAGAGAAAATGGAATTATACAAAATAATTACATGAGTGATGCAAGGATCTCATAGGAACATGAAGTGGCAACACAGAGGAGACATACCAGTGAGGCAGTGGTGGCATATCATCGAGCAGTGAAATGAAATGGCAGCGACCGTGAGATGGCGTTGGGAGACAAAGAGGAGTGACTGTGATATGTCGTGGCAGAGATGAAGAGAGACGAGTGGTGGAGATGACGAAGAGTGGTGGAGATGACGAGCGGATAAGGTTCTGAGTTCACTAGCGTTGTTTTAAATGAAATGGTGTTTCTGCATTTTTCAAGAAAAAAGGTAATTTTCGAAGTTTTAATCTGAGCCATTTAAATCCTTCGTTGCCATGTGGCTGACATATGTGAAAGAAACCTGACTGTATGGATGGGAAAGGAAATGGAGGGGATACAAACTCATTTGATCAACTCGTCCATCTGATAATATATTATTTTAATTATTTTGTTATAGCTTAACACTCGTGTCCATTACTTATGACTACCAATGTTTGTTTTGTAAAGTTGTATGAGCTCTAATTTAACTACATCAGTTTTAACTGGGTATTTTCCTTGACTTCCCTCCCTTTAAATTGTTATACAGGATATGAAGCCAAGTGAAATCAGCTTCGAAAAGGCCCTTAAACTTTTATTAGGTGATAAAGTGAGAACCGTTGGTCGGCCCAAAGACCCTAAGACTAAAGTTGCAGATGTTGAGGCTTTATAAGATTTTGACCTGGATAATTAGCATGAGTTCTGAGTTTTCATGAGATTAACAAGACTAATTGAATAAGCGACTAGCCAAGTTCGAAGATTATGCAACCAAGAGTTGCGACTCTCAGTCCCAGATAAGTGAGGGAAGATTCTTTTAAGGAGCCAAATGTATACCAGTAGTTGTTCATCAATTTTGTTCCATGTTCTTTTTTGTATATAGGCTGGCCAATCCGATTTATTTGATAGAAGTATAATTGTCCCTTTGTTGTACCAAATGTCGACTTAAGTTATTAAACCCTGAAAGCTGATAATTTGTTTGACCTAAGGGTTGACATTCTTTTATCCTTAATTTATATTGTAAGGATGATCAAGCGACTTGCGATAAATTATAATAAAGTAGATGAATTATCTTGTCTTTTGTCTTGTACTTTTCTTTCTATTTTTCATCCATCTTTACGCCTATGGTTTATCTTGGTCTCTTATTTATTATTTATTTCTAATTGAGTTCTTATGTTATGAACGTTATATCAACACATTCTTTCTGTTACTAGTTAGCTTATATGGTAGTAATAGATTGGTTGTCAGTTGAGTTAATACTTAAGAGGGGACGAAATAAAAACCGAAATAAGATAAGAAAACAATGGAATTATTTTAATACAAGTATCTTTTGCCTTTGCAAAAAAATAAAAAAGAAACAAAAATTGGGAGGGTTAAATTGAATAATGAATAATCTTGAAAATGATGATTTAGGGTATTTGCAAAAGGATTACTTTGGACTGTTATATGTATTATATTAAAATTAAAATACATGCAATGTTACACGGCTAGGATTCAATCCCAGATATACAAGCAGCCAGTCAGTCCCTAAAGAGACTTTGGTGTAACATGACTTAATGTTCTTAGACTAAGACTATATTGCTTTTGCAATCTAATTCGAATTTTAAAAAAATGAAAAAAATAAATAAATCAATTTACATGCACAAATTGAGTAATCATGGCATGCTATACATTACAATACACACATATCAATTAACCTAAGTAATTTACACTTCATACTTGGATGGATCTTCTCTTGACCTATCAAAGAGGGCATGATACATTTCTTGTGCCATCCCCTGAATAAGGAAGTGAAGAACTTGATTTATCACCCTACAACAACATCATCACAGTTACATTTGTTTCAACTCAATCAAGCCAACTATTAACTATTCAAACTTCAACGATCACAGAAACATGATAATTTATTTGTATAAACACATGGCTAGAAAGGGTTTGCATTTTCTAGGAAAACATGTAGTTAAAGGATCTTGATAGTTAGTTGAAGATCTGACGGCTCATATTCTAACTTCACCAAATCAAATTTAAAATACATCTTGAAATACGGGTCATCTATTTTTCATTAAATAAGATATAATATTGCACGACTATAGAGAATCCAAATCATGTTTCGATCTAGTCATTATAATTAAAAGCTCAAAAATTCATGAAGATTTGTTTGGGAGAGGGTTCTATGATGGAGATGGAGGGGGAAGATAGAGAGTTCTAGTAAATTATTCCTTTATCAAGGGAAATTTTGTTACAGACAAGTAAAACCTAATCTTTCAATTGTTTGTATCTATCTGTAGATACTGTTCTAACAAGAAAATGAGTATTGCATAGCATAAGCATACAATTAAAAAGACAAGAAAGTCTTTATTGAAGTTATTTTGATTTTATCTATGTTAACTGAAACTATGGTTATGTAATGCAAGAGAAAGAAACATACCATAGAGACTTGGCTCTGAGTAGAAGGACTTGTAAATCCACTAAAAAAATAATGTTGATCATTACTTTCAGAAAGTTTTCTTAACCTATTAAGTTCAGGCATAACCTCTTTACCAAGATCAGGTCTATCTTTCCTCCTTAACTCAGCACACCTTATAGCTAACTGAGCAAACCCCAAAGCCTCTTCAACTGGCCAATCTGTAAGTCTTGGATCCAACATCTCACTAAATGTTCCCTTCTCAATTGCTCTACCAACATGATGTGTCAATCCCATTGGTGGTCTTGCTGTCAAAATTTGCAAGAAAATTATCCCAAGTGAGTAAATATCAGATTTCACTCCCAACATTCCTGTCTGTTGGTACTCAGGATCTATGTAACAGAATGTTCCGGCAGCCGACGTCATTCGATATTGTGTCACATTGTCTGCTACTGATGGTGGTACTAGTCTTGCCAAACCAACATCACTAATCTTTGCGACGTAGTTGCGGTCAAGCAAGATGTTTGCCGGTTTAAGGTCCCTATGTACTAGTGGCTCAGGTTTTGTTTGGTGGAGGAAGAGTAAGCCTGTGCCTATTTCAGCTGCAATTTTGAACCTTAGCTGCCAAGGTAGTGGGTGAGTGTTTCCTCTACAAAATAGACAATCATCTAAACTTCCGTTTGCCATGTGCTCATAAACAAGGCAGCCGTATTCCGGACAGGCTCCTAGGAGGAGAACCATGTTGGGATGCCTTATGCAACTTAATACCTCAACCTGCAATGCAAGTATGATTTCAACAAAGTTTGTAAAGTTTATAAATAAGGATGTGTTACGACAACAACCCTAGTTAAAAAATAAACAGATACGAAGAACACAAACAGAGAACACAAGATTTGAGTTCGGCCTATTGTGTCTAGTCTCTAACTGCAGAGTGACTACAGTGATTTTCTATTAGTCAAGCTTAGAGTTACATATTACAACTTGTGTTTAAATACTACAGTCTAGTTTACAAGATTACACTTGAACTGTACCGCCCACTTATCAGTAAACCTGTGCCATACCCAACAAGATGATGCATCCATACTCCAAAAATTAAAGTTAAGTTCACTGGACATTTAAATTGAAATCAACAATAGATGCGTCTTCTATTATGTATTTTATTTGCTCTCTCTAACTTTAGAGAATTTACGTTGAACACAAAATTGATGCTGTGGTGTCGCATATATGGTTAGAGAGTTTTTATCATATGCTTACCTCTCGTTGAAACTGTGACCTTCCTTGTTGTGCATCAGGACGGAGAACTTTAACTGCGACAGGAGTATGATCTAGAAGACATTTATAAACAGGACCATAACCACCTTCTCCAATCTTAAGTGAGTCAGTGAAAAAATTCGTCGCAGCTTCAATCTCCTCAATTGCATACCTTCTATACCTCACATCTTGGGTTGTCCAAGAATCAACTACTTTTCTTTTCTCTTCTGATTCTCTTAGAGCTTTCATTTCTGCACTAATTCTCTTTTGTGCTTCAAGTTCTGCTATCCTCCTTTGTGCTTCAGCGGCTTCAGTTGCTGCTTTTGATTTTTCCTTTTCCATTTCTGCTACCGCCAATGCAGATTCTTCAGCCATTCTTGCCTCCTCCAATCTCCTCTCTTCTTCTAATTTCCATCTTTGGAGTTCTACAGCCTATGATGCACAATAATTTCATGTTAAAAAACAAAAAGTCTTGCGCTTTATTATAATTGATGAATTATTATCTAATCGATTATCCTATTCTCTTTAAGAATTTCAGAATTTAAAGTAATCATCACCAATTAAGAAACATCGATAACACATTGTCCTTCAATTAAAAGCAACAATCATCAACCTGATGTGCAAATAAGGTACCAATTTTTCATACCTTCTGCTGTGCTGTGAGTGCTTCTTTACAGGCTGTGCTGTACATTTCCATTGTTTGCTTTAGCTCCAATTTTAGTCTTCTCATTTCAGCCTCCACATCATCCTATACTTGCAGCACAAGTTAGTTACAATCAGGAACAATAATATCATGACACAAATATATATGGTTAACATTAGAAAGGAACAATAGTCAGCCATTTTTCATTGACCAAAACTATGAGAAAATACAGTAATTTATGAACCACTGACATAGATCGGACATCAAACTCAATACTAACTCATTGAAACCTAACTGGAAACAATGGAGTAACCAAATGAAACCACACGTGTAGTATCATTTTATGTGTCGGACACTGGACACACCTTCCATGTGAAGTGTTAGTTCTACATAGGTAGGAATACATACTCTTTCAAAAATCCAATTTAGTTGTGTCACTTTTCGAGGAGTTGATTGATATTTCAAACAATAGACCAATAATAAAAGCGGCACGAAAGAGTGTCAAATAGAGTGTCTTGTCAGCATTTCTCTGAATCTATATACTGCAACTGTGTTTGCTAAATGTCACTTGATATATAGTCACAACAATAACTTATTGATATCTTCTTTAAGGAAACCATATTAAAAAAATAGCATTTCATGAAAAATTGCATCTAAAGTTGAGAAATATTTTTGCTACCATTTTCAATAAGATAATTCTTCTACTAAATGCAATGATTTTGCTGGAAATACAGTGCAAATTAGTTGCTTGTTCTTACCACATTTGATGCAGAAGAAGAAAATCCATCACTATCAAGCGAGAAAGATGAGTGATCAGGAGTGCCAATATCCATAGACCTTCTTCCATAATTCATTGACTCAAAGCTATAGTTTCCATCAGTATCAGAACTATATGATAGCCTAGGGTTGGAAAAACTTGACTCTGAATTGTGGTTGTTATTATATATCGAAGGGAATAAACGATCTGTACTTGGCCTTCCTCCTGAGCTTACAAAGGATATGTCACCTTCTGGCATAGAAAGTTCTCCATATGACCTGTCATTTGGACGTCTCCTAGTGAATGGTGACCTGTCACAATACCATTTTAGATATACCATAAAAAAGTTGAATTAACTACATAAGTTTGAGACAAATTTCATGTTATTCAATCTATAACTTTCTATTGCTAATTCAACTTTTTCTTGTAGCATATGGTCATGAAGTAAAGTCATTTGAGCATGCAAGAAACAAGTTTTGATTTTTTAGGAAAAATGTTAATAAGTTAGTGCTTATGTTAGTTTCTTCGGGGTGAACCCTCGGCCTACTTCTTATATCTCTTTTGGTGTCTCTTATCTTACCAACCGAACTACCTACTTCAGACGCAAGAAAACAAGTTGATGTACCAAGAATGATAAAAAATAAGGGAAAAGTGTTAGGAAAGGTTGAAAATTATTTCTGAAACTATATGTAAAAAGTAAAGTCTCATTCTTCATGTTAGAACTATGTATAAAGTGGTCCTAAATGCTATTTTCGATTGAAAATATATAGAAGGAACAAATGTTCTATGTAGTTATAATGCCATACATACTTATTTATGTATTGTAAATAGTTGTGTTATTTGAACATCAAAATAAAACACCGTATGTGACTCACACATTTAAAAAATACACAAATTAAGAAATACTATATTTGACATCAAAGTTTCGATGTTCAAAAATCATTTCTCTATTGTGAATAAGACTTAGTAATAATGCGACAAACCTGAATGATTCCATCCCATCTTGTGATCTACGTGTTGTCCCCTCAAATGACCTTCTTTCAGGTGCTAATATAAATATATTTCTCAATGAGCAACATGATAAAAATATATGTACATATATGTAAAAAATAAAGTATATGATAAATGTAGAGATTAAATCTAACCTTTAGTTACTACTGGCACACGAGGTTCTGGTTGTTCTGACTTTAGACTAGACTGACTAAGTTGAGATTGTAGAGGTGAAAATGAAGGAGCAGCACGAGAAGCTGATCGCATCGATTGAATTTTTCCTTTACCTACAATGTATACTGTACAAAAATCTGGTGCCCCTTTTGATACACTTTGTGGAATATCTACCACCTTGAACCTTCTGATACCAGAAACTTAACTCTGTAAGTTAAATATGTACATATAGACATATACACAAAATAGAAATTCAATAAACTAATTTTGCTTTGTAATATAATATACTCCGAGACACGTAATATCAATATTGTCAACCGCAGATCACCGGTAAATAATGGTATATTTAAATTTCTTTACGCAACAATGCAGCTATAAGCCTATAACTATTATTTAATACTAATTATCGTATAGTAGAACAATAGTGGTTTGTTCAAATTCTGCTATGCTATAGCATTATAACACCACTATAGCTGCCATTTGACATATCTTCATAATATGTGGCTGCCTCAAACATAAATTTTTAGTATCAAAGTATTAGGCATCAATAATGAACTTAGTTGAAAATCTATGAGTAGAGATAGAGATAAAAGAATACTTGAGAAAACCATTTTTGTTGGAAGAGCCTAGAACCAAATGCTCAATTGATGATTGAGAAGTATATTCAATTAAAGCTTTGGCTACATCTCCATGTTCTACTACAATGTCCTTGCAGTGTACCTATCAAACAAATAAAAAGAGAAAAAATAGAAAAGAAATAATAAGATGCTCAAAATAGTGTCAAGAATTCTGAAATGAAAATCATTGCCAAATTATATACTTTTTTTTTGCATCCTTTCCTTAACTAGAAGTAATGCTAGCAAGTATTTTTTTGTAATTTTTTTCCTCTTGTTTTCTATCCTGGAAAAAGGTGAAACTTACATCTTTTCGCGCACAAAAGACGCGATATGGACGGAAAATTTCTTTGGTTTGTTCATCAGGTTCTTTGCCTACCACTGAAGACTGCTCAATAATGCTATTCATCCCTGCCCCTGCATCCAGAAAAAGGCACTTCAAATCAGTAACTATACCATGTTGTAACACTTCATAGGTACTTTGTATATCATAATAATAATAATTATATAAATTTAAAATATTTAATCATGCATCAAAACTATGCATTTTATTTTCCTAAACACCAATTTTATCTTCTGATTAAGATACATGTTTTTATAATGTTAGTTTTATATATTCATTCTTAGTGTATACCCACCAATTTAATTTGTTTGTATCTAATATCTATGTATTCTAGATACGCCAACAAATGTTCCTTATTTTTCCACCTTTGTGACATTTCCATTTTTCTTGTTAGGATTGCATAAATGATTCAAAAGAGTTATGCATGCTCCAAATTTATTTTGAAGAAATGAATGGTCCTAATAATAATAATAATAATAATAATAATAATAATAATAATAATAATAATAATAATAATAATAATAATAATTTTACATGGTACAAAAAGAAATCAAGTGATTAACTCAAATTATTTATGAACTTCAGGCAAAGACGAATCGTTTAGGAGAATCTGAGTGTGAAAACAATTATATGCTAAATTTTACCTATCTCCCAGCCAAACTCCGAATGACCGAAATCTCCTTCCTCAGATAACCGAATGGTTAAGAGAAAAAACAATAAATAAGGTGTAATAGCAATATTACTCACTTGGGGTTGAATTAGTAGATGCTGGTGTTTGTTTAACCCTGACATGGATGAGAACAATAGTTGAACCTTTTGTGGTGAGATGGTCAACAGCCCATTTGAGTGCATTTTGGCTTCCTTTATCTGTGTCTATTGCCACTGCCACTATTCCATTCACCCCATCCTTCTTTTCCCATTGATTCTTTTGCATCCACATTCCTCTCACTTCTCTATTTCTCTTCTAAAACAAAACACTTCTTGCAATCTTCAATAAATCTTTTTTTCTTTATAAAAGAATGAGACCTCTAAAGGGTCTATTTCTTTTTCTTTTCTCTTGTTATTGTTACACTTCTTGGGTTTATTGTGCAATATCATTCATTCAATAAATTTACGTGGCTCTTTTCAAGAACAATGCATGCATGACAAATTTTATTCGTATGAATAATTCTTCTGTCCCTCTATAAAACATTGAGAGACAAAAGGACTTGAATGATTGTTTGATTTGTGTACTATGTTACTTGTTTCTTTTGGTGTTTAAAACGTTGACCAACAAAAAGAATAACAAATAATTAATCCTTTTAACTTTAACGACATTTAATTTGTCTACTTTGGTCTTTGTTTCTTTTAGGTTCCTTTTATATAGCTTGAGCTTTTCACGGACGTAACAATCATACAGATTTTGGTTTATCTCAATTCTCTTACATTGTGAGAGAATGACCAAAGTTTGCGGATTACCTTTGACTATGTCTTTCTAAAAAACAAATATAGTAATCTATGGAAAACGAAGATGTACACTTTCTAAAGTACTAGGTTTTTTTTTTCTTTTTTGAGGATACTGGGTAGAAACCATATATTCCCTCAAAAAAAGAAGGTAGAAACCATATTAATTCATTGTGCATTCATTTATTTATGAATGCATTACTTTCTTCTTTTTACGCAAGAATGCACTATGAAAAAATTTCGTTATTCGTGAAATCAACATACCTCAACTCGTATATAGGGGAACATATCAAATAAGAGTATGTGTTATTGTAAGAGACGAGTATTAAATGATAACCGTCCAATTAAAATAGTTTGGATGATTATAATTTCATGGTTCTCTCACATGATCCGCTACACTAGAGTCCTCAACAAGTGGTATCATTTATTAGAGTGTTCACACTACAAGAAAAACAATATTTTTTAGGGGTCAAAAACCCTTCCAAATGATGAAATGCAGCAACAAAATTGAGATTTATGGCTGTGAGTGTCAAAATTCCTCGTATTTGTTCATCACAAACATTTATGGCCGCTTAGTCAGCCACATAGGGGTGTTCTATCAAAATTGTATTTTTCATTTTAGACACACAACACATGAACCCTTCCCGATCCAACTCATTCACAATTTGAATGTGTTGGACAACCAGTATTGTCAACTCTGACTCAACCCAACATGTGTACACCCCTAGCCACAAATGTTTTACTTTGCCTAAATCAGAAAATAAGTTTTTGAGGGATCAGTTTGCCTCAAATTTGTAGCAGCTTAGTCTACCACAAATTGGTGGCCTCCTAGTATGCTACAAATCGGTGGCCGCCTATTCCGTCACAAACAATCATGCGAGAAAAGAGATACATGACTTTTGTAGCCACAAACCCACAACCATTTTTATGTGGTTGTTCATACGGGTTTTTTAAACTATCAATCAATTCTATAATATTAAACATTGTATTTTCATATTGTTTCTCTCGACATTCCACATACTCCCAGTCAATTGGTATCAGAACCTGGTTTGGTTTGGGAGTTGAGTATGAGTCGTATCATGGTGTTTGGATGAAGTATATGGTGTAGGAACAGTGGCGTATCGAGGACCCTAGACCAGGGGTGCAAACTTTTTAGTTTCATTAATATATTTATACACATACTCTCTCCGTATTAAAATATAAACAAAATTCAACTATTTTAATTGTGACAAAATATAAGAAAAATTGACCTTTTTTCTCTCATATTTAAGGATAGTATACCAAATATATATATTTTTTAAAAAAGCACATATTTTTTTGTATCTTTCATGATTTTTAGACAAATAAAAGTTATGATATTTTACCGCTCGGAACTAGCAAGAGAAATATCATCAATAATACATGCCTTTGATGATTAGAGTCATAGTCTCTATAATTAGAAGAAGAAAAAAAAAATATGAAATACTAGAAAATACTTCATTCATTTTTAGATACAATGTCGATCTAGGTTTTTCTTACACAAATTTAAAAAATTTAAACATCTTTCCAACAAACCGGCCCTGGTTTTTTCTCTCTAGGTTTTCTCTTACAGTTTCTTCATTGAGGGGTGGTTTTGGGTCAATTCTTGACCTGAAATCACCCATCTTCATTTTTTTTTCTCTATTTCAATCTAAATAAGTGATTTTCACATAGACCTAGGCTTTTTTTTCTTTGTGATTTCATCATCTAAGTGTGGTGGTTTGTTGTTCGTCTTAATTGATTATGTTTTTTGGTGTTTCAATTCAATTATATCTCCACCTATCGCTCATCATAAGCTTTTGTGTTTGACAAACAACACGAGATCTATTTTACCAGTTAACTTGTGATGTCTTACTCAATTAATCGATACAATAGTTTTAAGAACCTGTTTGGATGAACTTATTTTTGAGCTTATGCAAAGCAACTTATACAAATAGATAAACTTTTATGTGTTATTCGTAAGCTTGTCAAAGTAGTTTATGAAAAAACCTCTTATGTAGATATAATTTTCGTTAGTGAGAACTGATGAATTAACATAAAAGCCTATTTATTTACATAAGTTATTTTTCATACGCTTAAAAATACGGCAAGCCAAACAGACCGTAAGTTTCGCCAGTGGTTTGTGAATGTAAATATAGATCTATGTCTAGCAACTAACATCTATAGGTGAAATTATTCCATATCCTTTAGATAAAAAAATCTTTTTCAAGCACTTTCTAAATCAAATAATCAATTTTGGAGTTCAATGTCGAAAATGCATTGAAAACATAAACAATTAATCCATACAATGAAACAAATTATATACAACCACGTAGATCAAGAGTTTACATCAAAATTAACCCCAACATAAAAGGAAATTTGCTACACAAACTCATGGTAGCTTTTACAAAGAGATAAAGAAAAGATGAAATAGCATCAAATGATGTCTTGATTGCTTCCACCTTGTTTCCTATGCTCCTATAGCTCTATTTGTGTTTCCTTGCTTTTAATTGTGAAAAGAATGCTTTCAAAATGAATCTAAACTGCCTTTTTTATGTGGCAGTTAGAGTGAAGTAGTTTCCAGTTCATACCTGAGGTCACTAATGTCGCTTAAAATCTCTAACCAAAGTGGAAGCTCACTTATCAAATTTGCTCTTCAAAATCACCTTCAGCTCTATTACTTTATTCGCTAAGCGAATTGGTGCCTTACTGAGCGAATTACTTTATCGTCATATTTCGTTTTCTTTGATCATCCAAGCATTCCTTGATTTTTCAAACTACAAATGAAATGGAAACAAGTCATAGTATCTATGAGAGTACTCGAAACCTCGTTACCTAATACATACAAAGAATGCTTGTTATTCAATTCCACTTCTCAGACCCTTCTTCAAATCAACCTTCTGCAAGAGCAGTACCACTAGTTCATTGTCAAGAGAAGCGGTCTCTGCATATAATTTATGACATTGGTCAGATAAGGTGGTAAGTTGGCTGCTTAGTTTAGTCGATTCAGATGTCAACTCTTTCATTTCCTTTTTTATGATCTCTTGTTGAGTAGTAAGGGCAGTCATATGATCTGCTATCTCCCGTTGTCTTAAAGTAGCCTGCATCTCCGCCTCAAGTGCAAGGAGATGAAAAGCTTGAAATGAATCTCTTTTCTTGAAGTTCTTTCAACCTCATGAGGTCAAAAGAGGAGTGATCATAGATCTCCTTGGAGTTGTTGTACTTGTGGTTCAAGTCATTGATTCGAAGAGCAATCTGGTTGAAGATCTCACGTCGTGACTGCGGAATATAAGCCGAATTTGCCAAATTGAACAAAGATGTCCTCAAAGATTCTATTTGCGCTCTATTTATCTCCCCCATCAATGTCACATCGACTTGCTCCACGTGACATGTAATGGGTGAGGAGACCATCTGAACGAGGTCAATAGTAGATAAATGTGCTTTTGGAGAATGATGAAGAGGAGTGTGGCGCTCTAGTACGAGGGATTCCACCATGCGAACAGAAGATTCACCAGCCTGCAAAGGGTAGGAAAATCCAATAGACCAACTAAGAGAATCACTATTTAGATCTTTTAGCTGATTCTTTCAGTTAAATTACAACTAGACAACAAAGACATAGATAAGAATTACTTGAGAGTTACTTGAGCGCTCGTCTACGGTATTGGTTTGTAGATGAACCGTTTGTGGTTTCGTTATAGATGAAGGCAGTTCTGATGGGAGTATTGACTCTGATGCAAAAGGCATTTGCATTAAACCATCTGCAACATCATGAGTCACAATGTTATTAGGTTAAAAATGAAATGTTATACATAAAAATTACAAAAATAAATTCATTATCTAAATAGTAGTAATGACCGATAGACCTAAAGAACTAAACAATATAGAAAATGAGTACATTGTTTGCAATGGGAGCTTGAATTTGAACAATTAATGAAAGAAAGTACAAGAATGTAATTATAGATCAAGTTTTTTTTTTTTTTTTTTAAATAATTAT